>Ga0116142_10000115_pt1 | contig 98142 bp, 98 predicted proteins | sample AD_UKC033_MetaG_FD_89785 | JGI IMG/M metagenome (GOLD analysis project Ga0116142, IMG submission 89785) | Active sludge microbial communities of municipal wastewater-treating anaerobic digesters from USA - AD_UKC033_MetaG | ecosystem: Engineered > Bioreactor > Anaerobic > Digestate | place: USA... | reverse complement strand
GGATTCAGGCCGATCCAGATCTGGGTGCCTGATACTCGTTCGCCAACATTTGCCGAGGAGTGCCGGAGGCAGTCCCTGCTGATATCGAATGACGCGGCCGAGGAGAGCGTCCTCGGAGAACTGGATGCCGCCGCACGAGATATCGAGGACTAGAAATGAGACGGGGCGATCTGGTGACGGTCGCCCTGCAGGGCGACCTGGGCAAGCCACGTCCGGCGTTGGTGATTCAATCCGATCTCTTCAACGAAACGCACTCGAGCGTGACGCTGGCACCGCTGACGGGAGACATCCGCAGCGCCCCGCTGTTCCGCATCACCATCGAGCCTTCCACCCGGAACGGCTTGCGCGAGGTGTCCCAAGTCATGGTGGACAAGCTCATTTCAGTCAGGCGCGACAAACTCGGCCAGGCTTTCGGGCGCCTCGAAGACGAAAACATCCTGCGCGTGAATCGCGCCCTGGCAGTCTGGGTTGGATTGGCGTAGAAGCGACCGCGCTCAGGCCCTCATGTCCTGAAGCCGCTCCGGAACGCGACGCGCGCGCGAAACCGGGGTCTGTCCCCGGCTTGGCTCCGGAATGACGAAGCTGGGGTTTGTAGCTGATCAGGTGGTTCTTAAAGGCGGTCGATGTAATCGGCCGCGCGTTCGACATACTCGCGGCAGTCTTCGAGGCAGGGCCTGACCGAGCCGCAGACGATGCGGCGGTCGGCGTCGTTGTAATCGTGCACCAGGATGTTCCTGAGTGCAGCGCTGCGGGCGATGCGCTCCGCGAAGTCCTTCGTGTAGACGCCCAGGTCGGACAGGCGCAGGAAGGTTTCGCGATAGGTCAGGCGGGTCGTCCGCCCCGTCATGGCCTGGTCAAGCTCGGCGATCAGGTGCTCGTTGACGTCGATGGCGCGCATGACGATCCGCTCGATCAGGCGCTCCAGGGCGGCCAGCTTGACGAAGTCGGCGGTGATCGATTCCCAGCTCTCGTCCTTGTACAGCAGCAGGCGGCCGAGGTCTTCGGCGATCAATTGCAGCTTGCGGCGGACGAAATCAGGCCGCAGCATGCAGCTCGTTCCTGATCCAGTCCATGCGCTTGCGAAACAGCGAGGCCTCGAGCCGCCGCAGATCCGCGGAGTCGATGTAGTCCTTGTAGGCAAAGGCGCGGTATTCGAGGAAGCGGATCGGATCGCCGTAAAGGAGGCGCCCGTTGCGCATGATCTCCCAGCGAAACAGCGGGTCGGCCTCGCTCAGGAAGACCGCATCGATCGGATAGTCGGGAAACACCTCGCCAAGCGCGGCGAGGCAAGCCGACATGCGCTCCCAGCCGTGAAGACCGGGCCCGGCAAGCGCCAGGTCCAGATCGCTGTCCGGCCCGGGCGGTACGGAGGTTGCGCCCGCGCGCGAGCCATAGGCCACCAGCAGGCTCAGCCCCAGTTCACGGCAGGCGGCCGCAAGCTGCTCCGCGTCGTATGCGAGCGCAGGCCGGATGTCGGCACGCTGCGTTGCGGGTTCCGATGCCATGACCGCCCTCCTCCGCCACGACTGGGCTGATAACGCCCGGGATTATACCGCCCTGCTGGCGGCATCCCGCAAACCGAACAGGCGTGCCAATTCCGCGCCCGGCTCGGGCGCCCGCATGAAGGCTTCGCCGACGAGGAAGGCATTGACGCCCCGCCCGCGCATCAGGGCGACGTCGGCGGGGGCGAGGATGCCGCTTTCCGTGACGACGATGCGGTCGCCGGGTATGCGTGCCAGCTGCGAGAGCGTGGTGTCGAGCGAGACCGCGAAGCTGCGCAGGTCGCGGTTGTTGATGCCGATGAGCGGCGTTTCGAGCTGCAGGGCGAGGTCGAGCTCGGCGGCGTCGTGCGACTCGACCAGCACGGCCATGCCGAGCCCGCGGGCGAGGGCTTCGAGGTCGCGCATTTGCGCGACCGCCCCCCTCTCCCCAACCCTCTCCCCGAGGGGAGAGGGAGTGTTTGCTCCCTCTCCCCCGCGGGGGAGAGGGTTGGGGAGAGGGGGCTGGAAGGCGGCGACGATGAGCAGGATGGCGTCGGCGCCCATGGCGCGCGCCTCGAGCACCTGGTAGGCGTCGATGACGAAGTCCTTGCGCAGCACCGGCAGCGCGCAGGCGGCGCGCGCCTCGACGAGGCATTCCGGCGCGCCCTGGAAGAACTGCCGGTCTGTGAGCACCGACAGGCAGGCGGCGCCGTGCGCGGCATAGCTGCGCGCGATTTCGCCAGGGCGGAAATCGGCGCGGATGACGCCTTTCGAGGGGCTGGCGCGCTTGATCTCGGCGATCACCGCCGTCTTGCCGAGACTGACTTTTGCCCGGATCGCGCCGGCGAAGTCGCGCGGCGGCGACCGCGCCCCGGCTTCGGCGCGCAGGGCGGCATCGGGCTTCGCCGCCCGCGCGGCGGCGACTTCCTCGCGCTTGACGGCGAGGATTTTCTGGAGAATGTCGGACATGATCAAAACCCTTAACCACAGAGACACAGAGGCACAGAGAAAGGCGAAAGACAAAGGTTTTTGTTTTTCTCTGTGTCTCTGTGCCTCTGTGGTGAATGGTTCTAAGCCGCGAAGCGGCGCGTGAAAGTCACGAACTGATCGAGCTTGGCCCGCGCCGCGCCGCTGGCGATGGCCTCGCGGGCGCGGACGATGCCGTCGGCGACCGAGTCGGCGATGTTGGCGGCGTAGAGCGCGGCGCCGGCGTTCAGCGTGACGATCTCGCGCGGCGTGCCGGGGGTGCCGGCCAGCGCCTCCAGCACCATCTCCTTCGACTCGGCGGCGCCGGCGACGCGCAGCCCCCGGTTGGAGACCATCTGCAGGCCGTAGTCCTCGGGGTGGATCTCGTACTCGCGGATCTCGCCGTTCTTCAGCTCGCCGACCAGGGTGGCGGCGCCGAGCGAGATCTCGTCCATGCCGTCCTTGCCCCACACCACCAGGACGTGGTCGGCGCCGAGCTCGCGCATGACGCGCACCTGGATGCCGACGAGGTCGGGGTGGAAGACGCCCATCAGGGTGTTCGGCGCGCCGGCCGGGTTGGTGAGCGGGCCGAGGATGTTGAAGAGGGTGCGCACGCCCATCTCGCGCCGCACCGGGGCGACGTTCTTCATGGCCGGATGGTGGCTGGGCGCGAACATGAAGCCCATGCCGGTAGCGGCGATGCACTCGGCCACCTGCGGCGCCGTCAGGTCGATCTTCGCGCCGAGGGCTTCCAGCACGTCGGCCGAGCCGGACTTCGAGGAGACGCCGCGGTTGCCGTGCTTGGCCACCGTGGCGCCGGCGGCGGCGGCGACGAAGGCCGAGGCGGTGGAGATGTTGAAGGTGTGGGCGGCGTCGCCGCCGGTGCCGACGACGTCGACGAAATGCGCGGCGTTGGCAAATGCGTGCGGCACCTCGACGCGGGTGCACAGCTCGCGCATCACCTTGGCGGCGGCGGAGATCTCGCCGATGGTCTCTTTCTTCACGCGCAGGCCGGTAAGGATGGCGGCGACCATCAGCGGCGTGATCTCGCCGCCCATGATCTGCCGCATGAGGTGCAGCATCTCGTCGTGAAAGATCTCGCGGTGCTCGATGGTGCGCTGGAGCGCTTCCTGGGGGGTAATCATGGGAATTTCCTATTTGTCCGAGAACCAGTTCTGAATCCTGAGTCCGGAAAAATGCCTGAAATCGGCCGTGTTCCGGGTCACCAGCGTCAGTCCATTCGCCTGCGCAATCGCGGCAATCTGTCCGTCGACGAACGGCGGCGTGCATCCCGCCGCCGCCAGGCGGGCGCGCTCGCGCGCATGCCACTCGGCCGCCACGGCCGCGTAGGGCAGCACCGGCAGCTCGGCCTGCGCCAGGGATTCGAGGTAGGCCGCCACGGCCGTGCGCTTGCGCGATGCCGGCATCAGGGCCAGGCCGTGGTGCAGTTCGTGCCAGCTGATCGCCGAGGTGGCGATGCGGTCGCCATGGCGGCGCAGTTGCGCCATCACCCTGGCGTCGGGCGTTGCGCGAACCGCTTCGGAAAGGACGTTGGTGTCCAGCAGATAACGCAGATTCACGGCTGCCACGCGCCCCGGCCCTCCGAGGCATCGCGTGCCGGCAGCCAGTCGCTGTCGTCGAGGCTGGCGCCGAAATCGCGCCTGAACGCGTCGATGGCAGCCGCCAGCGCCCGGCGCCGGGGCGCCAACCGGGCGAATTCGCTGGCGGAAACGATGACGGCCACCGGCCGGCCGCGGCGGGACAGGGTCACCGGCCTGCCGGCTTCCGCCTCGCGCACCACCCCCGAAAGGTCGTTGCGGGCCTCGGCGATCGAATAGGTCTTGTCCATGGCAAGGAGTCCCGTCAAATGGCTATCTAGATAGCCATATTATCCGGTACGCGGCTCAGCCCTGCAAGAAGTTCCTGAGCAGCCGGTGGCCATGCTCGCTGCGCACGGATTCGGGATGGAATTGCACACCCTCGAGACGACAATGCGCCGCGAACTCGCGGTGGCGAACGCCCATGATCTCGCCGTCCTCCGTCCACGCCGTCACTTCCAGGCAGGCCGGCAGCGTTTCGCGCTCGATGGCGAGCGAGTGGTAGCGCGTGGCGGTGAAGGGGCTGGGCAGGCCGCTGAAGACGCCCGTGTCGGCGTGATGCACCGGGGAAGTCTTGCCATGCATGAGCTGGCGGGCATGCACGATCCTGCCGCCGAAGGCGGCGCCGATCGCCTGGTGGCCGAGGCAGACGCCGAGCAGCGGCAGCTTGCCGGCGAAGGCCTTGATCGCCGCCACCGAGATGCCGGCCTCGGCCGGCGAGCAGGGTCCGGGGGAAATCACGATCCGATCGGGCTTCAGGGCGGCAATCCCTTCGACCGTGATCTCGTCGTTGCGGAAGATGCGCACCGCCTCGCCCAGCTCGCCGAAATACTGCACGAGGTTCCAGGTGAAGGAGTCGTAGTTGTCGATCATCAGGAGCATGGCTAAAACCCTTCACCACAGAGACACAGAGGCACAGAGAAAACCTTCATGTTTTCATTCTCCGAATGCCGTCTTTGAGTACCGGGACATTGAAATTCAGCAGCAGCCCTGTTCGAGTCCCGCTCAGGCGCAAGTAAGTCAGCAGCTGGGCCTCGTGGAGTGGCAAAAGCCGCTCGACTGCCTTGATTTCGACGACCACCGAATCCTCGACAACCAGATCAAGTCGATATCCGGTGTCGGCCCTGCGCTCCTTGTAAAAGACGGGCAACTCCACCTGACTTCTGAAACACATGCCCCTGAGCCCCAATTCCACGCAAAGACATTCCTGATAGGCGGATTCCAGCAAACCTGGTCCCAGCGCACGATGCACCTCAATGGCAGCGCCGATGATCTGCTCAGTCAGCGCATCTCTCTGTGTCTCTGTGTCTTTGTGGTTCATGGTTTTCATTCCAGCCGCGTATCGAGGCCGCTCTCGGCCATCTCGGCGGCGCGCAGCTGGGCGAGGGCCTTGTTCTGGGTTTCCTGCCACTCGGCGGCCGGGTCGGAGTCGGCGACGATGCCGGCGCCGGCCTGGACGTGGATGCGGCCGTCCTTGATCACCGCGGTGCGGATGGCAATGGCGAGGTCCATGTCGCCGTGGAAGCCGAGGTAGCCCACCGCGCCGGCGTAGAGGCCGCGCTTGACCGGCTCCAGCTCGTCGATGATCTGCATCGCCCGCACCTTCGGCGCGCCCGACACGGTGCCGGCCGGGAAGGTGGCGCGCAGCACGGCCAGGGCATCCAGCTCCGGCTTCAGCTTCCCTTCGACGTTGGAGACGATGTGCATCACGTGCGAGTAGCGCTCGATGACGAACTGCTCGGTGACCTTGACGCTGCCGGTCCGCGCGACGCGGCCGACGTCGTTGCGGCCGAGGTCGAGCAGCATGAGGTGCTCGGCGCGCTCCTTCTCGTCGGCGAGGAGTTCCTTGGCGAGCGCCTCGTCCTCCTCGGCGGTCTTGCCCCGCTTGCGCGTGCCGGCGATGGGCCGCAGGGTGACGCTGCCGTCCTCCAGCCTGACGAGGATCTCCGGCGAGGCGCCGACGACGTGGAAGTCCTCGAAATCGAAGTAGAACATGTAGGGCGAGGGGTTCAGGGTGCGCAGCGCGCGGTAGAGCGCCAGCGGCGTCGCGGCATAGGGCTTCGACATGCGCTGCGAGAGCACCACCTGCATGATGTCGCCGTCGACGATGTACTGCTTGGCGCGCGCCACCGCCTGCTTGAAGGCCGCCTCGCCAAAGGAGGAGACGGCCGCCTGCGGCGACACGGGTTGCTCCTCGGGAATCGCCACCGGCTCGCGCAGGCGGGCCAGCAGCTCCTTCAGCCGGGCCTGGGCGCGCCTGAAGGCGCCGGGCACGCCGGGCTCGGCATACACCACGAGGGTCAGCTTGCCGGAGAGGTTGTCGACGACGGCAATCTCCTCGGAGAGCAGCAGCAGGATGTCGGGCGTGCCGAGCTCGTCCGGTTTCTGCGTCTTCGCCAGCTTCGGCTCGATGTAGCGCACGGTGTCGTAGCCGAAGCTGCCGACGAGGCCGCCGCAGAAGCGCGGCAGGCCGGCGCGCGGGGCCAGCTTGAAGCGCGCCATGAACTCGCCGACGAAGGCGAGCGGGTCGCAGTCGTCGCGCCGCTCGGCGATGCGGTTGCCGGTCAGCACCATGACGTCGCGGCCGTAGGCGGCGATGCGCGTCGGCGCCGACAGGCCGATGAAGGAATAGCGGCCGAAGCGCTCGCCGCCCTGCACGGATTCGAGCAGGTAGCTGTAGGCGCCACTGGTACCTTTGGCCAGCTTGAGGTAGATCGAGAGCGGGGTATCGAGGTCGGCGAAGGTTTCCAGGGTCACCGGAATGCGGTTGTAGCCCTGGGCGGCCAGCGCGTTGAATTCGGCTTCGGTCATCATGACTCCACGACTTGAAACTGCAGGAACACCGCAGGCGCGAACCACACGCCTGCCGCTTGCGACGATCAGTCAGGCAAGCGACGCCAGGGCCAGGCCTCCCCGCCGACGGCGTATTTCCTCACGCGTTTCAAGTTCAGATGGAGCACGATGTACTTATCTCAGGCTTCCGTTTTCAGACTCAGGAGGCGGCTGGCCGCCTCCTCGAGGGTGCCCACTATAGCATCCGCGCCGAGATCGCGCACGTCCTCGCCCTCGCTGTAGCCGTAGGGCACGCAGAACACCGGGCAACCGGCGGCGCGCGCGCCGGCGACGTCGTTGCGCGAATCGCCGACGACCAGCGCCTCGGCGGGAGCGATGCCGAAGCGCTCGCACAGATGCAGGAAGGGCAGCGGGTGCGGCTTCTTTTCAGCCAGGGTGTCGCCGCTGACCGTCAGGTCGAGCAGCCGGTCCAGGCCGGTGGCGGCCAGCAGCTGTTCGGTGAAGGCGCCGGCCTTGTTGGTGACGCAGGCGGTCTTCAGCCCCGCCGCGCGCAGGGCGCGCAGGCCTTCCGGCACGCCGGGGTAGATGCGCGTCTTGCGGCCATTCACGGCGGCGTAGTGGCGCTTGAACAGCGCCAGGGCCTCGCGTGCCTCCGGAGCATCCGACTCGCCCGGATAGCCGAGGCAGCGGCCGACGAGGTTGGGGATGCCCTTGCCGACGAAGTCGCGGATGGTGTCCTGCGGCAAAGTCAGCCGCCCCAGCTCGGCGAGCATGGCGTTGGCCGCGTCGGCGAGGTCGGGAACGGTGTCGAGCAGCGTGCCGTCGAGGTCGATGAGGACTGCGCGGATGGGCATGGGGAAAACCTCTTTCAGCACAGAGAACACGGAGGCGCAGAGGACACAGAGAAAAGCCTGAACAAGTGAAATCCTTATCTCTGTGCTCTCTGTGTCCTCTGTGTCCTCTGTGTCCTCTGTGTCCTCTGTGTCCTCTGTGTCGAAGGCGGCTTGTTTGCTATACCTTGGCCAGCTCGGCGCGCAGGGCGGCGATGATGGAGTCGTAGCGGTTCGGGTCGCTGTCCTTGCCGGCGCCGAAGACGGCCGAGCCGGCGACGAAGGTGTCGACGCCGGCCTCGGCCACTTCGCGGATGTTGGCCGGGCCGACGCCGCCGTCGATCTCCAGGCTGACCTTGAGGCCGCGTTCCTCGATCATCCGGCGCACCCGCCTGGCCTTCTCCAGGACGTGCGGGATGAACTTCTGCCCGCCGAAGCCCGGGTTCACGCTCATCAGCAGCACCATGTCGAGCTTGTCGAGGGTCCATTCCAGCACGTCGAGCGGCGTCGCCGGGTTGAACACCAGGCCGGGCTTGCAGCCGGCCTCGCGGATCAGCGCGATGGTGCGGTCGATGTGCTCGGAGGCCTCCGGGTGGAAGGTGATCCAGGTGGCGCCGGCCCTGGCGAAGTCGGGAATGATGCGGTCGACCGGCTTGACCATCAGGTGCACGTCGATGGGCGCGGTGACGCCGTGCTTGCGCAGGGCCTCGCAGACCAGCGGCCCGATGGTCAGGTTGGGCACGTAGTGGTTGTCCATGACGTCGAAGTGCACGATGTCGGCGCCGGCGGCGAGAACGTTGTCCACCTCCTCGCCGAGCCGGGCGAAGTCGGCGGACAGGATGCTCGGAGCGATGCGATAGGCCATGAAACCCTCCCTAGGATGGCCGGGATTTTAAACGCTTTCGCTGCCGGCGCCGCCTAAAAGAAATTATGGCCAGCATAAGCCTGCCCCTATAATGCCCCGATGGCGGAAAGCAAGAAATACGAGGTCAGCGTCACGGCCGAAGCGCAGTATCTGGCCGAGCAGTCCGATCCCCAGGACGGGCGCTACGTCTTCGCCTACAACATCGCCATCCGCAATACCGGCAGCATCGCCGCCCAGCTGATCTCCCGCCACTGGATCATCCGCGACGCCGAGTCCCACGTGCAGGAAGTGCGCGGCCTCGGCGTGGTCGGCCACCAGCCCCTGCTCCAGCCCGGCGAGCGCTTCGAATACACCAGCGGCTGCGTCCTCACGACGCCGGTCGGCACCATGCGCGGCAGCTACCGGATGGTGGCGGAGGACGGCACGCCGTTCGAGGCGCCGGTCGCCGAATTCACGCTGGCGATGCCGCGGGTGCTGCACTAGTATTAAGGCATGCCGTCACGGCACAAGGCTGGCCAGCCGGCGATTCCGGCCTTATGCTGTGCGGGTTGATCCGAGCCGTCGCCCCAGGGGAGACCTGATGCCGTTGCGCCACAATGCCTGTTGCCGACTTCTCGTCGCCGCCCTGCTGCTCCTTCTCGCCCAGGGGCTCCTGGCCCAGGGCGGCACGCCCGCCGCCGGGCCCGGCGGCAAGCGCCTCGCCCTCGTCATCGGCAATGCGGCCTATCCCTCCGCCCCCCTGAAAAACCCGGTGAATGACGCCCGCGCCATGGCGCGCACGCTGAAGGAACTCGGCTTCGAGGTTGTCTTGCGCGAAAACATCGGCCAGCGCGACATGGCCGCCGTGGTGCGCCAGTTCGGCGCCTCGATCTCGCCCGGCTCGACCACGCTGTTCTATTTCGCCGGCCACGGCATGCAGGTGAAGGGGCGCAATTACCTGGTGCCGGTGGATGCCGACATCCAGCTCGAGGACGAAGTGCCCTACGCCACCATCGACGTCAGCCTGGTGCTGGACAAGATGGAGGTGGGAAAAAGCGCCATCAACCTCGTCATCCTGGATGCCTGCCGCAACAACCCCTTCGCACGGCGCTTCCGTTCCTCCGCCACCGGCCTGGCGCAGATGGATGCGCCGGTCGGTACGCTGATCGCCTTCGCCACCGCGCCCGGCTCGGTGGCGCAGGACGGCAGCGGCGCGAACGGCATCTATACCCAGCACCTGCTGGAGAGCATCGCCACGCCGGGCTTGCCGGTGGAGCAGATGTTCAAGCGCGTGCGCATCGGCGTGGCGAAGGCCACCCACGACTCGCAAATTCCGTGGGAAAGCTCCTCGATGAAGGGCGACTTCGTTTTCAGGGAGGCGCCGCCGGCCGCCTCGCAGGACAAGCTGATCGAGGACGCGGTGAAGGCCGCCGCGGAGCGTGCCGCGACGCTGACCGCCGAGCGCATCGCGCGCGAGCAGGCGGCGCGCCAGCCCAGCGCGGCCGTGAAGGCGGAACAGGATGCCCTCGCGGCGGAACGCGAAAAATTGCTGCGGGAGCGGGAACGCCTCGCCGCGGAGAACGAGGCTTTGCGCCGGAAGGCGGCCCAGGCGCCGATGCCCGCGTCGGTGTCAACGCCGCCACCGCCTGCCGTCGCCCTCGCCGCGCCGACGCCGGTCGCCGCCGGTCAAGCGGCGGCAAGCAAGGCCGCGACCGGCGGCCTGCTGCCGGAGGTGGGCGACCGCTGGACTTACCGCTTCTCGGACGGCTATGGCAAGACGGAGAACTACACGATCCGCATCACGGCCGTGACGGCCGAGGGCATCCGCGACGAAATGACGATCGGCAAGACCCGGCAGACCGAGCGCTTCGAACCCGGGCTGGAGCTGTACAGCCGCGGCAGTCCGGGCGGCGCCAGCTTGCGCGAATTCGCTCCCTACCTTCAGTCGCTGGGTCCTGCGGAGCCGAATGCCGAATGGAAGAACATCAAGATAACGGGCGGTAGCGGCTCCTTCGTCGCACGATTGGCTGGCAAGGAAATCGTGAAGGTACCGGCCGGCAGCTTCGAGGCCAGCAAGCTGGTTATCGAAGGCGAGGAATACTTCCGCGGCGTGCAGACGCGCAAGCTCACCATTCAGGCCTGGTACGACGCGGCAGTCAAGCGCTTTGTCAAGCTGAGCTTTTCTTCGTCCGGCATGTTTAATATCCTCGCCGATCGCGACGTCATCGAACTCGTCGAGACCAGCCTTACCCCGGCCAGTGCTGCGCCAGCGCCGGCTCGCGGCGAAACACAGGCCAACACAAGGGTCGCCAGTAGCGGATCCAGCGCTCCCCCGATGCCTTCCGGTCCGCCCCATGTCGGCGATTCCTGGTCCTATCGCTTTTCCGATGTGTATGGCAAGTCGGAAACCTTTACGGTCAGGGTCACTACAGCCTCGCAGTCGGAAGTCGCCGATGAAGCCCGCATCGGCAAGGCGCGCCATAACGCGAGTTTCGAACCGATCTTGGCCATCACTCATCGCAAACTGGGCAACCTCACCCTGCGCGAACCGTCGCCTTATCTGCTCCACTTCGGCCTCAGGGAAACCGGAGACTGGAAAAAAATCGATGTTTTCGAGGGCAAGGAGCCCTTCGCGGCAAAGTTGGCCGGAACGGAACCGGTGCAGGTGCCGGCCGGTACCTTCGAGGCACAGAAACTCGTCATTGAAGGGCGCGAGCATCATCCGCGCCTTGCGGGTCTCACGCGCACCTATACCATCACCGCCTGGTATGCCCAGGCGGTCAAGCGTATCGTGAAGCTGGTCTTCGCCGGCGCGCCTAACTCATCTTTTCCTGCCGAGCAGGAGACCATCGAACTGACCGAGTTCCGCTTGCAGTAGACTTCAACTGCGGTAATCCGCGTTGATCCTGACGTAGTCGTAGGAGAAGTCGCAGGTCCACACGGTGGCCTGCGCGGCGCCGCGGGCGAGGTCGACGCGCACCGCGATTTCCTCCTGCCGCATGACGCGGGCGCCGTCCTCCTCGCGGTAGCTGGCCGCCCTCCCCCCGTTTTCCGACACCAGTACCTCGTCGAGCCAGAGCTTCACGCGCGTCACGTCGAGGTCATTGATGCCGGCGTTGCCGATGGCGGCGAGGATGCGGCCGAGGTTGGGGTCGGAGGCGAAGAAGGCGGTCTTCACCAGCGGCGAGTGGGCGATGGCGTAGCCGATGGCCTTGCACTCGGCGGCGTCGCGGCCGCCGCTCACTTCGATCGAGATGAACTTGGTGGCGCCCTCGCCGTCGCGCACGATGGCCTGGGCGAGTTCCCGCGCGACGGCGGTGACGGCCTCCCGCAGCGCGGCGTAGTCGGCGGAGGCGGCATCGTCGATGCTTGCATTGCCGGCCTTGCCGGAGGCGATCAGCACGAAGGAATCGTTGGTCGAGGTGTCACCGTCCACCGTGACGCAGTTGAAGGAGGCGTCGGCCGCCTCGCGCACGAGGCGCTGCAGCAGCGGCTGCGCCACGGCCGCGTCGGTGGCGACGAAGCCCAGCATGGTGGCCATGTTGGGGCGGATCATGCCGGCGCCCTTGGCGATGCCGGTGACGCTGACCGCCGTGCCGCCGAGACTGACTTTTCGCGAGGCGGCCTTGGGGCAAGTGTCGGTGGTCATGATCGCCTCGGCGGCGGCGGCCCAGTTGTCCTCGCGCAGATCGGCCACGCTGGCGGGCAGTCCCGCCTCGATGCGCTCGACCGGCAGCGGCTCCATGATGACGCCGGTGGAGAACGGCAGCACCTGCGCCGGCGCGCAGCCAAGCAGTTGCGCCGCGGCCGCGCAGGTGGCGCGCGCCGATTGCATGCCGGGTTCGCCGGTGCCGGCGTTGGCGATGCCGGTGTTGACGACGAGGGCGCGGATGGCGCCGGCGGCGAGGTGCTCGCGGCAGACAAGGACCGGCGCGGCGCAGAAGCGGTTCTGCGTGAACACGCCGGCGACGGCGGCGCCCGCCTCGAGGCGGATCAGCAGCAGGTCGCGGCGGTTGGCCTTGCGGATGCCGGCCTGGGCGATGCCGAGGGCGACGCCGGCAATCGGCAGCAGGTCGGCGGGAACGGGCGGTTTCAGGTTGACGGGCATGGTCTGGCCTCGGCGCTCAGATGCGATCGATGCGCATGATAGCCGAAGCTACTGCGGAATGAAGCGCGCCGCTTCCGCGGCGCCGTAGCACTCGGCCACCGTGGCGGCTTCGGCGGCGTTCCGCATGACCGGCCCGGCGGTTTCCTCGAGCGGCAGCTGCAGGTAGCCGGCAACATCCTGCAGCCGCGCACGCGCCGGTTCGCCGTCCCAGCCCGCCTCGGCGCCTTCGGCCAGGCGGAAGGCGAGGACCACCGCCTGCTCGCGCGAGCGCTTGGCGTAGCCCCCTTTGAGCACGCTCTGCAGCAGCGGGCTGACGCGCCAGTCGCGCGTCAGCGCGACGGTCAGCTGCGTCAAACGGAAGCCGAGCAGCGACTGCTCGACGTCGCCCGGATATTGCGGATGGCGGCGCAGGGCTTCGTCGAGCGCGTCGCCCTCCACGCCGGAAAAACACCAGTAGGCCAGCTCGCCGAAGCGATACAGCAGGGCGGCGATGAACACCTCCTCGGGCTGCGCATCGTGCCGCCGCGCCGCCAGCCAACGCGCCTGCACCGCGGCATGGAAGGCGCGCGCCATCTCGCGCAGGACGCGCTCGCGCACCGGGCCGCGCAGGAAGGCATCGACGAAGGCCACCGAGAGGGCGATCTGCCGCACCATGTCGAAGCCGAGCATGACGACGGCGCGACTGACCGTGGTGATCTGCCAGCCGGCGGTGTTGAAGATGACGCTGTTGGCGATGCGCAGCAGCTTGGCGGTCATGCCCGGGTCGCACAGGATGGCCTCGGCCAGCTCGGATACCGCCGCCTTCTCGCTGTCGGTGAGGTCGCGGATCCGCTCGGCGGTGCGGCCGAAGATGGGCAGCTCCTGGTCGCGGATGCGGGCGAGCCAGGCATTCAGGCCGCGCGGGCTGCTCGGGTCCTGCGTCATCGTAAAGGCTCTCGCAGCCTGCGGCTCAGCTCAGCTTGCCGTGGCAATGCTTGTATTTCTTGCCCGAGCCGCAGGGGCAGGGATCGTTGCGGCCGATCTTCTCGCCCTGGCGCACCTGCGGCTGGGCCGGCTTTTCCGTGTCAGCCGTCGTGCCGAGCGCCTCGTCGTAGTCGGCGTGGTGGTACTGCACGTTCTCGACGACGGGCTGCGGCTCGGTCTCCTCGATCTGCTCCTGCGAGCGGATCTCGACGGTCATGAGCAGCTTGGTGACTTCGTTGCGGATGATCTGCAGCAGGCCCTCGAACAGCTCGAAGGCTTCGCGCTTGTATTCCTGCTTCGGGTTCTTCTGGGCGTAGCCGCGCAGGTGGATGCCCTGGCGCAGGTGGTCGAGCGCCGCCAGGTGCTCGCGCCAGTGCGTATCCAGGCTCTGCAGCATGATGTTGCGCTCGAAGTGGTGGAAGGGCTCGGCTCCCACCAGCTCGACCTTGGCGGCATAGCGCTTGTCGGCCTCGTCGAGAAGGCGGCGGACGATGTCGTCGTCGGTGAGGTTCGGCTCGGCCTTGAGCCATTCGCCGATCGGCAGCGGCAGCTGGTACTCGGCGGCGAGCACGGCTTCCGCGCCGGGGATGTCCCACTGCTCCTCGACGCTGTCGGCCGGCACGTGGATGCGGAAGGCGTCGTGCAGGACGCCCTGGCGCATGGCGGTGATGGTCTCGGAGATGTCGTCGGTCTCGAGCAGCTCGTTCCTCTGCTGGTAGATGACCTTGCGCTGGTCGTTGGCGACGTCGTCGTATTCCAGGAGCTGCTTCCTGATGTCGAAGTTGCGCTGCTCGACCTTGCGCTGGGCGGATTCCAGCGAGCGCGTCACCAGCGGGTGCTCGATGGCCTCGCCCTCGGGCATCTTCAGGCGCACCATGATGGCGTTGAGGCGCTCGCCGGCGAAGATGCGCATGAGCGGATCTTCCAGCGACAGGTAGAAGCGGCTGGAGCCGGGGTCGCCCTGGCGGCCGGCGCGGCCGCGCAGCTGGTTGTCGATGCGGCGCGATTCGTGGCGCTCGGAGCCGACGATGTGCAGGCCGCCGGCGGCCACCACCTGCCCGTGCAGCGTCTGCCACTCGCCGCGCAGCTGGGCGATGCGCGCCTCGCGCTCCGACTCGGCCAGCCCGCCCTCCGCCACCAGGGCATCGACCTGCTTCTCGACGTTGCCGCCGAGCACGATGTCGGTGCCCCGGCCGGCCATGTTGGTGGCGATGGTGATCATGCCGGGGCGGCCGGCCTGGGCGACGATGAGGGCCTCGCGGGCGTGCTGCTTGGCGTTCAACACCTGGTGCGGCAGCTTCTCCTTGTCGAGCATGCCGGAGAGCAGCTCGGAATTCTCGATGGAGGTGGTGCCGACCAGCACCGGCTGGCCGCGCCGGTGGCAGTCGCGGATGTCGGCGAGGATGGCGCGATACTTCTCCGCCGCGGTGCGATAGACCTGGTCCATGCGGTCGTCGCGGATCATCGGCTGGTTGGTCGGGATGACCACCGTCTCGAGGCTGTAGATCTGGTGGAATTCGTAGGCTTCGGTGTCGGCCGTGCCGGTCATGCCGGCGAGCTTGCCGTACATGCGGAAATAGTTCTGGAAGGTGATCGAGGCCAGCGTCTGGTTCTCGTGCTGGATCGGCACCCCCTCCTTCGCCTCGACCGCCTGGTGCAGACCCTCCGACCAGCGCCGGCCCGGCATCAGGCGGCCGGTGAATTCGTCGACGATGACGATCTCGCCGTTCTGCGACACGTAGTGCTGGTCGCGGTGGAACAGGTTGTGCGCGCGCAGGGCGGCATACAGGTGGTGCATGAGCAGGATGTTGGCCGGCTCGTAGAGGCTGCCGCCCGCCGTCAGCAGCCCGAAGCGGGCGAGGATCTCCTCGGCGTGCTCGTGACCGGCTTCCGACAACAGCACCGTGTGCGCCTTCTCGTCCACCCAGAAGTCGCCCTCGCCCTTTTCCTCCTGCTGCCGGGTCAGCAGCGGCGCCACCTGGTTCATGCGCAGGTAGAGGTCGGTGTGGTCCTCGGCCTGGCCGGAGATGATCAGGGGCGTCCTCGCCTCGTCGATGAGGATGGAGTCCACTTCGTCGACGATGGCGAAGCCGAGCTTCTTCTGCACGCGATCCTTCGCCGCGTAGACCATGTTGTCGCGCAGGTAGTCGAAGCCGAACTCGTTGTTGGTGCCGTAGGTGATGTCGGCGGCGTAGGCGGCCTGCTTCTGCTCGTGCGCCATCTGCGAGAGGTTGACGCCGACGCTCATGCCGAGGAAAGCATAGAGCTTGCCCATCCACTCGGCATCGCGCGAGGCCAGGTAGTCGTTGACGGTGATGACATGCACGCCCTGGCCGGAGAGGGCGTTGAGGTAGGCCGGCAGCGTGGCGACCAGGGTCTTGCCCTCGCCGGTGCGCATCTCGGCGATCTTGCCGTCGTGCAGCACCATGCCGCCGATCAGCTGCACGTCGAAGTGGCGCATGCCCAGCGCCCGCTTGCCGGCCTCGCGCACCACGGCGAAGGCTTCCGGCAGGAGATCGTCGAGCCTGGCGCCGGCAGCCAGCTTCTGGCGGAATTCCCCGGTCTTGCCGCGCAGCTGCTCGTCGGAGAGCGCGCCGATGGCCGGCTCGAGCGCGTTGATGGCGCGCACGGCTTGCCCGTACTGGCGGATCAGCCGGTCGTTGCGGCTGCCGAATATCTTCTTGAGGAAACCGGAGATCATGCGAAAACGCAGCAGGCGTCTGGGAAAAAGGCGAATTTTAGCATGCCGCCCCGGGCCGGGCGGCGGGCGGGCTGCCGACGTTATTTGCCGCGGATCAGCGCCAGCTTCTGCTGCTGGGCGTTTTGCAGGAAGCGGTTGGGATTCTGCGCGGCGCCCTTGAAGCGCACCTCGAAATGCAGGTGCGGGCCGGTGGAGCGGCCGGTGCTGCCGACTTCGGCGACTTTCTGCCCGCGCTTGACCAGGGCGCCCTCTTTCACGAGCAGCTTCGAGGCGTGCGCATAACGGGTCACCAGATCGTTGCCGTGATCGATCTCGACCATGTTGCCGTAGAAGGGATGACGCTCGGCGGCGACGACGATGCCGGCGGCGGCGGCGCGGATCGGCGTGCCGGGCGGGGCGCTGAAGTCGATGCCTTCGTGCATGGCCTGCTCGCCGGTGAACGGGTCGATGCGCCAGCCGAAGCTGGAGGCATTCCATTGCGCCTCGACCGGCAGGGCGGTCGGCAGCTGGTTCTTCTTGACGCGCTCGTCCATCATTTCCGACTCGATCAGGCCGAGATAATCGCCCCTCGACTCCAGTTGGCGGGAGAGCTGGTCGAGCTGGCGCTGGATGTCCTCCGGCGTCAGCGGCTTGCTCGGGACGACCAGCGGGCCGCCCTGTCCCGGCTTGTCGGCGGGCTTGAGTTCGGTGGCCTTGATGCCGGAGAGCTGGCCGAGCCGTTCGCCGAGCGTGTCGAGGCGCATCAGCTGGGCCTGCATCTGGCCGAGACGGACGGCCATGGCGTTGAGGTTTTCCCGCATGAAGTCCCGCGCCTTCTGGGTTTCCTGCTCGCGCACGCTCATCAGCAGGCTCTGCAGGAAAGGCAAGCGGACTTCCGCCGCATGGCGCACGGTGACGTAGGAAAACAGCGATGACAAGAGCAGCACCGTCAGCGCGAGGCCGACGGCGGCCAGCACCAGATGGCGCAGGGTGATCGTGATGGTCCTGGCGGTTGCCAGGCGGTCGGAGACGAGAATAATATGCACGCCGTCCCTCCAAAATCATTTCAAAATGGCAGCGCGTTCCCTCGACGCTTACCTGACTTCCGCCGGCGGCCTGGCGCGCCTGTCGGCGCATGCCGGTCGCCTGGTCAGGCTGCAGCGCGTTTTCGAGAAAATCGCGCCCGCCTATCTGGCCGCGTCGAGCCACGTGGCCAATTTCAAGCTGGGGAAGGTGGTTATCCACGCCGATTCGGGCGCGGTCGCCGCGAAGCTGAGGCAACTGCTGCCCAGCCTGGTCGGCGAGTTCTCTTTTGAGGGGGCAGAGGTTACCGAAATACAGGTCAGAGTGCAACCCGGCCATGTTGCAATGCAACATAAAAACACGGTGCGCCGCCTCCCGGTCGGCACGGCCGCCAAGTCGGATCTGCGCCGGCTGGCCGATTCGCTGCCGGAAGGCTCCCCGCTGAAGGACGCGCTGGAGCGGCTGGTGAAGTTCAGCCGCTGAGAACGCTCAAAGGACCAGGACCCGCTCGAAAAACATCAGCGCCATGACGAGCAGGGCGAACAGGGCGGCGTATTTGGCCACCTGCCAGGACAGGCGCAGATAGCGGCGATCGCTTGTAAACAGGAAGGCGACGATGCCGGCGCCGACGGTGATCGCCACCAGGACGCCGACGATCCGCAGCAGGAGCATCCGGGCTCAGGCCGGCAGGGCAAACAGCCGCACCACCGAGTCGGGCGCTTCTTCCTCGCGCTCGAAGCACACCATTTCCCAGGCGGCGTTGTCGGCCAGCAGGGCACGCAACAGCTTGTTGTTGAGGGCGTGCCCGGACTTGTGCGCGGCAAAGGCGCCCAGCAGGGGGTGGCCGAGCAGGTAGAGGTCGCCCACGGCATCGAGCACCTTGTGCTTGACGAACTCGTCGCCGTAGCGCAGGCCGTCGGCATTCAGCACGCGGTACTCGTCCATGACGATGGCGTTCTCCAGGCTGCCGCCGAGGGCCAGGCCCTGGGAGCGCATCGCCTCGACGTCCTGCATGAAGCCGAAGGTGCGGGCGCGGGCCACCTCGCGCACATAGGAGTGTTCGGCAAAGTCGACCGTCACGCTGGTCTTCGACTTGTCGAAGACGGGGTGGCTGAAGACGATGGAGAAGGTCAGGCGGAAGCCGTCGTAGGGCGCCAGTTCCGCCCACTTGTCGCCTTCCTCGACGCGGACGGCCTTTTTCACGCGGATGAATTTCTTCGCGGCCTTCTGCTCCTCGATGCCGGCCGACTGGATCAGGAAGACGAAGGGCGCGGCGCTGCCGTCCATGATGGGAATCTCGGCGGCATCCACGTCGACCCAGGCGTTGTCGATGCCGAGGCCGGAGAGCGCCGACATGAGATGTTCCACCGTGGCGATCTTGGCGCCGTCCCGCTCCAGGCAGGAGGCGAGGCGCGTGTCGCCGACGGCGAAGGGGTCGGCGCGCAGTTCCACCGGCGGATCGAGGTCGACGCGGCGAAAGACGATGCCGGTGTCGGGCGCCGCCGGGCGCAAGGTCATGGTGACCTTGACCCCGGAATGGAGCCCGACGCCGGTGGCGCGGATCAGCGATTTGAGCGTGCGCTGTTGCAGCATGGCGAAGGCGCTATGACAAAGGCGCGAATTTTAGCATGGCGTGTGCCGCCCGTTTCGGGTTTCGTGTCCCGGGTTCCGGGTGAACGGCCGAGGCGAAACCGGCAACTCGACACCCGAAACTCGAAACCCGGAGCCCGCACACGGCCATCAGTCGGCCTGCTTGCGCAGGAAGGCCGGGATGTCCAGCCGGTCCACCCCGCTGGCGGTCATCGCTTCGACGGTGGCATGGCGGCGGCCGCTGCGCATCACCGCCGGCACTTCCAGCTCGCCGTAGTTGATGGTCTCGATGATCGTCGCGTTGTCGGTGCCGGTCTTCTGCGCCACCACCTCGATGCGCGGACGGAACTGCTGGGCCGCCGCGGCGCCGAGGCCGGTGGCCACCACGGTGACGCGCAGGTTGTCTTCCATGGCCTCGTCGAACACCGTGCCGAAGATGATGTGGGCGTCTTCGGCGGCGTAGGCGCGGATGGTGTTCATCACCTCGCGCACTTCCTTCATGCCGAGGTTGCCGTTGGCGGAGATGTTCACCAGCACGCCGCGCGCGCCGGACAGCTCGATGCCCTCGAGCAGCGGGCTGGCCACCGCCTGCTCGGCGGCGAGCCGGGCACGGTCCATGCCGGAGGCCGCGGCGGAGCCCATCATGGCCTTGCCCATTTCGCCCATCACCGTGCGCACGTCCTCGAAGTCGACGTTCACCAGCCCCGGCACGTTGATGATCTCGGCGATGCCGCCGACGGCATTCCTCAGCACGTTGTCCGCCGTCTTGAAGGCCGCGATCATGCTGATGTCCTCGCCGAGCACGTCGGTCAGGCGCTCGTTGAGGATGATGATGAGGGAGTCCACGTGGCGCGCCAGTTCGGCCAGGCCCTCCTCGGCCACCTTCATGCGCTTGGCGTTCTCGAACTCGAAGGGCTTGGTCACCACCGCCACGGTGAGGATGCCCAGTTCGCGCGCCACCTCGGCGACGATCGGTGCGGCACCGGTGCCGGTGCCGCCGCCCATGCCGGCGGTGATGAAGGCCATGTGCGCGCCTTGCAGGACCTCGGCGATGCGCTCGCGCTCCACGTCGGCGAGGGCGCGCGCCTTCTCCGGCTTGCCGCCGGCGCCCAGCCCCGGCCCGAATTGCAGCTTCTGATGCGCATTGCTGCGGTTGAGCGCCTGGGCGTCGGTGTTGGCGCAGATGAATTCCACGCCCTGCACGCCCTCGCGGATCATGTGCTCGACGGCGTTGCCGCCGGCGCCCCCGACACCCACCACCTTGATGACCGTGCCGCTCGGTTCCTTGTCGATGATTTCAAACATGCTCGCCTCCTTGTGGTAACGACTGCAAAACGAAAAACGACCTCAAAAATTCTTCTCGAACCACGACTTCATGTTGCCCAGCACCTGCCTGAAGGTGCGGGTGCGGTGCGCCTGGATGCCGCGCTTCTTCTGCGCCATGCCCTCCAGCAGCAGGCCCATGGCGGTGGCGTAGCGCGGGTGCTGCACCACTTCGGACAGGCCGCCGGCGTATTTGGGAATGCCCAGCCGCACCGGCATGTGGAAAATTTCCTCGCCCAGCTCGATCATGCCGAGCATCACCGAGCTGCCGCCGGTGAGGACGATGCCCGAGGAGAGCAGCTCCTGGTAGCCGCTGCGCCGCAGCTCGGACTGAACCAGCTCGAAGAGTTCGGTCACGCGCGGCTCGATGACGTCGGCGAGGGCCGTCTTGGAAAGCGGACGGGGGCCGCGCTCGCCGATGCCGGGCACCTCGAACATCTCGTCCGAGTCGGCCAGTTGCTGCAGGGCGACGCCGTGGCGCACCTTGATCTCCTCGGCCTCGGTCGTCGGCGTGCGCAGGTAGTGCGCGATGTCGCTGGTGATCTGGTCGCCGGCGACCGGGATCACCGCCGTGTGGCGGATGGCGCCCTGGGTGAACACCGCGATGTCGGTGGTGCCGCCGCCGATGTCGACCAGGCAGACGCCGAGCTCTTTCTCGTCCTCCGTCAGCACGGCAATGCTGGAGGCGAGCGGCTGCAGCACGAGGTCGACCACTTCGAGCCCGCAGCGACGCACGCACTTGACGATGTTCTGCGCCGCCGAAACGGCGCCGGTGATGATGTGCGTCCTCACCTCGAGGCGCACGCCGCTCATGCCGATCGGCTCGCGCACGCCGTCCTGGCCGTCGACGATGAACTCCTGGGTGAGGATGTGCAGGATCTGCTGGTCGGAGGGGATCGGCATGGCGCGCGCCGTCTCGATGACGCGCTCGACGTCCATCGGCGATACCTCGTTGTCCTTGATCGCCACCATGCCGTTCGAGTTGAAGCTCTTGATGTGGCTGCCGGCGATGCCGGTATACACCTCCTTCACCTTGCAGTCGGCCATCAGCTCGACTTCCTGGATGACGCGCGAGATGGCATCGACCGTGGCCTCGATGTGCACCACCATGCCCTTCTTCAGGCCCTTCGACTCCTGGCTGCCGACGCCGAGAATCTCCAGCCTGCCCTCCGGCGTGAACTCGGCGACGATGGCGACGATTTTCGCGGTGCCGATGTCGAGGCCGACGATCAGGTTCTTCACTTCCTTGCTCATTTCTTCCCTTCCCCCGCCCTCGCCACTCGCATGGCGAAGCCGTTCGGGTAGCGCAAATCGATGACGTCGGCGCGCGCCTTGAGGCGCTCCGCCGCCTGGCCGTAGACCGCCGTGAAGCGCTGCAGCCGCTCGTTGATGCGCGACTTGGCCTGATCGCGCCCAAGGTCCAGCAGCACACCATCGTCGAGCTTCACCTGCCAGGCCTGGCGCGGGCTGAGCGACAGGCTTTGCGGCTGCCGGCCGATCGGCTCGAGCAGCGGCTGCAGCTCGCGGTAACGCGCCAATACCAGCGGCGCGGCGCCTTCCGGCCCGACGAACAGCGGCAGCTGCTCGCTGCTGGCGGCGGCGAACACCTCGCCCTCGCGGTTGACCAGGCGCGCCTCGGCGCCGTCGGCCTGCTTCCAGCGCGCCGCGGCGACATGCTCCTCGATGGCCAGCTCGATGCCGTCCGGCCAGCGCCGGCGCACTTCCGCCCGGCGCACCCATGGCAGTTTCTCGAAGGCGGCGCGCACGGCATCGAGGTTCACCGTGAAGAAATTGCCGGCCAGCGCGGTCTGCGCGGCATATTCGATCTGTGTCGGCGTCACCTCGCGCAGCGCACTGACGACGGTCACCGCCCGCAGCGGAAAGAACGGCAGGCGCGCCAGCCCCAGGGTAACGGCGTAGCCGAGCGCCAGCGCGGCGGCGAAGAACAGCAGGTCGGCGATCAGGTTCATCAGTTGCGGCCTGTCCCAGAATCCGGTGTTGTCATTCGGTTTTTTCCTTCCCTTAGCCAAGCGCCGCCCGCTCCAGAATCTTCAGGCACAGCGCTTCGAAACCAATGCCGACGGCGCGCGCCGCCATCGGCACCAGCGAGTGCCCGGTCATGCCCGGCGAGGTATTCATCTCCAGCAGCCAGGGCTTGCCCGCGGCGTCGAGGATCAGGTCGGCGCGGCCCCAGCCGCGGCAGTCGAGCAGACGCGCCGCCTCCATCACCAGGTCCTGGATCGTCTCTTCCGCCGTTTCGGGCAGGCCGCTCGGGCAGAAGTACTGCGTCTCGTCGCTGAAATACTTGTTCTGCCAGTCGTAGTTGCCGCCCGGCGCGACGATGCGCACCAGCGGCAGGGCTTGCTCGCCGAGGAAGGCCGCGGTCAGCTCCTCGCCGGCGACGAACTGCTCGGCAATCACCAGCGGGTCGTGCCGCGCCGCCGCCTCCCAGGCCGCGCGCAGGTCGGCCGCGCGCGTTACCTTGGCGGCGCCGACGCTGGAGCCCTCGCGGGCCGGCTTGACGTAGATCGGCAGGCCGAGCTCGTCGGCGACCGCGTTCCAGTCGGTGTCGGCGCGCAGGATGTGCCAGGCCGGCGTCGGCAGCCGGCTGGCGTGCCAGACCAGCTTGGTGCGCCACTTGTCCATGGCCAGCGCCGAGGCCATCACGCCGCTGCCGGTGTAGGGGATGCCCAGCACCTCGAGGGCGCCCTGCACGGTGCCGTCCTCGCCGCCGCGGCCGTGCAGGGCGATGAAGGCGCGCTGGAAACCCGCGTCCTTCAGCGCCCACAGCGGCCGCTCGGCCGGGTCGAAGGCGTGCGCATCGACGCCGCCGTGGCGCAGCGCCGCCAGCACGGCGTTGCCCGACATCAGCGAAATCTCCCGCTCGGCGGAGGATCCGCCCAGCAGCACCGCCACCTTTCCGAATTCACGACTCACGGCCTTTCTCCGACGATTCGCACTTCGCGTACCAGTTCGACGCCGAACTTCGCGCGCACGGCTTCCTGCACTTGATCGATCAATCCCTCGATGTCCGCCGCCGTGGCGCGCCGATCGGGATTGACGATGAAATTGGCGTGCTTCTCCGACACCTGCGCCCCGCCCCGCCGCAGCCCTTTCAGGCCGGCCGCCTCGATCAGCCGCGCCGCATGGTCGCCGGGCGGGTTGCGGAACACCGAGCCGGCATTCGGCAGCTGCAGCGGCTGGCCGGCGATGCGCTTTTCCAGCAGTTCGCGGATGCGCGCGCGCGAGGCGGCGCCGTCGCCCGCCGGCAGGCGGAACCAGGCGGCGGCGAACAGCTCGTCGCTCGCCGCGCGCAACCCGACATGGCGGTAGCCGATCTCGAAGTCCTCGGCCGTGCGGCTGCGCCGGGCGCCGTGGCGGTCGAGCATCAGCACGCGCTCGACGATGCCCCAGGTCTCGCCGCCATGGCAGCCGGCGTTCATGGCCAGCGCGCCGCCGACCGTGCCGGGAATGCCGGCGAGAAATTCCGCTCCGGCCAGATCGTGGTTGGCGGCGAAGCGCGCCACCTTCGGGCTGGCGACGCCGGCCTCGGCATAGACGAGGCCGTCCTCCGTCAAAGTCAGTTTCCCCAGCACGGCGTGCAGGAACACCGCCGTGCCAGTGAACCCGCCGTCGCGCACCAGCAGGTTGCTGCCGAGGCCGACGAACAGCAGCCGCTCGTCGGCGCGCGTGGCGCGCAGGAAGGCGGCGAGGTCGTCGAGATCGACGGGAAAGTAGGCGCGCGCCGCCGCGCCGCCGGCGCGCCAGCTGACGTGCCGCGCCATCGGCTCGCCGAAGCGCAGCTCGCCGCGCAACCCGCTCTCCAGTCGCTTCAGTTCGGACATATCCATGCTTCTGCACCGCCAACCAACGTCAAACCTCTTCCAACGCAGAGCGCACAGAGGCACAGAGGACACAGAGAAGAACCGGGGACAAGCCTTTCTCTGTGCTCTCTGTGCCTCTGTGCTCTCCGTGTCAGAAGCGCCTTCATCATTTTTCCACCAGTTTCCCCGGCACGCCGCCGATCGATCCGGCGCCCATCGTCAGCACCACGTCGCCGTCGCGCGCCACGTTGAGGATCTGCTGCGGCAGTTCGCCGATGTCCTCGACGAAGATCGGCTCCAGCGCGCCGGTGACGCGGATCGCCCGCACCAGCGCGCGGCCGTCGGCGGCGACGATCGGCGCCTCGCCGGCCGCATAAACCTCAACCAGCAGCAGCAGGTCCGCGCTGGTGAGCACCCTGACGAAATCCTCGAAGCAGTCGCGCGTGCGCGTGTAGCGGTGCGGCTGGAAGGCCAGCACCAGACGCCGGCCCGGGAAGGCGCCGCGCGCGGCGGCCAGCGTCGCCGCCATCTCGGCCGGATGGTGGCCGTAGTCGTCGATCAGCGTGAAGCGGCCGCCGTCCTTGAGCGCGATCTCGCCGTAGCGCTGGAAGCGCCGGCCGACGCCCTTGAAGTCCGCCAGCGCCTTGACGATGGCCGCGTCGGTGACGCCCACCTCGTCGGCCACGGCGATCGCCGCCAGGGCGTTCAGCACGTTGTGCACGCCGGGCAGGTTGAGCACGATGTCGAGCTTCGGCGCGGAGCCCGGGCGCAGAACCGAGAACTTCATCTGCGCGCCCTCGTGGCGGACGTCCACCGCGCGGATGTGCGCGCTCTCGGCCAGGCCGTAGCGCACGATCGGCTTGGAGACGGACGGCATGATCTCGCGCAGGTTGCGGTCGTCCTCGCAGAGGATGGCGGCGCCGTAGAACGGCAGGTGCTGCAGGAAGTCGACGAAGGCCTGCTTGAGCCGGCCGAAGTCGTGGCCGTAGGTCTCCATGTGGTCGGCGTCGATGTTGGTCACCACGGCGATCACCGGCGTGAGGTGCAGGAAGGAGGCATCCGACTCGTCGGCCTCGGCGACGAGGAACTCGCCGCCGCCGAGGCGGGCATGCGCGCCGGCGCTGGTGAGCCGCCCGCCGATGACGAAGGTCGGGTCGAAGCCGCCCTCGGCCAGCACGCTCGCGACGAGGCTGGTGGTGGTGGTCTTGCCGTGGGTGCCGGCGACGGCGATGCCCTGCTTGAGGCGCATGAGTTCCGCCAGCATGAGGGCGCGCGGCACCACCGGAATCTGCCGCTCGCGCGCCAGCAGCACCTCCGGGTTGCCGTCCTTCACCGCGGTGGACACCACCACCGCGTCGGCCGCGGCGATGTTCTCGCTGCGATGGCCGATGACGACGCGCGCGCCGAGGCCGGCCAGTCGCCGCGTGGCGGCGTTGTCGACGATATCCGAGCCGCTCACCTCGTAGCCGAGGTTGAGCATCACCTCGGCGATGCCGCTCATGCCGGAGCCGCCGATGCCGACGAAATGGATGCGACGGACCTTATGTTTCATGGCCTGCCCCCTAACCGCTTTCGACACAGAGGACACAGAGACACAGAGAGCACAGCGAGAAAGTCTTGCGAACATGCATGAACTCTGTGTCCTCTGTGCCTCTGTGATCTCTGTGCTGAAGGCGGTTTCGTCATTTCGCCACCCCCATGCACGCCTCCGCCACGGCGCGGGTCGCTTCCGGCTTGGCCAGCGCGCGCGCCTTGTCGGCCATCGCCGCCAGCTGCTCGCGCGTCAGCTCGCGCAGCAGCGCGGCGAGCCTCTCCGGCGCGAGTTCCGTCTGCGGCAGCAGGATCGCCGCGCCGGCATCGGACAGGAAGCGCGCGTTGCCGGTCTGGTGGTCGTCCACCGCGAACGGGAAGGGCACCAGCACGCTGGCGACGCCGGCCGCCGAGAGCTCGGCGACGGTGAGGGCGCCGGCGCGGCAGATCACCAGGTCGGCGGCGGCGTAGCGTGCCGCCATGTCGTCGATGAAGGGCAGCAGCACCGCCTCCACGCCGGCCGCCGCGTAGGCCGCGCGCAGGGCATCGATCTGCTTCGCGCCGGACTGGTGCGTCACGCGCGGCCGCTCCGCTTCCGGGATCAAAGTCAGTGCCCGCGGCACGGCGTCGTTGAGCGCCTGGGCGCCGAGGCTGCCGCCGACCACCAGCACCTCGAGCCGCCCGCTGCGGCCGGCGTAGCGCTGCGCAGGCCGGGGCAGCGCGGCAATCTCGGCGCGCACCGGGTTGCCGGTCCACTCGCCTTTCTTCAGCACGCCCGGAAAGCCGCCGAGGACGCGATCGGCGACGCCGGCCAGCACGCGGTTGGCGAGGCCCGCCACCGAGTTCTGCTCGTGCACCACCAGCGGCCGGCCGCAGAGCGCCGCCATCATGCCGCCGGGGAAGGTGACATAGCCGCCCATGCCGAGCACGACGTTCGGCCTGACGCGCGAGAGCTGGCGCTGCGCCTGCCAGAAGGCGCGCAGCAGATTGAGGGGCAGCAGAAGCTTGCGCGACAGGCCCTTGCCGCGCAGCGCGGCAAAGCGCACCCAGGCCATCTCGTAGCCGCGCGTCGGCACCAGCTTCGCCTCCATGCCGTCCGGGTTGCCCATCCAGACGACGCGCCAGCCGCGCTCGTGCAGGAAATCGGCCACGGCGAGCCCGGGGAAGACGTGGCCGCCGGTGCCGCCGGCCATGACCATGATCGTTTTCGCGCTCACTGGATTGCCCTCCCCCCGGCCCCCTCCCCTCGGGAGGGGGTGACGAAGGTTCGCCGCTGCGCGGCTCCGGTGCGCGGTTGGCGCCCCTTTGGGCGGCCATGCGGGGCGCTCATACGGATTGCCCTCTCATCAGCGCCCGGTTCTCGTAGTCGACGCGCAGCAGGATCGCCAGCGCCACGCAGTTCGCCAGGATCCCCGAGCCGCCGAAGCTCATCAGCGGCAGGGTCAGGCCCTTGGTCGGCAGCAGGCCCATGTTGACGCCCATGTTGATGAAGGCCTGCACGCCGATCCAGATGCCGATGCCCTGCGCCACCAGGCCGCCGTAGACGCGCTCGAGCAGCAGCGACTGGCGGCCGATGGCGAAGGCGCGTTGCACGATCAGGCCGAACAGCACGATCACCGCCAGCACACCGATGAGGCCCAACTCCTCGGCGATCACCGCCAGCAGGAAGTCGGTGTGCGCCTCGGGCAGGTAGAACAGCTTCTCGACGCTGCCGCCGAGGCCGACGCCGAGCCACTCGCCGCGGCCGAAGGCGATCAGGGCATGCGAGAGCTGGTAGCCCTTGCCGAAAGCGTCCGACCAGGGGTCCATGAAGCCGAAGATGCGCTCGCGCCGGTAGGGCGAGGTCCAGATCAGCACGACGAAGGCCAGGGCGAGGAACAGGAACAGCAGGGAGAACAGCCGCGCGTTGATGCCGCCGAGGAAGAGGATGCCCATGGCGATGCAGATGATGACGACGAAGGCGCCGAAGTCCGGCTCGCGCAGCAGCAGGCCGCCGACCAGCGCCATCACCAGCGCCATCGGCACGAAGCCGCGCCGAAAGCTGCCCATGTCGGCAAGCTTGCGCACCGTGTAGTCGGCGGCGTAGAGCACGGCGAAGAGCTTCATCAGCTCCGAGGGCTGCAGGTTGACCAGGCCGAGCGGCAGCCAGCGGCGCGCCCCGTTCACCTCGCGTCCGACATGCGGGATGAGCACCAGCACCAGCAGCGCCACGCCGGCGAGGAACAGCCACGGCGCGCCCTGCTGCCAGACGCGCAGCGGCACCTGGAACACCACCACGGCGACGATCAGGCCGATGGCCAGGAAGACGCCGTGGCGGATGAGGAAATAAGCCGGCTGGTAGGCGGTGAAGCGGCTGCCCTCGGCGGTGGCGATCGAGGCCGAATACACCATCACCATGCCGAACAGCAGCAGGGTCAGCGCCGGCCACAGCAGCAGGGCGTCCAGCTCCTGCGGCTGGGCGCCTCGGCCGCTGCCATGGCGGCGCAGGGCGGCGGCGGTCATATGGCTTCCTTCTGCCGTATCGCGGCCAGCTCGCGCACGGCCTGCGCAAAGACTTCGGCGCGATGGACGTAATTGCGGAACATGTCGAAGCTGGCGCAGGCCGGCGAGAGCAGCACGGCGTCGCCGGCGCGGGCCGCCACCGCCGCCTTGCGCACGGCCTGCTCCATGTCCTGGGCGTGGAGGGTGGGCACGCCGCAATCGGCCACCGCCGCCTCGATCTTCATGGCATCGCGGCCGATCAGCACGAGGGCGCGGCCGTGCGTCGCCAGCGCCGGGCCGAGCGGCGAAAAATCCTGCCCCTTGCCGTCCCCTCCCGCAATCAGCACCACCTTGCGGCCCAAGCCTTCCAGCGCTGCAACGGTAGCGCCGACGTTGGTGCCTTTCGAGTCGTCGTACCAGGCGGCGCCGTCGATCTCGGCGAGGCGCTCGACGCGGTGCGGCAGGCCGCGGAATTCGCGCAGCGCCGGCAGCAACGGCGCCGGTGGCAGGCCGATGGCGTGGCAGAGGGCCAGCGCCGCCAGCGCATTGGCGGCGTTGTGCAGCCCGGCAAGCGACAGTTCGTCGACGCGCAACAGGCGCTCCCGGCCCTGCATCAGCCAGCCCTCCGCGAGGCCGAAGTCGTCGGCGCCGGACGGCGCGTCGAGGCCAAAAGTCAGTCTGCGCGACACGGCGCTGGCCATCGCCATCGCCCGCGCGTCCTGGCGGTTGAGCACCTGCGCGCCGCCGCCGGCGAAGATGCGCGCCTTGGCGGCGGCATAGTCGTCGAGGCCGGCGTAGCGGTCGAAATGGTCCTCGCTGACATTCAGCACCGTGGCGGCGTCGGCCGCCAGGCTCACCGTCGTCTCGAGCTGGAAGCTCGACAGTTCCAGCACCCAGACCTCCGGCAGCTTGCCGGCGTCGAGGCAGGTCATCAGGGCGGACAGCGCCGCCGGGCCGATGTTGCCGGCCACCGCCGTCACCCGGCCGGCGGCGCGGCACAAGGCGCCCGTCAGCGCCGTGGTGGTGGTCTTGCCGTTGGTGCCGGTGATGGCGATCACCTTGCAGCGGTCGCGCGCGCCGAGCGCGCGCAGGGCGCCGGCGAACAGCTCGATCTCGCCGACGACCGGGATGCCGCGCCGCGCCGCCTCCGCCACCACCGGCTCGTTGAGGGCGAGGCCCGGCGAGAGGCCGATCAGCCCGACCCCATCGAGCAGCGCGTCGTTGAAGGAGCCGGCCAGCAGCCGGGCGCCCGGCGCGCTGCGCTTCAGCTCGGCGGCGAAGGGTGCCTCGGTGCGCGAATCGGCGACGCGCACGCGGGCGCCCTGGCGGACGAGCCATTGCACCATGGCCAGGCCCGACTCGCCGAGCCCCAGCACCAGAACCGTTTTGCCTTGCCAGCTCATCTCAGTTTCAAAGTCGATAGCCCGAACAGCACCAGCATGATGGTGATGATCCAGAATCGCACCACGACCTGCGTTTCCTTCCAGCCCTTCAATTCGTAGTGGTGGTGCAGCGGCGCCATGAGGAAGATTCGCTTGCCGCCGGTGGCCTTGAAGTAGGCGACCTGGATCATCACCGACAGCGTCTCGACGACGAAGACGCCGCCCATGATGAAGAGCACGATCTCCTGGCGCACCACCACCGCCACCGTGCCGAGCGCGGCGCCCAGCGCCAGCGCGCCGACGTCGCCCATGAACACCTCCGCCGGATAGGCGTTGAACCAGAGGAAGCCGAGCCCGGCCCCGCACAGCGCGCCGAGGAACACCGCCAGTTCGCCGGCGCCGGGGATGTAGGGCAGGCCGAGGTACTTGGAAAATCCGGCATGGCCGGCGACGTAGGCGAAGATGGCGAGCGCGCCAGCCACCATCACCGTCGGCATGATGGCGAGGCCGTCGAGGCCGTCGGTGAGGTTCACCGCGTTGCTGGTGCCGACGATGACGAAATAGGTAAGAATGACGAAGCCGACGATGCCCAGCGGATAGGCCACCGTCTTGAAGAAGGGCACGATCAGCTCGGTCTGCGCCGGCAGCGTCGCCGTGGCGGCGAGGAACACCGCCGCCGCCGCGCCGATCAGCGACTGCCAGAAGAACTTCGCCTTCGCCGACAGCCCCTTCGGGTTGCGGTGCACCACCTTGCGCCAGTCGTCCACCCAGCCGACGGTGCCGAAACCCAGCGTCACCAGCAGCACCACCCAGACGTAGCGGTTGGTCAGATCGCCCCACAGGAGCGTGGTGACGCCGATGGCGATCAGGATCAGGGCGCCGCCCATGGTCGGCGTGCCGGTCTTGGCGAGATGCGACTGCGGGCCGTCGTCGCGCACCGCCTGGCCGATCTTCTTCTCCGCCAGCCAGCGGATCAGCGCCGGGCCGAAAAGGAAGGAGATCACCAGCGCCGTCATCGCCGCCAGCACCGTGCGCAGCGTGATGTAGCCGAAGACGTTGAAGGCGCGCAGGTCCTTCGCCAGCCATTGCGCCAGCTCAAGCAGCACGCCGCCCTCCTCTCGTGCCGGCGGTGAAACCGGAGGGCACGGCGGACGGGCGCAATGGATTTTCCAAGCAGCCCCACCGGGTCGCAGCATCAATGCTGGCTCGTCCGCCCATGCCCGTCGCCATGCCCTCCGTGTTCACCGTCAATGCACTCCATTGCCCGATTTGCCGTCGTCGGCGACGGCGTCCGCCACGCGCTCCATGCGCATGAAGCGGGATCCCTTCACCAGCACCACCGTGTCGCCGTCGAGCTGCGGCCGCAGCGCCGCCAGCAGCGCCTCGGCGCCGCCGAAGTGCTGGCCGCCGGCGCCGAAATTGCGCGACGCCAGTTCGCTGTGCTCGCCCAGCGCGAACAGCTGGTCCACGCCCTGGCTCTTGGCATAGCCGCCGACCTCGTCGTGGAACTGGCCGGCCTGGCCGCCGATCTCGCCCATGTCGCCGAGGACGAGGACCTTGCGGCCCGGCGTCGCCGCCAGCACGTCGATGGCGGCGCGCACCGAGTCCGGGTTGGCGTTGTAGCTGTCGTCGATCAGCACCGCGCCGCCCTCGGCCGGCCGCACCTGCAGCCGTCCCTTCACCCCTTCGAAGGAAGTCAGTCCCGCCGACACGGCGCCGAGCGAGGCGCCCGCCGCCAGCGCCGCCGCGGCGGCGGCGAGGGCGTTCCTCGCGTTGTGCAGGCCGGGCACGCGCAGCGTCATCTCGGCGGTGCCCTGCGGCGTCTCGATCGCCAGCGCGCTGCCGAACGCCTTCGCTTCCGCGCGGCCGCACACGTCGGCCGGCTGCTCGAGGCCGAAAGTCAGCGTGCGCCGCCCGGCGCTCATCTCGCGCCAGAGGCCGGCGAAGGCATCGTCGGCGTTGATCACCGCGGTGCCGCCTTCGCGCAGCCCCTCGAAGATTTCGCCCTTGGCGCGCGCCACCTCGGCGACGCCGCCGAGCCCGGCCAGATGCGCGCGCTGGGCGTTGTTCACCAGCGCCACGGTCGGCTGGGCCAGGCGGGTGAGATAGGCGATCTCGCCCGGATGGTTCATGCCCATCTCGATCACCGCGGCGCGGTGGCTGGCGTGCAGGCGCAGCAGCATCTGCGGCAGGCCGATGTCGTTGTTGAGATTGCCCTGCGTCGCCAGCACGGCCAGCGCGGGGTCGAGGCCGTCGCTGCGCGCCTGGGCGCGCAGGATCGCCGCGGTCATCTCCTTCACCGTGGTCTTGCCATTGCTGCCGGTGACGCCAATGAGCGGCAGCTCGAAGCGGCCGCGCCACCAGGCGCCGAGCGCGCCCAGCGCCAGGCGCGTGTCGGCCACCGCCAGCAGCGGCAGGCCGGGCGCATGCGCGTCGGCCCATTCCCGCTCGACCATCGCCGCGGCGGCGCCGCGCGCGGCGGCGGCCTCGACGAAGGCGTGGCCGTCGAAGTTCTCGCCCTTCAGCGCGACGAACAGCTCGCCGCTGGCGATGGTGCGCGAGTCGGTCGACACGCCCTCGATGCGCGGGTTGCCGTGCAGCGCCGTGCCGCCGGTGGCCAGCGCCGCCTCCATCAGGCTCATCATCGCGGCGGCCCTCCCCGCGCGGCCAGCGCGGCGGCGGCGCACTCGGCGTCGGAGAACGGCAGGCGACGGCCGCCGATCTCCTGGTAGGGCTCGTGGCCCTTGCCGGCGATCAGCACGACGTCGCGCGCGCCGGCTTCGGCGATGGCGGCGCGGATCGCCGCGGCGCGATCGACGACGGTACGGACGTTGGACGCGCCCGCCGTGCCGCGGGCGATGTCGGCGAGGATCGCCTGCGGATCCTCTTCGCGCGGATTGTCGCTGGTGAGGATCACGGCGTCGGCACGGCGCGCCGCCGCATCGCCCATCAGCGGACGCTTGCCCGGGTCGCGGTTGCCGCCGCAGCCGAAGACGCAGACGAGGCGCCCGCCGCGCGCGGTGGCGGTGGCGCGCAGCGCCACGAGCGCCTTGTCGAGGGCGTCCGGCGTGTGGGCGTAGTCGACCACCGCCAGCGGCGCCGCCTCGCCGCCCAGCGCCTGCATGCGGCCCGGCGCGGAAGTCAGTTCCGGCAGCACGGCGGCGGCGCGCGCGAAGGGGATGCCGGAGGCCAGCAGCGCGCCCAGCACGGCGAGCAGATTGGCGACGTTGAATTCGCCGACCAGCGGCGTCTCGATGCGGGCGCGGCCCTGCGGCGCGACCGCGGTGAAGCGCAGGCCGCGCGGCGTTGCCGCGATGTCTTCCGCCGCCAGCGTGGCGCCGCCGGCCCCCTGCAGGCTGTAGCCGCTCACCGCGACGCCGCTGCCGGCGAGGTCCTGCGCGATCCGGCGGCCGAGGGCGTCGTCGAGGTTCACCACCGCGGCCTTCAGTCCGGGCGTCTCGAACAGCATGGCCTTCGCCGCGCCGTAGGCGGCCATGCTGCCGTGGTATTCGAGGTGGTCGCGCGTGAGGTTGGTGAACACCGCCACGTCGAAGTGCACGCCATTCACGCGGCCCTGGTGCAGGCCGATCGAGGAGACTTCCATCGCCGCCGCCTGCGCCCCCTGCGCGAGGTACTGCGCGAAGAGGCGGTGCAGCGTCAGCGCGTCGGGGGTGGTGTTGGCGCTCTCCTCGAGGCTGCCCGGGAAGCCGCAGCCGAGCGTGCCGACCACCGCGCAGCGGCGCCCGAGCAGCGCGAAGGCCTGGGCGATCCACTGGCTCACCGAGGTCTTGCCGTTGGTGCCGGTGACGCCGACCGTCCACAGCTGCTCCGAGGGCCGGCCATACACCAGGTGGGCCAGCCAGCCGGAGAGCGCCTGCAGGTCGTCCACCGCGACGACCGGCACGACGACGGCCGCTGCACCGCCCCCGCCATGGCCTTCCCACAGCACCGCCGCGGCGCCGCGCGCCACGGCATCGGCGATGAAGCGGCGGCCGTCGGCGCGCGCGCCCGGGTAGGCGACGAAGACGTCGCCCGGCGCCACCGCGCGCGAATCCGCGCAGAGCGAGGCCGCCGTCACGCCTTGTCCTTGCAGTTCATCGAGCACGCGTTGTGCTTCTCCCAATTCACGTTTCACAGACTCTCCGGCACCGCCACCGCATCGCGCGCCACCTGCACCGGCTTCAACGGCGCATCCGGCGCCACGCCGAGGGTGCGCAGGCTGCCGGCCATCACCTGCGCGAACACCGGCGCCGCCACTTCGCCGCCGTAATACTTGCCGGCGGAGGGCTCGTCGATCATCACCGCCACCACCAGGCGCGGATCCGACACCGGCGCGAAGCCGACGAAGGCCGCGACGTAGCGGTCGGCATACTGGCCGCCCTCCAGCTTGTGCGCCGTGCCGGTCTTGCCGGCGACGCGGTAGCCCGGGATCTGCGCCTTCGGCGCGGTGCCGCCGGGCTGCACGGCCATCTCGAGCATGGCGCGCACCTCGCGTGCCGTCTGTGCGGAAAAAATGGATTTGCCCGCGACCGGCGGCGACTCCAGCCGGGTCAGAGACAGCGGGATGACGTCGCCGTCGCGGGCAAATGCCAGGTAAGCGCGGGCCAACTGCATCAGCGTCACCGAGATGCCGTGGCCGTAGGACATGGTGGCCTGCTCGATCGGCCGCCAGGTCTTGAAGGGGCGCAGCCGGCCGCCGACTTCGCCGGGGAAGCCGAGCCTGAGCGGCTGGCCGAAGCCGATGTCGTCGAACATCCGCCACATTTCCTCGGCAGCGAAGGTGGCGGCGATCTTCGCCACGCCGACGTTGCTCGACTTCTGGATCACCTGCGCCACCGTCAGCAGGCCGTGCGGATGGGCGTCGTGGATGGTGGCGTTGCCGATGGTCAGCCGGCCCGGCGCGGTCTGGATCTGCGAGTCGAAACGGAAGCGCCCCTTCTCCAGCGCCAGCGCCGCGGTGAACGGCTTCATCGTCGAGCCCGGCTCGAAGACGTCGGTGAGCGCGCGGTTGCGCAGCTGCGCCCCGGTCAGCCTGACGCGGTTGTTCGGGTTGTAGGCCGGCAGGTTGGCCAGCGCCAGCACCTCACCGGTCCTGGCATCGAGCACGACGACGCCGCCGGCCTTGGCCTTGTGCTCGGCGAGGGCCTGCTTGAGGTGCGTGAAGGCGAGGTACTGCACCTTGGCGTCGAGCGCCAGGGTGAGGTCCTTGCCGTCCTGCGGCGGCTTGATGCTCTCGACGTCCTCGACGATGCGGCCGAGGCGGTCCTTGATGACGCGGCGGCTGCCCGGCTTGCCGGCCAGCTGCGCATCGAAGGCCAGCTCGATGCCTTCCTGCCCCTTGTCCTCGACGCCGGTGAAGCCGAGCATGTGCGAGGTCACCTCGCCGGCCGGATAATAGCGGCGGTATTCGCGCTGCTGGTGGATGCCGGGCAGGTTGAGCGCGGCGATCTTCTCCGCGACATCGGGCGGGATCTGCCGCTTGATGAAGACGAAATCCTTCTCCGCCGCGAGCCGGCGGTTCAGTTCGCGCACGTCCATCTCCAGCAGCGCCGCCAGCGCGCGCGCCTGCGACGGCGAAAGGCGCGCATCCTCGGGAATCGCCCAGATCGACTTCACCGGCGTCGACACCGCCAGCATGTCGCCGCTACGGTCGGCGATGCGGCCGCGGGTGGCCGACAGCTCGATCACGCGCGCGTAGCGCGACTCGCCCTTCTGCTGCAGGAAATCGTTGTGCACCACCTGCAGGTAGGCCGAGCGCGCCGCCAGGATGCAGAAGGCGGACAGGATCGCGGCGGCGACGAAGCGCGCGCGCCAGGCCGGCAGCAGTTGCGACAGCAGCGGGCTGCTGGCGAACTTCACTTGGCCTCCACCGCCATCACCTGGCCCGCCGCCGGCGGCTTCATGTGCAGCCGCTCGCGGGCGACCTTCTCGATGCGCGCGTGGGAAGCCCAGGTGCTCTGCTCGAGCTGCAGTTGGCCCCACTCCACCTCAAGGCTGCGCATGCGCTCCTGCTCGCGCTCCATCTCGGTCACCAGTTTCCTCGCCTTGTGCTGCGCGGCCACCGCCCCCAGCGCACTGGCCAGGACGACCGCGAGGAGGAGGAGGTTCACGCGCAACACGGCATCACATCCTTTCCGCCACGCGCAGGACCGCGCTGCGGGCGCGCGGGTTGGCGGCGATTTCCGCCGCCGAGGGGGTAACGGGCTTGCCGACCAGCTTCAGCCGCGGCGGCGGCAGGTCGGCGGCGCGCAGCGGCAGGCGCGCCGGCAATTGCGGCGGGCGCGCCTCGTCGCGCAGGAAGCGCTTGACGATGCGGTCCTCGAGGGAATGGAAGCTGATCACGGCGAGGCGGCCGCCCGGCCTGAGCGCTGCGACGGCCTGCGGCAGCACTAGCGACAATTCCGCAAGCTCCTGATTGACGTGAATCCGTATAGCCTGAAAGCTGCGCGTCGCCGGATGCTGGCCTTGCTCGCGCGTGCGGACGGCCGATGCCACGATCTCGGCAAGTTGTCGTGTGGTTGCGATAGCCCCCCCTGCCCGAGCAGCAACAATCGCCTTTGCAACCGCATTAGCAAACCGTTCTTCGCCATAATTTTTTATCACCTCCGCGAGTTGCCGCTGGCTCGCCTGCGCCAGCCATTCCGCCGCCGTCTGGCCGCGGCTCGTATCCATGCGCATGTCGAGCGGCGCATCGAGGCGGAAGCTGAAACCGCGCGCCGCCTCGTCCAGCTGCGGCGAGGACACGCCCAGGTCCAGCAGCACGCCATCCACCCGTTCCACACCTTCCGCCTGCAGCGCCTCCTCCAGATTGCCGAAGGCGGCATGGATCACCTTGAGGCGCGCATCGGCGATCTCCACGCCCGCCGCGACCGCCGCCGGATCCCGGTCCAGCGCGATCAGCCGCCCCTGTTCGTTCAGCCGCCGGAGGATCAGCCGGCTGTGGCCGCCGCGACCGAAGGTCGCATCCACGTACGTCCCGCCCGGCTTCAGCGCCAGGGCGTCGACCGCTTCCTCCAGCAGCACCGTTCTGTGCTGCACTGGCTGACTCACAACGTCAGCGTCTCCAGTCCCGGCGGCAACAGCTTGTCGCCCAGCGCGAAGATCGCTTCCTGCTGCTGCTTCCAGCCGGCCTCCGACCAGAGTTCGAAATGGTTGCCCTGGCCGACCAGCCAGACTTCCTTCTCCAGGCCGGCGTACTGGCGCAATTCGGGCGCGATGAGCACGCGGCCGGCGCCGTCCATCTCCTCCTCGCGGGCGAAGCCGACGAGCAGGCGTTTCAACAGGGCGGATTGCTGTTCGAGGCTGGGCGCCTGGAGCACCTTGTCGCGAATGGGCTCCCAAGCCGGCAGGGGATAGATAAGGAGACAGCGGTGGGGATGCGCAGTGAGCACTAACGTGCCATTGGCCGCGGCAGAAAGACTCTCGCGATGCCGCGATGGCACGGCAAGCCGCCCTTTCGCGTCGAGATACAGCGCTGCCGCTCCCTGGAACATCCAACCCCCTCCTTGCGCGGGAAACTCGGGCTTGCCGTTTCCCACTTTTTTCCACTATTTCCCACTTTAGATGAGTTTTATTGCAGGGTCAAGCGGAAAATTGCGATTTTTTCCAGTCGCAACAAAGACTTAAGGAGGCGAATCGAGACAAAATATTGAAAATATTATCCTTAATAATCAATGAAGATACAGCATGAAGTGAAAGTTGATTATGAAGAATGCGCAGGCGGGGCGCCGGAGGGGGATTGGAAGTCCGCCGATAAGCCGGGTTCTGTAAGGCAGCCGAAGCTGCCCGGCAGCCATTCCTCTGGGCGACGCGTTGCCGCGGCGCTCTAGCAGCCTACCCGGAAGCGGCGCGAGCAGCGCCATGGCTTCCCTATTTGGCCTTGCCCCGGATGGGGTTTAGCGTGCCAGCCGTGTTGCCACGGTCTGCGGTGGGCTCTTACCCCGCCATTTCACCCTTGCCTGATCCCCTTGCGGGGCCATCGGCGGTGTGTTTTCTGTGCCACTTTCCGTCGCCTTGGGTCTTTCGACTTGCTGCGCCCGGCCGTTAGCCGGCATCCTGCTCTTTGGGGCCCGGACTTTCCTCTATGCGCACGATGCGCACAGCGGCTGCCTGGCGGACTTCCATGAACATTATATCGCGTCGACCCCTTTAAATTTCAATGCCTTAGAAAATATTTTCCGGTCTGACTTGATCTGGCAACGGCCGCATCCGAAAATAGCGGGGGAAACGGATCGGGCTTTCTTAGCAGTAGCCATCTCAAACCTCCGCTTCCATTTCAGGCCCCGCTTCGGCGGGGCCTTTTTCTTGGCGCCTCGGACGGAACTGGCGCGTGTCGTCGTAATAGGCAGCCGCTGCATTCTCCGCCACCACACCGGGAATGCCGAGCAACGGCAGCGGCTGGAAGTCGCGCGGCCGCGCATACGCATCGCTGCGCGAGAAAATGTGCGCCAAACGGCTGTCGGTATCGTCGACCTGCTGTCCGAGCGGTCGAAGCAGCCACGCCGGCTCCACTTCCAGCAGCACCGCTTTCGCCGCCAACCCGACGAAAGGCGCGCGCAGCGCATCCCAGGTGGCATGGCCGAAGACGAAAAAGCGCATGTCGCGCGCGAGTTGCGCGCGCTGCTGCCAGAACAGCGCCTTCCATTCGTGGCCGCGCAGCAGATCGAGCAGCACCGGATCCGCCGAAACGACGACGATGCCGCATTCATCGAACTGCGTGACGGCATCGCGCACGGCGCCGCGTTCGCTGCGACCGGCGGCGCTTTGCGCTTGCAGGGCGGCATGATGACGCCCGTTGAGGATGCGTTTCGTGCGCGGGTAGGCGAACCAGGCCAGCGCATTGAAGAAGTCGTGCCAGTTGCCGGGACGGGTGTCCACTTCGCCGCGGGCATGGACGCGCTCCTCGTAGCCGGCATCGCCCGCGTCGGGCAGGACGAAGCGGATCGGCGCGCCGCTTGCCGCGCGCGGCGGTGGCGCGATCGAAGCCAGGGCGGCGTTCAGGGCAGCCACATCGGGCAGTGCGCCGTCCCGGAAATGACGCAGCCAGCCGGCGACCGGCTCGAACAGCGGCCGCGCGGCGAGCACGGCAGGATCGGTGATGGGGATCATATAATGCGCCATCGATTCAACGCGTCCCCGCCATGGCCGAAGAGAAACGCTCCCGCACGCTGATCGAGGATGTGAGGCCGCGCGAAGCCTGGGCCTGGGCGATGTACGACTTCGCCAACTCGGGCTACACGACGGTGGTGATCACCGCCGTCTTCAATGCCTACTTCGTCGCCGTCGTCGCGCAGCGTGCGCCGTGGGCGACGCTGGCGTGGACGGCGACGCTGGCCGTCTCCTACGCGATGATCGTGCTGACCGCCCCGCTGGTCGGCGCCTGGGCCGACGCGCGCGCCGCCAAGAAGCGCCTGCTCGCCTTCACGACCGTCGGCTGCGTATTCTTCACCGCCGCGCTCTACTTCACCGGGCCCGGCACGCTCGCCGTCGCCGTCGCCTGCGTCATCGCCTCGAACTATTTCTTCGGCACCGGCGAGAACCTGATCGCCGCCTTCCTGCCCGAACTGGCGCAAAGCCGCGCCATGGGGCGCGTCTCGGGCTGGGGCTGGAGCCTGGGCTACCTCGGCGGCCTGCTCTCGCTCGGCCTCTGCCTGGCCTGGCTGTCGCAGGCGAAGGCGGCGGGGCGCGACACCGCGCAGGCGGTGCCGGAGACCATGCTCATCACCGCGGCCCTTTTCGCCGTCGCCAGCCTGCCGACTTTCCTGTTTCTCCGCGAACGCGCCGTGCCGCAGGCCCCGGCCGATGGCATTGTCCGCACCGCCTGGTCGCGCCTGGCGGCGACGCTGCATCATGCGCGGCGCTTCCGCGACCTCTCGCGCTTTCTCGTCTGCACGCTGTTCTACCAGGCCGGCATCGCTGCGGTGATCACGCTGGCAGCGATCTACGCGCAAGAGGCGATGAAGTTTACCACCCACGACACGCTGGTGCTGATCCTGGTGGTGAACCTGACGGCGGCTTGCGGCGCCTTCGGCTTCGGCTACGTGCAGGATCGCATCGGCCACGTGCGCGCCATCGCCGCCACGCTGTGCGGCTGGATCCTGATGATCGTGCTGGCCTGGCTGGCCGAAGGCGCGGCGCTGTTCTGGGTGGCGGCCAACGTCGCCGGCCTGTGCATGGGCGCCTCGCAGTCGGCCGGCCGCGCCATGGTCGGCTATCTGGCGCCGCCGTCGCGGCTGGCGGAGTTCTTCGGCCTGTGGGGCTTCGCCGTCAAGCTCGCCTCGATCTTCGGCCCGCTCACCTACGGCCTCGCCAACTGGCTCTCCGGCGGCAACCACCGCCAGGCCATCCTCATCACGGGGAGCTACTTCATCGTCGGGCTGCTGCTACTCACGGGCATCGATGTCAAGCGCGGCCGGCGCGCCGCGCTGCGCTCGGACCGCGAGGAACGCGCTACTGCGGCGCGGCCGCCGGCGTAGCGGCGGCGGGCGCGGGCGGCGGCTTGGGCGCGGCCGCCGCGTTGAACTTGAGCTGCCGGCCTTCCATGCGGAATGCGCCCAGCAGCGCGCCCGGTTTCTGCGGCGCCGCCGCGAAGGCCTGCAACTCGCAGTTGGCAAGGCCGAGCGCGTAGTGGCGGCCGCCCTGCCGGAGGATCAGGATCGGCTCGGCGAATTCGCCCGCCTCGGGACGGAGCACCTCGAGCGCGATCTCGGCGGGCATGGCGCCATCGAGCCGGCTGCGGCGCTGGCAGTCCGGCAGGCGCGACAGCACCACTTCCAGATCCACCCTCTGGTCCCAGAACCAGGGTTGCTTCGCCTGCAGCGTCAGGCTTTGCTCCCGGCCGTCCAGGTAGTAGGTGGCGCTCTCGTTCATGCAGCCGGCCAGCAGCAGCGGCAGCGCCAGGATCGACGACTTCATGCCCGCACCCTCCAGTTCAGTGTTTCGCCGGCGCGCAGCGGCACCAGCACGTCGTCGCCGAAGGGCAGGCTGTCCGGCACCCGCCACTCGACCTTTTCCAGCGTGATGGTTGCCGTGTTGCGCGGCAGGCCGTAGAAGTCGGCGCCGTGGAAGCCGGCGAAGGCTTCCAGCCGGTCGAGCGCGCCGGCCGCCTCGAAGGCTTCGGCGTACAGTTCCATCGCATTGAGCGCCGTGTAGCAGCCGGCGCAGCCGCAGGTCGTCTCCTTGGTGCGGCGCGCGTGCGGCGCCGAGTCGGTGCCGAGGAAAAATTTCGGGTTGCCGGAGACGGCGGCCTTGACGAGCGCGCGGCGGTGCGTCTCGCGCTTGAGCACCGGCAGGCAGTAGTGGTGCGGCCGCACGCCGCCGGCCAGCAGCGCGTTGCGGTTCATCAGCAGGTGGTGCGCCGTCAGGGTGCCGGCGACGTTCGGCCCCATCGACTCGACGAACTGCACGCCCTCCAGCGTGGTGATGTGCTCGAGCACCAGGCGCAGGCGCGGGAAGCGCTGCAGCAGCGGCGCCAGCACGCGTTCGACGAAGACGCGCTCGCGGTCGAAGATGTCGACGTCGGCGTCGGTCACCTCGCCATGCACCAGCAGCGGCAGGCCGATCTCCTCCATGCGCGCCAGCGTGGCGAAGCAGTTCTCGACGGCGGTGACGCCGGCATCGGAATGGGTGGTGGCGCCGGCGGGATAGTACTTGACGGCATGCACGAAGCCGCAAGCCTCGGCGCGGTCGATCTCCGCCGCCGGCGTGTTGTCCGTCAGGTACAGCGTCATCAGCGGATGGAAAGTCAGTCCCGGCGGCACGGCGGCGAGGATGCGGCTACGGTAGGCGGCGGCCTGCGCGGCCGTCGTCACCGGCGGCTTCAGGTTGGGCATGACGATGGCGCGGGCGAACTGCCGCGCCGTGTGCGGCACCACCGCGGCCAGCGCGGCGCCGTCGCGCAGGTGCAGGTGCCAGTCGTCGGGGCGGGTGAGGGTCAGCGTTTGCATGTCGCGAATTATACGCACCTCAGTCGGCGCGCTTTTTCTCCAGGGCGAGGTCGTAGAGCGCATTCTTCGACGCGCCGCTGATCTCCGCCGCCAGCTTCACCGCCTGCTTGAGCGGCAGCGCGGCGAGCAGCGCGTCGAGCATGCGCGCCGCCTCGGCCGGCACGCCCTCGGCGGGCGGCGGCGCCGAGACGGCCAGCACGAACTCGCCGCGGCGGCGGTCCGCGGCGGCCGCCAGCCAGGCCGGCGCCTCCGCCAGCGGCAGGCTGACGATGGACTCGAACAGCTTGGTCAGCTCGCGCGCGATGACCAGGGTGCGGCCCGGCTCCAGCACTGCCACCAGGTCGGCGACGGTTTCCTCGATGCGGTGTGGCGCCTCGTAGAAGACCAGCGCGCAGGGCAGCGGCTTCAGATCGGCAAGGGCCCCGCGCCGCGCCGCCTGCTTCGCCGGCAGGAAGCCGTAGAAGAGGAAATGCGGATCGGTGAGTCCCGAGGCGGAGAGCGCGGCGATGGCGGCGTTCGGCCCCGGCACGGGAACCACCGCGAAGCCGGCCGCGCGCACCGCCGCCACGGCGCGCGCGCCGGGATCGGAGACGGCCGGCGTGCCGGCATCCGACACCAGCGCCAGCGTGCGCCCCTCGCGCAGCAGGCGGATCAGCTTCTCGGCGGTCGCCGCCTCGTTGTGCTCGTGAAGCGAAAAGGTCTCGGCGCGGATGCCGAAGTGGTCGAGCAGCCGGCGCGTGTGGCGCGTGTCCTCGCAGGCGACGGCGTCGGCACCGCGCAGCACCTCGAGGGCGCGCGCGCCGATGTCGCCGAGGTTTCCCAGCGGCGTGGCCACCACATATAATGCCGATGTCTTGAGCCCCGTGCCCCTGTCCCGATGCTTCATCGCTACGCCATGATTGGTTCGACTGCCCGCATTGTCGGGCGGCGCGCCTCCGGGTGCAAGCCGTGAGCGCGGCCGGCGTCCTCGCCGAGGAGCAGGCCGCCCGCTTCCTCGCCGCGCGGGGGCTGAAGGTCCTGGCACGCAACTACCGCTGCCGCGGCGGCGAGATCGACCTCGTCTGCCGCGACGGCAACATCCTCGTCTTCGTCGAGGTACGCCTGCGCACCAACCGCAGTTTCGGCGGCGCCGCGGCGAGCATCACCGCGGCCAAGCAGCGGCGCATTACGCTGGCCGCCAACCACTACCTCGCCGGCAAGCCGCTGCCGGCCTGCCGCTTCGACGCCGTGCTGCTCGACGGCACGAACATCGACTGGATCCGCAATGCCTTTGATGCGGCCTAGCCTGCTGGCGCTCTGCTGCGCCGCCTGCCTCGCCCTGCCGGCCCGGGCGGAGTCGATCAGAGTGCTGGTGCAGATCTCGCCGCTGGCCGGATTCCAGTTCTACGCCGGCCGCGAACTGTGGGACGAGATGAAGGTCGGCGACCCGCTGACCCTGGCGCGCGAGCCGGAGAATGCGCACGACGTCAAGGCCGTGCGCGTCGAGTGGCGCGGCCGCAAGCTGGGCTACCTGCCGCGCGCGGAGAACCGCGCCGTGGCGGAAGAGATGGATCGGGGCGGCAGGGTGACGGCGCGCATCGCCCGGCTGAACCGCCACCTCGATCCCTGGAAGCGCATCCAGATCGAGGTTTTCGTCGTGCTCTGACGACGGAATTCAACCGCTCCCCGCGTGCTAGAATCGGGCGCACAATCGCCATGAACCTGCTTGCCCGCATTTCCCGCCAGTTCGAGGACAGCGCCCGGATCAAACTGGCCGCCATGGAGGCCCTCGCCGCGCCGATCGCCCAGGCGATCGAGGCGATGGTGGCGAGCCTGCTCGCCGGCGGCAAGATCATGGCCTGCGGCAACGGCGGCTCGGCCGCCGACTCGCAGCACTTCGCCGCCGAGCTGCTCAACCGCTTCGAGAAGGAGCGCCCGCCGCTCGCCGCGGTGGCGCTGACCACCGACACCTCGACGCTCACCTCGATCGCCAACGACTACGCCTATGACCAGGTGTTCGCCAAGCAGGTGCGCGCGCTGGGGCAGCCGAACGACGTGCTGCTGGCGATCTCGACCAGCGGCAATTCGCCCAACGTGGTCGAGGCGATCCGCGCCGCCCATGAGCGCGAGGTGCGCGTGGTGGCCCTGACCGGCAAGGGCGGCGGCGCCATGGCCCCCCTGCTGAATGACGCGGACGTGCACATCTGCGTGCCGTCCGACCGCACGTCGCGCACCCAGGAAGTGCACCTGCTGACGCTGCACTGCCTGTGCGACGGCATCGATTGCATGTTGCTAGGAGAGGACGCATGAAGAGACTGCTGCTTGCCACCACCCTTGCTGCCCTGACGCTGCCGGTCCTGCAGGGCTGCGTGCCCGCGGTCGCCACTGGCGTCGGCGCCGGCGCCCTGATGATCGCCGACCGGCGCGCCGGCGAGACCTACCTCGCCGACGAGGCCATCGAGATCCGCGCGCTGAACCGCATCAGCGAGAAGTTCGGCGACAAGGTGCACGTCAACGTCACCAGCTACAACATGAAGGTGCTGCTCACCGGCGAGGTGCCGGACGCCGGCATCAAGGAGGACCTGGAGAAGGCCATCGCCGGCGTGATCAACGTCAAGGGCGTCACCAACGAGCTGGCGGTCGGCGCCATCAGCAGCTTCAGCGCCCGCAGCAACGACACCTACGTCACCTCGAAGGTGAAGGCACGCTTCATCGAAGCCAGCAAGTTCCGGGCAAACCATGTCAAGGTGGTGACGGAAGCCGGCGCGGTGTACCTGCTCGGACTGGTCACGCGCAAGGAAGGCGACGATGCCGCCGAGATCGCCCGCACCACCGCCGGCGTGAAGAAGGTGGTGCGCGTCTTCGAATACATCGAATTCAAGGACGCCCAGCGCCTCGACAGCCGCCCGCCGGAAGAAGCCTCGCAGAAATCCGAGTCGAAGTGACCTGCGCCGCACCTGCCTTCGAGGCCAAGCTCTGCCCGCCGGCCGGGCTCGCCGAGCGGCTGGCCGCCCTGCCCCGCCCGCTGGTGTTCACCAACGGCTGCTTCGACATCCTGCATCGCGGCCACACCACCTATCTCGCCCAGGCGCGCGCGCTGGGTGCCAGCCTCCTCGTCGCGGTGAATTCCGACGCCTCGGTGCGCCGCCTCGGCAAGGGCGATGAGCGGCCGCTGAACGGCCTGGAAGACCGCATGGCCGTGCTGGCGGCGCTGGAAAGCATCTCCCTGGTGACCTGGTTCGACGAGGACACCCCTTTTGAACTCATCCGCGCCGTGCGGCCCGAGGTGCTGGTGAAGGGCGGCGACTGGCCGATCGAGCGTATCGTCGGCGCCGACCTGGTGCTGGCGGGCGGCGGCCGGGTCGTCTCCATTCCCTTCCGCCACGAACGCTCGACCAGCGCCCTGCTGGCGAAGATCAGGTCTCTTTAGCCTTCATTTCGGACGTCCGCCGCAGGATGGTCGCGCGCACCAGATCGAGGTGCGCGCGCAGCGTGTACAGCATGTCGGTAAAGGCCAGCGGCGTGGCCACGTGCTGCACGTCCTCCTCGATACGGTCCAGCCGCGCCAGCCATTCGGCGCGGCTGTGGCGCGCCGGATCGGCTTCCAGTTCCGCCTCGATGAACTTCAGCTCGCCGTAACGCCGGTAGATGCGCGAGCGCACCCGCCAGATGTAGAGCGCCGGCGCGAACTTGAGGATTGGCAGCAGCAGGGCGAACACCGGCACCAGCATCACCACCATGCGGTCGATCAGGTTGGCGGCCCAGAACGGCAGGTAGCGCTGCAGAAAGGGCTTGCCAGACTTGTAGAAGCGCTCGGCATCGGGCGACATGGGAAAGTCGGCCTGGCCGGCCCGGGGAAACTCGCCCGGCCGCTGGAAGATGCCGGCCTCGCCGTGCACCTCTTGCGCCGCCTGGATCAGAAGCTGCAGCAGCGCCGGGTGCAATGACTCGTGCGCCGCCAGCATGGCCATCGGCGAAACCAGCGACACGTCGTGGTTCGGCACGTTGCGTGCCATGTCGATCGCCCCCTGCGGCAGCGTCAGGCGGGTCAGATAGGGGAACAGCCGCGTATAGGCGTCGGCATGTGTCAGGCTCATCAGGCGCACGCCCGGCGTGTACAACAGCGTCCACACCGCTGCCGAACGTTCGGCCCCGACGAGGAAGACAGCGTCCGCCTTGTGCGTCCGCAGGGCCTCCACGGCGGACAGGCCGCCAAGCGGCAGCAGCGCGGCGTTCTGGGCATTGACGCCGCTCGCCTCGAGCAGCTGCAGCGCCAGCTTGCGCGTGCCGCTGCCCTCGGCGCCGACGGCAAGGCGCCGGCCCCTGAGCTGGGTCAGGCGATCCAGGCCTTGCCCGCCGCGGTAGAACACCCAGAGCGGCTCGTAATACAGGAAGCCGAGCGAGTAAAGCGTGCCGATGTTGGCGCCGTTGGCGATGCCGCTCTGCACGAGGGCGACCTCGGTATCGTCGTTCTCGTCGAGCAGCCGTTTCAGGTTCTCCATGGCACCGGCGGAGGGCCGATCCCGCAGTTCGACGCCGTTCTTCGCGAGCACCTGGCGGTAGCGCTCGGCGTATACCTCGTAGGAGCCGCCCGGGGCGCCCGAAGACAGGTAGAGATATTTCGGCGGTGCCGGCTTGATGAATTGCGCCGCGAGCCAGAAGCCGCCGGCCAGCAGCAGCAACGCCGGCAGGCCGACCGTCAGCAGGTCGCGCAAGGAATATTCCTTCAGGCTTTTCAGTTTGACGATACGGGCTTTCATCGCAACTCCACTTGTGTGCCCAGCTCGACCACGCGGTTCGAGGGGATCTTGAAGAAAGCGGTCGCGCTGCCGGCGTTGCGAAACATGGCGACGAACAGCTTCTTGCGCCAGTAGGCCATGCCGGATTCGACCTGCGCCCGCGCGATCAGCGTCTCGCGGCCGAGGAAGAAGGAGGTCTCCATCATCTCGAACGGCAGGCCCGCCTGGCGGCCTTGGGCGAGCGCCGCCGGAATGTCCGGCTCGTCCTTGAAGCCGTAGCGGACGAGCACCTGCCAGAACTGGCCGCCGACAGGATGCACCTCGACGCGGTCCACCTCCGGCACGTAAGGCACGTCATGCACCTGCACCGTCAGCACCACGATGCGCTCATGCAGCACCTTGTTGTGCATCAGGTTGTGCAGCAGCGCCAGCGGCACGCCGTCCGGATTGGAGGTCAGGAAGACCGCCGTGCCGGGTATCGTCGGCGGCGGAGCGAGCTCCAGGCTGTCGATGAACGCCCGCAGGCCGAGGGCGTCGGCCCGCAGGCGCGCCAGGAGCAGGTCGCGGCCGCGCTTCCAGGTGGTCATCAGCGTAAACACCACCACGCCGACCACCAGCGGAAACCAGCCGCCATAGGGGATCTTCTCGATGTTGGCCACCAGGAACAGCAACTCCACGGCCAGAAAGCAGCCGAACAGCGCGCCGGCGCGGCCCCAGCCCCAGCCCCATCCCTTGGCCGCCACCACCGCCGCCAGCAGCGAGGTGATGACCATGTCGCCAGTCACCGCCAGTCCGTAGGCGGCCGCCATGTTGCTGGATGAGCGAAAGCCGAGCACCAGCACCATCACCGCCAGCATCAATCCCCAGTTGACGGCAGGCAGGTAAATCTGCCCCTGTTCCTTCTCCGAGGTGTGCTGCACCTCGACGCGCGGCACGAAGCCGAGCTGCATAGCCTGGCGGGTGATGGAGAACGCCCCCGAGATCACCGACTGGGAAGCGATCACCGTCGCCAGCGTGGACAGCGCGATCAGCGGATACAGCGCCCAGCCCGGCGCGGACAGGTAGAAGGGATTTTCGACCGCCTGCGGATCGTCCAGAATCACCGCGCCCTGGCCGAAGTAGTTGAGCATCAGCGCCGGCAGGACGAAACCGAACCAGGCGAGCTGGATCGGCTTGCGGCCGAAATGCCCCATGTCGGCATACAGCGCCTCGGCACCGGTCACCGACAGCACGACGGCGCCCATGGCGACCAGGGCGATGCCCGGATTGTGCGCAATGAAGCCGAGGCCGTAGAGCGGATTGAGCGCCTTCACCACGCCGGGATGCGCCACCAGGTTGTAGACGCCGAGCGCAGCGAGCGTGGCGAACCACAGCAGCATCACCGGCCCGAACAGGGCGCCGACGCGGGCGGTGCCCCTTTTCTGCACGAAGAAGAGCAGGAACAGCACCAGCAACGCAATCGGGATGACCCACGGCTTGAGCACCGGCGTCGCCACCTCCAGGCCTTCGACGGCGGAGAGCACCGAGATGGCCGGCGTCACCATGCCGTCGCCGAAGAACATCGCCGCGCCGAGGATGCCGATCATCATGATCCAGCGCTCCTGTTTCGGGTTGCCCTTGGCGTCGGCCAGCGCCAGCGCGATGAGCGCCATGATGCCGCCCTCGCCGCGGTTGTCGGCGCGCATGATGAAGGTGACGTACTTCACCGCCACCACGACGATCAGCGCCCACAGGATCAGCGAGAGGATGCCGATCACGTTGTCGGCGGAATACGGCACGGGGTGGGTGCCGGCGAAGGCTTCCTTGAGGGCATACAGCGGGCTTGTGCCGAGGTCGCCATAGACGACGCCGAGCGCCGCCATTGCCAAGACGGCAGTGTTGCTCTTGTGCGGGGAATCGGAACCGGATTGCGTCTCGGCCGTATTCATTTCACTGCAGGGACGTCTCTCCCCACGATGCAATCCTGCCTCAGAACGGTATGTCGTCTTCCATGTCGCCGAAACCGGAAGCCGGCGCCTTCTTGGCGCCGCCGGACGGCTGGGCGGACGCAGGCTCGCGCTCGCGCGGCGGCGCCTCGCCTGCCCCCTGGCGGCTGCCGAGCATCTTCATCTCGTCGGCGCGGATCTCGGTGGTGTAGCGGTCCTGGCCTTCCTTGTCCTGCCATTTGCGGGTGCGCAGGCTGCCTTCGATGTAGACCTGGCTGCCCTTCTTCAGGTACTGGCCGGCGATCTCGGCCAGACGGCCGTAGAAGGACACGCGATGCCATTCGGTGGCCTCCTTCTTCTCGCCGGTCGCCTTGTCCTTCCAGGTATCGGTCGTCGCCAGGCGGATGTTGCAGATCGCATCGCCGCTCGGCGCGTAGCGGGTCTCCGGGTCCGCGCCCAGGTTGCCGACCAGAATCACTTTGTTGACCGATGCCATTATGTCTCCCCTCCGATTAGCTGGCGCACGCGCCGTTCGTCCCAACGTTCCAGATTGACCTTCAAATAAGCGATCCGTTTCTCCGGCTCCACCACCGCCTCGCGCACGCCGGGCATCTCGGCGAGCTGCTCGCGCAGCTTGTCGAGGTCGACGTGTGGCTGGATGATGAACTCGCGAAGCGCCACCACCGGCGGCGCCTGCATCGTAACCGCGATCGCAAGCCAGAGCAATGCCAGCGCGATGCCGACACCGAAGACGCCGGCCGGCCCGTAGTGCTGCGCCAGCCAGCCGCCCGCCGCGCCGCCAAGAAACAGGCCCAGCGACTGCGTCGTGTTGTAGATGCCGAGCGCCGTGCCCTTGGCCTGCGGCGGCGCGATGCGCGACACCAGCGAAGGCAGGCTCGCCTCGAGGATGTTGAAGACGACGAAGAACACCACCAGGTTGGCCACCAGTGCGTTGAACTTGCCGCTGCCGTAGAGGAAGCCGCCCTGCGCCAGCAGCAGGACCAGCACCGAACCGACGAAGACCGGCTTCAGGCGGGCGCGCCGCTCGGCATAGAAGATCGGCGGCAGCATCAGCACGAAGCTGGCGAACACCACCGGCAGGTAGACTTTCCAGTGCCCGGCGACCGGGATGCCGCCGGCGGCGACGATGGCCCCGGGCACGACGACGAACATCGCCATCTGGATGAAGTGCAGCGCCAGGATGCCGAAGTTCAGGCGCGCCAGTTGCGCATCGCGCAGCACGTCCATGAAGCCGACCGGCTCGAGCTCATGATGCTCGGCCGGCGGCGGATCGGGCACCACTTTCGCCACCAGCCAGATCGCCGCCAGCGCCAGCAGGCCGGTGACGATGAACAGTCCGTGCAGGCCGATGACGGCGTTCAGCGCCGGCGCCGCCACCAGCGAGAGGGCGAACATCAGGCCGATGCTGGAGCCGATCAGGGCCATCACCTTGGTGCGGTGCTGCTCGCGGGTGAGGTCGGCGGCCAGCGCCGTCACCGCCGCGGAAATGGCGCCGGCGCCCTGCAGGGCGCGGCCGACAATGGTCCACCAGATGTCCGGTGCGGCGGCGGCCAGGAAGCTGCCTAGGGCAAAAATTGCCAGCCCGATGACGATGACGCGCTTGCGGCCATAGCGGTCGGAAGCCATGCCGAAGGGCAGCTGCAGCGCGGCTTGCGTGAGGCCGTAGGCGCCCAGGGCGATCCCGACCAGGGTCAGGTTGTCGCCCCCCGGCAGCTGGCGCGCATCGACCGCGAATACCGGCAGGATGAGGAACAACCCGAGCATGCGCAGGGCGAAAATCGAGGCCAGCGAGAGGCCGGCGCGCAGCTCCTGCCGGGTCATGCGGTCTGGGTTTGCGGAGGACATCAAACGAGCTTGGCTTGAGGCGCGGGAATTGCGTATATTAGCAGATTGCCTTTGACGCCTTGCCCCTCCATGGACGAGATCCGCATCCGCGGCGCGCGGACGCACAACCTGAAGAACCTCAACCTCGACCTGCCGCGAAACCGGCTGACGGTGATCACCGGCCTGTCCGGCTCCGGCAAGTCCTCGCTCGCCTTCGACACGCTCTACGCCGAGGGCCAGCGCCGCTACGTCGAGTCGCTCTCCGCCTACGCCCGCCAGTTCCTGCAGTTGATGGAAAAGCCGGACGTCGACATGATCGAGGGACTCTCGCCGGCCATCGCCATCGAGCAGAAGGCCACCAGCCACAACCCGCGCTCCACCGTCGGCACCGTCACCGAGATCCACGACTACCTGCGCCTGCTCTTCGCCCGCGCCGGCACCCCGCACTGCCCCGAGCACGGCCAGCCGCTCGAAGCGCAGTCCGTATCGCAGATGGTCGACCATGTGCTGGCCCTGCCCGAGGACACCAAACTGATGGTCCTCGCCCCGGTGGTGGCCGGCCGCAAGGGCGAGCAGACCGATCTGTTCACCGAGCTGCGCGCCCAGGGCTTCGTGCGCCTGCGCGTCGACGGCCAGGTGCACGACATCGACGCCCTGCCGAAGCTCGCCAAGAACAGCAAGCACTCCATCGATGTGGTGGTGGACCGGCTGAAAGTGCGCGCCGACGCGCGCCAGCGCCTGGCCGAATCCTTCGAGACGGCGCTCACCCACGCCGACGGCCGCGCCATGGCGGTCGAGATGGACTCCGGCGCCGAGCACCTCTTCTCGGCGCGCTTCGCCTGCCCGGTGTGCAGCTATGCGCTGCCGGAACTCGAGCCGCGGCTGTTCTCCTTCAACAACCCGATGGGCGCCTGCCCGAAGTGCGACGGCCTCGGCCAGATCAGCTTCTTCGACCCGGCGCGCGTCGTCGCCTACCCGCACCTGTCGCTCGCCTCCGGCGCCATCCGCGGCTGGGACCGGCGCAACCAGTTCTACTACCAGCTGCTGGCCAGCCTGGCCGCCCACTACGGCTTCGACATCGAGCGGCCCTTCGAGGCGCTGCCCGAGGCGATGCAGGAAGTCGTGCTCTACGGCTACGGCCGCGAGAAGATCGCCTTCCGCTACCTCTCCGAGACCGGCCGCAGCAGCATCAAGGAGCATGCCTTCGAGGGCATCATCCACAACCTCGAGCGCCGCCACAAGGAGACCGACTCGGTCGCCGTGCGCGAGGAGCTGGCGAAGTACCTCAACACGCGGCCCTGCCCGGAATGCGAAGGCACGCGCCTGCGGCGCGAGGCGCGCCACGTCCTCATCGGCGGCCGCAACCTGCCGCAGGTAAACGCCCTGCCGCTGATCGCCGCGCGCGACTTCTTCAACCTGCTCGCCCTCGAGGGCCAGCGCGCCCAGGTGGCGGAGAAGATCGTGCGCGAGATCACCGCGCGGCTGACCTTCCTCATCAACGTCGGCCTCGACTACCTCTCCCTCGACCGCTCGGCGGAAACGCTCTCCGGCGGCGAGGCGCAGCGCATCCGCCTGGCCAGCCAGATCGGCTCCGGCCTCACCGGCGTGATGTACGTGCTCGACGAGCCGTCGATCGGCCTGCACCAGCGCGACAACGGGCGCCTGCTCGCCACGCTGGCGGAACTGCGCGACCTCGGCAACACGGTGATCGTCGTCGAGCACGACGAGGAGGCCATCCACGCCGCCGACCACGTGGTCGACATGGGCCCGGGCGCCGGCGAGCACGGCGGGCGCATCGTCGCCGAGGGCACGCCGGCGCAGATCGCCGCCCATCCCGACTCGCTCACCGGCGCCTATCTCTCGGGCCGGCGCGCCATCACCCTGCCGAAGCGACGCCGCGCGCCCGACCCCGCGCGGCAGCTGCGCATCGCCAACGCGCGCGGCAACAACCTGAGGGAAGTCACGATCGGCCTGCCGGTCGGGCTGCTCACCTGCATCACCGGCGTCTCCGGCTCCGGCAAGTCGACGCTCATCAACGACACGCTCTACGCCGCCGCCGCGCGCCACCTCTACGGCAGCAGCGCCGAGCCGGCGCCGTTTGATGCCATCGAGGGGCTGGAGTTCTTCGACAAGGTGATCAGCGTCGACCAGTCGCCGATCGGCCGCACGCCGCGCTCCAACCCGGCCACCTACACCGGCCTGCTGACGCCGATCCGCGAGCTCTTCGCCGGCGTGCCGGAGTCGCGCAACCGCGGCTACGGCCCGGGGCGCTTCTCCTTCAACGTCAAGGGCGGCCGCTGCGAGGCCTGCCAGGGCGACGGCCTGGTCAGGGTGGAGATGCACTTCCTGCCGGACATCTTCGTGCCCTGCGACGTCTGCCACGGCAAGCGCTACAACCGCGAGACGCTGGAGATCCGCTACAAGGGCAGGACCATCCACGACGTGCTGCGCATGACCGTCGAGCAGGCGCACGGCTTCTTCGATGCCGTGCCGGTGGTGGCGCGCAAGCTCGAAACCCTGCTCGACGTCGGCCTCGGCTACATCGAGCTCGGCCAGTCGGCCACGACGCTCTCCGGCGGCGAGGCGCAGCGCGTGAAGCTGGCGCTGGAACTCTCCAAGCGCGACACCGGGCGCACGCTCTACATCCTCGACGAGCCGACCACCGGCCTGCATTTCCAGGACATCGAGATGCTGCTCAAGGTGCTCGCGCGCCTGCGCGACCACGGCAACACCATCGTCGTCATCGAGCACAACCTCGACGTCATCAAGACCGCCGACTGGATCGTCGACCTCGGCCCGGAGGGCGGCGAAGGCGGCGGCCGCATCGTAGCCGCCGGCACGCCCGAGCAAGTGGCGCAGCAGGCCGGCAGCCACACCGGCCGCTACCTGAAGCAGCTCCTCGACGCGCAGGCCCGGCGCAAACTGCCCGCACGCGCCGCCGCACGCGTCGACTGAAAGGACATGGACATGAACGACGCACGCAACGAACTGGAAGCCCTGCTGCTGGATTTCCATGAAGGAAAGCTTGAGCCGGAGGCGTTTGCCCGGCGCCTGCTCGACGTCCAGGTCTTCGTGCCGGTGAAGGACGAGAAACACGCCATTGCCGGCTTCCAGGCCTCGACCAAGGCCGAGCCGCTGCTGGTCGATGGCGGCGACGGCAGCCGCATCCTGCTGCTGTTCTCCGCGCCGGACCGCGCCCGCGAGTTCCTCGCTGCCTTCCCCGGCTACGGCGGCGGCATGCTCGTCGAGTTCTCCTGGCTCCTGCGCCGCATGGGCGCCGGCATCTCGATCGCCATCAATCCGGAGCAGACGCCGGGCTTCGACCTCGACCCGGAGATGGTCGCCATGGTCGCCGCCCTGCTGCCGGAAGGGGATCAGTAAAAGTCAGTCCCCGCAACACGGCGCCAAAGACCCAAATGCACCGGGAAAACGGCCAGCTACCGTGATCGCGCGCCGCGCCTTCCTCCTCGCCGCCCTGCTGTCGCTGCTCGCCGCCTGCGGCGGGCAACGGGCCGAGCCCTTGCCGCCCGGCAGCGTGGTGCTGGCGCTGGGCGACAGCCTGACGGCCGGCTACGGCCTCGACCCGGAGCAGGCCTGGCCGGCCCTGCTCGCCGCGAGGACCGGCTGGCAGATCGTCAACGGCGGCGTCAGCGGCGACCAGACGGCCGACGCGCTGGCGCGGCTGCCGGCGCTGATGGACGAGCACGCGCCGAAGCTGGTGCTGGTGACGCTGGGCGGCAACGACATGCTGCGCAAGCTGCCGGAGGCGCAGACGCGCGGCAACCTGGCGCGCATCCTCGCCCTGACAGGCAGCCGCGGCGCCCAGCCGGTGCTGCTGGCGACGCCGCGGCCAAGCGTGGCCGGCGTCGTCTTCCAGCGCCTGTCGGCGGCGCCCTTCTACGCCGAGATCGCCCGGGAGCGGAAGGTGCCGCTCATCGAGGACGCCATCGCCGAGGTCCTCTCGGACCCCGACCTCAAGCTCGATCAGCTGCATCCGAACGCCGAGGGGCAGCGGGTGCTGGCCGACAAGCTGTTTGACGCGCTGCGCAAGCTGGGGTACGTTCGCTGAAACGAAATACGGTATTCGCCATGCAAGACCAGCCCGAAGGCCTGATCGAGATATCCAATCTCAGATTTTCCTATCCCAACCTCGACGTCCTGAAAGGACTCGACCTCAGCGTGCCGCGCGGCAAGGTGGTGGCCATCCTCGGCGCCAGCGGCTGCGGCAAGACCACCCTGCTGCGCCTGATCGGCGGCCAGCTGCGCCCGGCGGCCGGCCACGTCAAGGTCGAGGGCCAGGTCATCCACGAGCTGGGCACCGATGCGCTCTACGAGATGCGCCGCAAGATGGGCATGATGTTCCAGCAGGGCGGCCTGTTCACCGACATCTCGACCTTCGAGAACATCGCCTTCCCGATGCGCGAGCGCACCGACCTGCCCAACGAGCTGATCCACGACATGGTGCTGATGAAGCTGCACTCGGTCGGCCTGCGCGGCGCCCATCCGCTGATGCCGAGCGAACTCTCCGGCGGCATGTCGCGGCGCGTCGCACTCTCGCGCGCCATCGCCCTCGATCCGATGCTGATCATGTACGACGAGCCGTTCTCCGGCCTCGACCCGATCTCGCTCACGCAGATCGGCAACCTGATCCGCGGCCTCAACGACGCCCTCGGCGTCACCTCCATCGTCGTCACCTACGACGTCGCCGAGTCGCTGAAGGTGGTCGACTACGCCTACTTCATCTCCGACGGCCGGATCGTCGCCCAGGGCACGCCCGACGAGATCCGCGCCTCCACCGACCCCTTCGTGCGCCAGTTCGTCGACGGCCTCGCCGACGGCCCGGTCGCCTTCCACATGCCGGGCAGGCCGCTGGCGGCCGACCTCGCCTTGTAGCGGGTCGCCCGGTCGGCGCGCTCTAGGCGATATCCACCGTCAGGTACGGATCGAATCGCGGGTTTTCGGCGACGCCCCCCTTGGCGTAGCCGCGCGGATTGCAGACCACGCGCGTGCCGTCGACCTCGTAGTCGAAGCTGTCGTGCAGATGGCCGTGGATCCACAGCCGCGCGCGCCGGCCCTGCAGCAGCCACTCGGCATCGGAGACGAAATTCGCGTTGAGCGGCGAGCCTGCAAAACGCAGGGGAATGCTTTGCGGTGACGGCGCGTGGTGGGTGACGACCACGGTCGGCCCGGCATGGGGCCTGGACAGCGCCTCATCCAGCCAGCGCGCGCTGTCGGCAAACAGCGCGGCGCAGTCCTGGGGCGCGAACACCCTGTCCCCGGGCGGTTCGTCCACCCGGATGCGGCTGAAGTCGCGGTTGAACTTCAGCGCCTCGGCCATGGCGTGAGCCTGCCGCTCCCCGTCGCCGACGATGCGGAAATCGGTCCATAGCGTGCTGCCCAGAAAACGCACGCCCCGCAGCTCGAGCGCGCGGTTGTCGAGCACATGCACGTGGGTGCCTTCGCTCAGCTGCCGCAGCTCCCGCACGGCGGCAGGCAGGCTGGCGCCGTAGAACTCGTGGTTGCCCGGCACGTAGATGACGGGCTGCCCGAAGCCGAGGGCCCATTCGATGGCCGTCGCCGGCCGGTGGATGTCGCCCGCGAGCACGACGACATCGGCATCGGTCCGCGGCCGGTCCATGCACTGTACGCTCAGGTGCAGGTCGGAGAGGATGTGGAGCTTCATGGCGTCCGCGCGCGAGCCGGCCGACGGCGTTTCAGCGCGCCTTCCCGTGCGGACTGACGTAGTCGCCCACCGTGGTGCGGAAGGCGACGTTCAGGCGGTTCCAGCCGTTGATGGCGATGATCGCCAGGGTCAGGTCGACCAGCGCCTTCTCGTCGAAGTGGCGGCGGGCTTCCTTGTACGCCGCATCGGGCACGTCGTGCGTCTCGGCGATGCGGGTCACCGCTTCGGTCCACGCCAGGGCGGCGCGCTCGCGCGCGCTGTAGCACGGCGCCTCGCGCCAGGCCGTCAGCAGGTACAGGCGCTGCTCGGTTTCGCCCTGCGCCCGCGCGTCCTTGGTGTGCATGTCCAGGCACCAGGCGCAGCCGTTGATCTGCGAGGCGCGGGTCTTGACGAGTTCCAGTAGCGAGGCTTCCAGGCCGCTCCTGTGGATCTGCTGCTCGGTATGCAGCATGGCCTTGAAGGCTTCGGGCGAGGCGAGTTTGTAGTCGAGACGTTGTAGCATGGTTTTACTCCTTGTCGGCAGTGCTGCGTGGATGGAATCGTCCTGGCGGCAACCGCCCGGATCAATGCGCGCCGGCGTCGGGCGGGGCAGCGGCGGCGCCCTGTCTGGGCGGCTTGGCCAGCCAGACGAGGATCATCAATGAAAGAAAGAAAGCGCCCGACAGCCAGAAGATATCGTTGGTGGCGAGCAGGAGGGACTGCTGGCCGATGATGCGGTCGAGCAGGGCCGGGTCGGTCGCCGGCGAGGCGAGCGGCCCGAGCGCCTCGGTGACGTTCGGATCGAAGGCCGAGACATGCGAGGCGAGCACGCTGTAGTGGTAACTCTCGCGCCGGTCCCAGAGGGTGATGCTGAGCGAGGTACCGAAGCTGCCGGCGAGGATGCGTGAAAAATTCGACAGGCCGGTGGCGCTGGGCAGCAGGCTGTCCGGGATGCCGGACAGGGTCAGTGCGGTGAGCGGGACGAAGAAGGTGGCGACGCCGGCGCCCATCAGCAGCCGCGGGAGGACGATCTGCGCAAAGGTGACGTCGGTGTTGAAATGGCTGTTCCAGAACGACACCGCGGCAAAGACGGCGAAGCTGAAGCTGGCCCAGATGCGCAGGTCGATCCTGTGCATGTTCTTGCCCACGACGGCCGACAGGATCACCGGCAGGAGGCCGATCGGCGCGGCGGCCAGGCCGGCCCAGGTCGCGGTGTAGCCCATGTTGGTCTGCAGCCAGAGCGGCAGGATCACGACATTGCCGAAGAAGACCAGGTAGCCGATGCTGAGGATGATCGTGCCGACCAGGAAGTTGCGCTCGGCGAACAGGTGCAGGTCGACCACCGGATGCCGGTCGGTCAGCTCCCACACCACCAGCACGGCGAGGCAGGCGACGGCGACCACGGCCAGCACGACGATGACCTGCGATTCGAACCAGTCGAGGTCGTTGCCCTTGTCGAGCAGGATCTGCAGGGCGCCGACGCCGACCACCAGCAGGAACAGGCCGACCTTGTCGATCGGCACCGAGCGCGTCGCGCTGCTGCGCCGGCCGAGGAGGGTCCAGGTAAGGAACGCGGACAGCAGGCCGAACGGCAGGTTGATGTAGAAAATCCACGGCCAGCTAATGTTGTCGGTGATCCAGCCGCCGAGGATGGGACCGAGGATGGGCGCGACGATGACGGTCGTCGACCACAGCGCGAGGGCGAGGCCCTTCTTTTCCGGCGGATAGTTGGCAAGCAGCAGGCTTTGCGAAAGCGGAATCATCGGGCCGGCCACCGCGCCCTGCAGGACGCGCGCGGCGATCAGCAGGGGCAGGCTGGGCGCCAGCCCGCACAGCCAGGAGGCGAGGGTGAACAGCAGGGTCGAGGCGACGAACAGGCGCACGTCGCCGAAGCGGCGCGTCAGCCAGCCGGTGAGCGGCAGGGCGATGGCATTGCTGACGCCGAACGAGGTGATCACCCAGGTGCCCTGGTTCGGGCTCACCGCCAGGTCGCCCGAGATGTGCGGCAGCGAGACGTTGGCGATCGACGAGTCGAGCACCTGCATGAAGGTGCCTAGGCTGAGGCCCAGCGTCAGCAGGATCAGGCTCGAGCCGTGCGGCGGCCGGTGCGGCATGGTCGGACGCTCAACCCTTCTTCAGGTTGCCCTGGACGATGCTCCGGATGCGCTCGTCGGCGCCCGTCAGGTCGTCCTGGAAGACCGGGGTCGAATAATGGGTCGGCGGCAGGGTCTTCGTCGTGCCGTTGGCGCCGGCGCCGAGATCGACCTCCACCTTCATCGACAGGCCGACCCGCAGCGGATGCTTCTCCAGTTCCTGCGGATCGAGCGCGATGCGCACAGGCAGGCGCTGGACGATCTTGATCCAGTTGCCGCTGGCGTTCTGCGCCGGCAGCAGCGAGAACACGCTGCCGGTGCCCGGCGACAGACCGGCCACGGTGCCGTGAAAGACCGTGCCGCCGCCGTAAAGGTCGGAGACCAACTCGACCGGCTGGCCGACCGCCATGCCCTTGAGCTGGTCTTCCTTGAAGTTGGCCTCGACCCAGAGCTGGGTCATCGGCACCAGGGCCATCAGCGGATTGCCGGGCGCCACCTGCTGGCCGACTTGGACCGAACGCTTGTCGACCTGGCCGTCTTCGGGGGCGCGGATGACGCAGCGTTTCAGTTCGAGCCAGGCCGCGCGCAGCCGCGCCTCGGCCTGCTTGACGGCCGGGTGCGTGGCGACCGAGGTGCCGGCCACGGCGGCGTCGGCGGCCGCGAGCTGCGCGCGCGCGAGGTCGAGCGTGGCCCGGGCCTGGTCGCGCGCGGCGCGGCCATGCTCCGCTTCCTCCTTCGAAACGGCCTGCACGGCGACCGCCTGCTCCCGTCGCCGCAGGTCGGCTTCGGCCTGCTCGTAGGCGCGCTGCTTCGCGGCCAGATTGGCCTGCTGCTGGGTGCGGCCCTCGAAGCTCTGGCTGATCCGGCGCACGGTTTCGGCCAGGTCGGCCTCGGCCTTTTCCAGGGCCAGCCGCGCGTCCGTGTCGTCCAGTCGGACCAGTTCCTGGCCCTGCTTGACGTGATCGGTGTTGTCGACCCGCACCGCCACCACGGTGCCGGCGATGCGGGGCGTGATGCGGATCAGGTTGCCGGCGACATAGGCGTCGTCGGTGCCGGCGTGGCTGCGGCCATGGATGAACCAGTGCACGCCCCAGGCTGCCGCCGCGGTCAGGAAGACCGCGGCCAGAATGAGCAGCAGGCGCTTGCGCTTGGAGGGATCGGCTTCGGGCGGGTGGATGGTCATGCGCAATCCTCGAATTTCCCCAGCGGGCCGGACGCGCAGAGTGCCGGCGACAGGGCAAGCAGGCGTTTCATGCGTCCTTGATGCGTGACAGGCTGCGCTGCATTTTGCGCAACAGGCGGTCGAATGCGACGATCTCGTCGGCGCTGAAATCGGCCCATTGCCGTTCGATCAACAGCCAAACCTTGGGCAGGACTCCGAGGATCAATTCCCTGCCAGCCGCGGTCAAGGACAGGTCGACCCTGCGCCGGTCCTCGATGCTCGGGTTGCGGGCCACCCAGCCGGCGCCGACCAGCTCGTCGGTCAGCCGGGTGACGTTGGTGCGCGAGGCGACCAAGGCGTTGCTCAGGTCGCGCGGATTGAGGCGGTTTTCCTCGCAACTGATCAGCATCACCATGGCCAGGAAGGATGAAGTATTGAGGCCGTGCTCTTCCAGATGGCGATTGTAGAGTTCGTCGAGTTCCTTGAAGACGGAGAAGAACAGCCGGTTCAGCACGACGCGATCCTGCGGCATCCCTGGCAATTGCCTGGAAATGCGATCGATGCCCCGTTCGAAATAAGCGAAATCCTGGACCATGGCGCGGGTTCTTCGGGATTTCAGCCCTTTATACTACAACACGGAATAATTACAAATGTAATTATTTTATCGTGGGGACGATGCTTTTGCTGCTAAAGGATTCCCCGCGGCGCGGGTCATTCGAGTCGATCGCGTAACGCGCGATGGCACCATCGTCGCCCCGGTCGGCAATCAGGAGACAAGAAGAAAAGGCGCTCCTGAATACTCAGGAGCGCCATGTTGCATGTGGTGCGCAGTTTATACAACCGAGCTACTCGCTATTGGGGTCAATGAGTACTTCTGCGGTTATCTGCTCCCCCTTGGTCGTTAAACACCAAGTAGGCGACGCGCTAAAAGTGACAAGCTCCATACTTGGCCACTACATTGGGTTGCTCTTGGGTGCCCCCGGAAGTACGATAGGCGCCTCAATTGAGTTGACCAGGAATCGGCCATGGAACGCGTCGTCAATCGGCATATCGAGAAGCTGCCGGAAGGCGTCTATCTCGCCACGTCCGACGACGTTCAGGGGTTGATCGCGCAGGGGCGAACGATCCAGGAGACCATCGAGATCGCGCACGATGTGGCGAAAAAGCTGCTGGAAGCCCAGGCCGAGCGCGACGGGGAGTTTCCCCTGCCGCAAGCGGCGGAATCCTTCGACTATCCGCTGATCGTCAACGGCTGATGGGGCAGCTTGGAGGCTCCCGCTACCGGGAGATCGTCAAGCGCTTGAAGCAACTCGGCTTCGAGTTCGACCGGCAGGCGGCCGGCAGCCACGAGCTCTGGTTCAATCCCGAAACCCGACGCTACACCACCATTCCGAATCCTCCCGGCGACATGCCGGAAGGAACCCTGCGCACCATCCTCAGGCAGGCCGGCATCGAGCCGGACGAATTCCTGAAGAAATAATTCAGCTTTTCTTCAGGCGCAGTTCCGCAGCCCGCGCGTGGGCCTGCAGGCCCTCGCCGTGGGCGAGCGTGGAGGCGATGCGGCCGAGCTTGTCGGCGCCGCCGGCCGACACCTCGATGATCGAGGTGCGCTTCTGGAAGTCGTAGACGCCGAGCGGCGACGAGAAGCGCGCGCTGCGCGAGGTCGGCAGCACGTGGTTGGGGCCGGCGCAGTAGTCGCCGAGCGACTCCGAGGTGTAGCGGCCGACGAAGATGGCGCCGGCGTGGCGGATCTTGTCCACCAGCGCGTTCGGCTCGGCCACCGCGAGCTCGAGGTGCTCCGGCGCGATGCGGTTGGCGAGGGCGCAGGCCTCGTCGAGGTCGCGCACCTCGATCAGCGCGCCGCGTCCGGCGAGGGAAGCGGCGATGACGTCCTTGCGCGGCATCTCCGGCAGCAGGCGCGCGAGGCTGTGCGCCACGGCATCGATGAAGCGCAGGTCCGGGCAGAGCAGGATCGACTGCGCCAGCTCGTCGTGCTCGGCCTGGGCGAAGAGGTCCATCGCCACCCAGTCGGGATCGGTCGAGCCGTCGGCGATGACCAGCACCTCGGAGGGGCCGGCCACCATGTCGATGCCGACCACGCCGAAGACGCGCCGCTTGGCGGCGGCGACGTAGGCGTTGCCGGGACCGACGATCTTGTCCACCTGCGGGATGGTCTGCGTGCCGTAGGCCAGCGCGCCGACCGCCTGGGCGCCGCCGATCGCAAATACGCGGTCGACGCCGGCCAGGGCGGCGGCGGCCAGCACCAGGGCGTTCTTCTCGCCGCGCGGCGTCGGCACGACCATGATCAGTTCGCCGACGCCGGCCACCTTCGCCGGAATGGCGTTCATCAGCACCGAGCTGGGATAGGCCGCCTTGCCGCCCGGCACGTAGAGGCCGACGCGGTCGAGCGGCGTCACCTTCTGGCCCAGGCGCGTGCCGTCGGACTCCGTATATTCCCAGGACGCGGCCAGCTGGCGCTGATGATAGAGGGCGATGCGCGTGGCGGCCTGCTCCAGCGCCTCGCGTTGTTCCGCCGGCAGGTTGAACAGCGCCGCCTCCAGCTCGCGTTTCGGCAGCTCGAGTTCGACCATGGCCTTCGCCTGCAGATGATCGAAGCGGCGTGTGTATTCGAGCACCGCGGCATCGCCCACCGTGCGCACCGCTGTGAGGATCTCCGCCACCGTCCGCTCGACGTTCTCGTCCTGGGCGTTCTCGAAGGCCAGCAGCGCGGCGAGCTGCTGGGTGAAGTCGGGGTCGCGCGTGGTCAATCGCTTAATCACGGATCGCTCCGGCGAAAGCATCGATGACGGGTTGAAGCAACTCGCGCTTCATCTTCAGCGAAGCCTGGTTCACGATCAGGCGCGAGGAGATCGGCATGATGTCCTCCACCGCCACCAGGTTGTTGGCGCGCAAAGTGTTGCCGCTGGAGACGAGGTCGACGATGGCGTCGGCCAGCCCCACCAGCGGCGCCAGCTCCATCGAGCCGTAGAGCTTGATGAGGTCGACATGCACGCCCTTGTCGGCGAAGTGCTCGCGCGCCGTCTGGATGTATTTCGTCGCCACGCGCAGGCGGGCGCCGGGCCGCACGGCGGCGGCGTAGTCGAAGCCGCCGAAAACCGCCACCGCCATGCGGCAGCGGGCGATCTTCAGGTCGAGCGGCTGGTAAAGGCCGGCGCCGCCGTGCTCGAGCAGCACGTCCTTGCCGGCGATGCCCAGATCGGCGGCGCCGTACTGGACGTAGGTCGGCGTGTCGGAGGCGCGCACGATGACCAGGCGCACGTCGGTGCGGTTGGTGTCGAGGATGAGTTTGCGCGAGCTCTCCGGATCGTCGGCCGGGACGATGCCGGCCGCCGCCAGCAGCGGCAGGGTTTCCTCGAAGATGCGGCCCTTGGAAAGGGCGATGGTGATGCCGGTCACGGCGGGCTTCCAGTCGTCAAAGGTGGAATTTTAACGCAGACGGGAAAGTCAGTCTGCGCGATACGGCGGTTCGCTCAATGCACGCGCCGGATGCGGGCGCCGAGCTGCATCAGCTTCTCCTCGATGTGCTCGTAGCCGCGATCGAGGTGGTAGATGCGGTCGATCAGGGTCTCCCCCTTCGCCACCAGGCCGGCGATGACCAGGCAGGCCGAGGCGCGCAGGTCGGTGGCCATGACGGTGGCGCCGTCGAGGTGCGGCACGCCCTTCACCACCGCGGTGTTGCCGCTGATCTCGATGTCGGCGCCGAGCCGGCGCAGCTCCTGGGCGTGCATGAAGCGGTTCTCGAAGATGGTCTCGGTGACCACGCCGGCGCCGCGGGCGACGCAGTTCATGGCCATGAACTGCGCCTGCATGTCGGTCGGGAAGGCCGGATAGGGCGCGGTGCGCAGGCTCACGGCGTTGAGCGGCCCGTCGGCCCAAATCTCGATGGAATCCCGATGGCAGTCGATCTTCGCACCGGCCTCGCGCAGCTTCTCGACCACGGCGTCGAGGATGCCGCAATGGGTGCCGTTCAGGCGCACGCGCCCGCCGGTCACGGCGGCGGCGACGAGGAAGGTGCCGGTCTCGATGCGGTCCGGCATGATGCGATGCCGCGCGCCGCCCAGCCGTTCGACCCCCTCGATGGTGATGACGTCGCCGCCGGCGCCGCTCACCCTGGCCCCCATGGCGTTGAGGCAGTCGGCCAGGTCGGCCACCTCCGGCTCGCGCGCGGCGTTCTCGATCACCGTCACGCCGTCGGCCAGCGCCGCCGCCATCATCAGGTTCTCGGTGCCGGTGACGGTGACGAGGTCGCAGAAGATCCTCGCCCCGCGCAGGCGCCTGGCGCTGGCCAGGATGTAGCCCTGCTCGACGCGGACATCGGCGCCCATCGCCTGCAGGCCGCGGATATGGATGTCCACCGGCCGCGCGCCGATGGCGCAGCCGCCGGGCAGCGAGACGCGCGCGCGGCCCGTGCGCGCCAGCAATGGCCCCAGCGTCAGGATCGAGGCGCGCATGGTCTTCACCATGTCGTAGGGCGCCTCCGGCCTGTTGAGCCCGCCGGCATCGAGGACCAGGCTGTTCCGCTCGTCGAGCGTGACGTCCACGCCCATCTGCGCCAGCAGGCGCAGCATGGTCGTCACGTCGTTGAGATGCGGCACGTTGGACAGCGTCAGCGGCCGCTCGCTCAGCAGCGCGGCGCAGACCAGCGGCAGGGCGGCATTCTTGGCACCGGAGATGCTCACTTCCCCGGAAAGCGGCACGCCGCCCTCGATCAGCAATTTATCCACGCTGCGTTTCCCACTCCTGCGGCGTCAGGGTGCGCATCGAGAGGGCGTGGATCTCGCCGCTTTCCATGCGGCCGCCGAGCGCCTTGTAGACCGCCTGCTGGCGCTGGATGCGGTTGAGCCCCTCGAAGACGCGGCTGACGATGAGCGCCTCGAAATGCGCGCCGTCGCCGTCGACGGCGAGATGCTCGCAGGGCAGCCCCTGCGCGATGTAGCCCTGGATGTCTGCGGGTGTGACCATGGTGTTTTCCTAAGCGCGAAGCTTGTAGCCTATCCGTAGCAGCCACAAGGTGAAAGCCGTCAATGCGACGAAACAGGCGGCGACGACGCCCAAGCTTAGCAGGGGCGGCACGTCGGAGACGCCGAAGAAGCCGTAGCGGAAGCCGTCGATCATGTAGAAGATCGGATTGAAATGCGAGATATGCTGCCAGAAGGGGGGCAGCGAGTGAATCGAGTAGAACACGCCGGAGAGGAAGGTCAGCGGCACGATGATGAAATTCTGGAAGGCGGCCAGCTGGTCGAACTTCTCCGCCCAGATGCCGGCGATGACGCCGAGCGCCCCCATGATGGCGCCGCCCAGCGCGGCGAAGGCCAGGATCCACAGCGGCGCCTGCCAGGACAGGCCGACGAACCCCAGCGTCACGGCCAGCACGCCGAGGCCGACGACGAAGCCGCGCGCGATGGCCGCCAGCACATAGGCGGCGAAGAACTCCCGGTAGGAAATCGGCGGCAGCAGCACGAAGACGATGTTGCCCGTCACCTTGGACTGGATCAGCGAGGACGAACTGTTGGCGAAGGCGTTCTGCAGCACCGACATCATCACCAGCCCCGGCACCAGGAAGGCCGTGTAGGAAACATCGTCATACACCTTGACGTGCCGTTCCAGCACGTGCGAAAAGATGAGCAGGTAGAGCAGCGAGGTGAGAATCGGCGCCGCCACCGTCTGGAAGCTCACCTTCCAGAAGCGCAGCACCTCCTTGTAGAGCAGGGTCCGGAAGCCGTCCATGTCAGTCCCTGTGCATGACGCGGACGAACACTTCTTCCAGGTCGGGCCGGCCCACCTCGATGTCGTCGATGCTGCAATCGGAGCCGCGCAGGCCGCGGAGGATCTCCTCGATTTCCTCGCAGCGCTCGAGCGAGAAGACGAACTCGCTGCCGGACTCCCCGACCACGCGCGCCTGCAGCGCTGCGGGCAGCGTCCTGCCCTCCGCCAGGCGCAGGCGCAGGGTGTGTCCGGAAAAGCGCCGCAGCAGATTGTTCGTCGTGTCGAGCGCGACGACGCGCCCCTGCTTGAGCATGGCGATGCGCCCGCACAGGCTTTCCGCCTCTTCCAGGTAATGCGTCGTCAGCACGATGGTGTGGCCGTCGCGGTTGAGGCGGCGCACGAAGCTCCACAGGCCCTGGCGCAGCTCGACGTCGACGCCGGCGGTCGGCTCGTCGAGCACGATCACCGGCGGCCGGTGCACCAGCGCCTGCGCCACCAGCACGCGGCGCTTCATGCCGCCGGAGAGCTGGCGCATGTTGGTATCGGCCTTCTCCGTGAGGTCGAGGTTTTCCAGGATCTCGTCGATCCAGGCCGCATTGTCGCGGATGCCGAAGTAGCCCGACTGGATCTCCAGCGATTCGCGCACGGTGAAGAAGGGGTCGAACACCAGTTCCTGCGGCACCACGCCGAGCTGGCGGCGGGCGGCCCGGTAGTCCGAGACGACGTCATGGCCCATCACCGCCAGCCGGCCGGCATCCGGCCGCACCAGCCCGGCCAGCGCCGAAATCAGCGTCGTCTTGCCGGCGCCGTTCGGCCCGAGCAGGCCGAAGAATTCCCCCGGGGCAATGTCCAGGTCGATGCCATCCAGCGCCTGGACGCTGCCAAAGCGCTTGGCCACGCCTTCGATGCGTATTGCGGGATGCATGCGGGGGGACAGCCGAGAACGCCGGCTTACGCCAGCGGCAGAAGCTCGGTCACGCCGTAGAGTGCGGCCAGGCTAAGCAGGTTCTGGGGAGGATTGCTGATGCGGGCGGTCTTGCCCTGGCTTTTCGCGGCGCGCACCCAGCCGAAGACGACGGTCAGCCCGGAAGAGTCGACTTCCTTCACCCGGGACAGGTCGAAGACGGTTTCCGGCCGCTTGATGAGGGCGCTGCCGGCTTCCAGCATCTCACGCGCCTTGCCGAGCGTGAGCGGGCCGGAAACCTCGAGGCGATCTCCGGCGTCGCGGATCATTTCTGGGACGCGGTTTCCAGGCTGCGGTTCTTCGCCTGCAAGGTCTTGATGAGGCCGTCGATGCCGCCGTTGCGCACCTCGGTGGCGAAGCTCGAGCGATAGTTCGTCACCAGGCTGACGCCGGCAACCACCACGTCATAGACCTTCCAGCTGTTGCCGTTCTTCTCCAGGCTGTAGTCGAGGGTGATCGGCTGGCGGGCCCCCGCCTGGTGGATCTGGGTGCGCACGGTGACGTCCGTATCGCCCGACTGCATCTTGAAGGGCCGGTAATCGACCGTCTCGTTCTTGTAGGCGATGAGGGCATTCGAGTAGGTGCGAACCAGCAGTTCCTTGAAGGCCTCCGTCAGTTCCTTCTGTTGCGCCGCAGACGCCTGGCGCCAGTCCTTGCCCATCGCCAGCGCGGTCATGCGCGTGAAGTTGAAATGCGGCAGAACCTTCTGCTCGACCAGCTCGATGGCCCGCTTGGTGCTGCCGGCCTTGATGTCCTTGTCCTTGCGGATGATGTCGAGGACCTCGTCGGTGACGGACTTCACCAATGCGTCGGGCGCCTGTTGCGCCTGGACGCCCGGGGACAGGAAGAAGCTGGCACAGGCCAGCAGCAATGCGAATAACTTCATGATTTGACGAAAGGTAGCGGGTTGATCAGTTGCGCGTCGCGACTTGCGCCTGGCCCGCTCCCTCGCCCTGCGCCCCGGCGGACTTGCCATCGCCGGAACCGGAATAGGGATCGAACTTCGGCGGGTTGCCGTCATGAATCAGGCTCTGGCGGCGCTGCAGGTAGGCATCGCGGACATAGCTGTATTTGTCCAGCGCGGCTTCCTCGATCACCTTGTCGGCCTTCAGCAGTTCGGCCCGGTCGCTGATGATGCGGGTGGCGAGCAGCGTATTGCGGGTCGGAATGTGGTCGACATGGGCGACCGGGTCGGTATAGACGTCGAACACCAGGCCGATGGTGTCGCGCACGGTGCGCGGTCCGAAGAACGGCAGCACGATATAGGCGCCGTCGTCCATGCCCCAGCGGCCGAAGGTCTGGCCGACATCCTCTTCATGCTTTTCCATGCCCATCGTGCTGGCGACATCGAGGATGCCGAGGAAGCCCACGGTGGTATTCACGATGACGCGCCCGGCATCGGAGGCGGCCTGCGCCGGCTTGCCCTGCAGCAGGTTGTTCACCCCTATCATGAGGTCGGCGATGTTCGAGAAGAAGTTGGCGACCCCGGTCTGGATCGGCGACGGGAGAAGCGCTTCGTAGCCGGAGGACACCGGCCTGATGATGACCTGGTCGAGCCCCTCGTTGATGCCGAACATGGCGCGGTTGAAGCCTTCGATCGGATCCTTCGGATTCCCGCTCGTGGCACAGCCGCCCAGCAGCCCGGCCGCAACCGCAATGAGTGCCGCTTTGCCGAGTTGCCTGGTAAGAGTCGTTTTCAGGGTCGTTTTCATCGAGGTGCCTTTTCGTTATTGTCCCGATTGTAATCCTGCCGTTATTACGTCACTTCTTGTCTTTTCCTTCAGCCGCCTTGTCGAACAGGAACTGCCCGACCAGGTCTTCCAGCACCATGGCCGACTCCGTCTTCTTGACGGTGTCGCCGGGCTTGAACACCTGCTCATCCCCGCCGACCGCCAGCCCGATGTACTGCTCTCCCAGCAGGCCGGAAGTCCGGATTTTTGCAAAGGTGTCGCGCGGGAACCTGAACTGGCTGCCGATATTCATGCTCACCACCGCCTCATAGCGTTCGGCATCCAGTCGAATATCGGCCACCCGGCCCACGACAACCCCTGCGCTTTTCACCGGCGCACGTACCTTCAGGCCCCCGATGTTATCAAAATTTGCTTTGAGTACATAGGTTTCCCCGGTATTCGTGGAAGCCAGATTACCTACCTTTAGTGCTAAAAACAACAGTGCCCCCAGGCCGACGGCCACGAACACCCCAACCCACAGGTCCAAAGTCATTCTATTCATCACGCACCCCGGAACATGAACGCCGTCAGAACGAAGTCGGCGGCAAGGATAGCCAGCGAGGAGGTCACCACGGTGCGCGTCGTCGCGCCCGACACCCCCTCCGCGGTCGGCTCGGAATCATAGCCCTCGAACACGGCGATCCAGGACACGATGATGCCGAACACCACGCTCTTGATGACGCCGTTGACGATGTCCTCGCGGAAATCGACCGACGCCTGCATCTGCGACCAGAAGGAACCCTCGTCGACCCCGATCAGCTGCACGCCGACCAGGTAGCCGCCGAAAATGCCCATGGCGGAAAACAGCGCCGCCAGCAGCGGCATGGAAATCACCCCCGCCCAGAAGCGCGGGGCCACCACGCGGGCGATCGGGTTCACCGCCATCATCTCCATCGCCGAGAGCTGCTCGGTGGCCTTCATCAGGCCGATCTCGGCGGTGATCGCCGAGCCGGCCCGGCTGGCGAACAGCAGGGCGGAGACCACCGGGCCCAGTTCGCGCACCAGCGACAGCGCCACCAGGATGCCGAGCGCCTCCGACGAGCCGTAGCGCTGCAGCGTGTCGTAGCCCTGCAGGCCCAGCACCATGCCGACGAACAGGCCGGACACCAGGATGATGATCAGCGACAGCACCCCGGTGAAGTAGATTTCCCGGACGGTCAGGAAGAAGCGGCGGAAGCTGGTGCCCGAATACAGCAGCGTGGCCAGGAAGAAGCGGCTGGCGAAGCCCAGGCGCCAGATGCGCGAAGTGACGCGGTGGCCGAGGCCGCGCAGGGCGGCGGTCGCGCGGTCAAGCATGGGCCGCTCCGTAAATCTGCTCCCGGTAGGGCGCGGACGGGTACTGGAAAGGCACCGGGCCGTCCATCTCGCCCCAGACGAACTGGTGCACATAGGCCTTGTCGGAAGCGCGGATCTCGTCCGGCGTGCCCTCCGCCACCACCTTGCCGTCGGCCATGAAATAGATGTAATCGACGATCTGCAGGGATTCCTGCACGTCGTGGGTGACGATGATCGAGCTGCCGCCCAGCGCATCGTTCAGCTTGCGGATCAGCTGCCCGATGACGCCCATCGTGATCGGATCCAGGCCGGTGAAAGGCTCGTCGTACATCATCAGCAGGGGATCGAGCGCGATGGCCCGCGCCAGGGCGACGCGGCGCGCCATGCCGCCGGACAGCTCCGACGGCATCAGCTTCTGCGCGCCGCGCAGGCCGACCGCGTTGAGCTTCAGCAGCACCAGGTCGCGGATCATCTCCTCCGACAGGTTGGTGTGCTCGCGCATCTGGAAGGCGACGTTGTCGAATACCGACATGTCGGTGAACAACGCGCCGAACTGGAACAGCATGCCCATGCGGCGCCGGGTGGCGTAGAGGCCGTCGGCATCCAGCTCGTGCATCGCCTTGCCGTCGAAGCGCACCTCGCCCTGCGACGGCCGGAGCTGCCCGCCGATCAGGCGCAGCGTGGTCGTCTTGCCGCAGCCGCTCTGTCCCATGATCGCCACCACCTTGCCGCGCGGGATCGACATGTTGATGCCCGTCAGCACGGGGCGCCGATCGTAGGTGAAGTTCAGATCGCTGATTTTGACGAGTGGCTCGTTCGACACGACTGCCGGAATCTTCATGTGCATTCGAAGGCGTGCATTCTATCAGAGGAGCCGTTGCGATCGCTCATGATAACGGCCTAAGCCGGCCGCGGCCGTGAAATTTCGCACATCTGCCGGCGGCGGCGAGCAGGGCCTGATATAGTTAGCGGAAATCAAATCATGAACATCTTAGGTCCGGGCAAGCGTCGGCATGACCAACCCTGAATCCCGCAAGCCTTCCCTCCTGATCGTCGATGACGACCCGCTCATCATCGACACCCTGGCCTTCTTCCTGGGACGCGAATTCGAGATCGCCGCCGCCGGCTCGCGGGCCGACTGCATCGGCCTGCTGCGCAGCCGGGACACCGCGCCGGAACTGGCGCTGGTCGACCTCGGGCTGCCGCCCCGGCCGCACCAGCCGGACGAAGGGTTTGCCCTGATCTCCGACCTGCTGGCCCATTCTCCGGCCATCAAGATCATCGTCCTCTCCGGGCAGAACGACGAGGCCAACGCCCGTCACGCCCGCGCCCTCGGCGCCACCGATTTCGTCGCCAAGCCGGCCGACCCCGAGCAGTTGCTGCAGACCCTGCTGCGCATCCATGCCTACCAGTCGGCCGAGCTGGCCGCCGAGCCGGCGGAGACGGAAGACCCTTGCGGCCTGATCGGCAGCAGCATTCCGATGCAAAAGCTGCGCGCGCAGATCCGCCAGTATGGCGACTCCCACTTCCCCGTCCTGATCGAGGGCGAGTCGGGCAGCGGCAAGGAAATCGTCGCCCGCTGCATGCACCGCCTGACGTCGCGACGCGACAAGCCCTATTTCGCTCTGAATTGCGCCGCCATCTCGCCGAGCCTGCTCGAACCGACCCTGTTCGGCTACGCCAAGGGCGCCTTCACCGGCGCCACGCAGGCCAAGTCGGGCTATTTCGAGGATGCCGAGGACGGCACCCTGTTCCTCGACGAGATCGGCGAGTTGCCGCTGGAACTCCAGCCGAAGCTGCTGCGCGTCCTGGAAAACGGCGAATTCCAGCGCGTCGGCGAAACCCAGCCGCGCGTCAGCCGCGCCCGCGTCATCGCCGCCACCAACCGCGACCTGCGCAAGGAAGTGCGCGAGGGGCGTTTCCGCGCCGACCTCTTTCACCGCCTGTCGGTGTTCGCCATCGACGTGCCGCCGCTGCGCGACATGGGCGAAGACAAGATGCTGCTGCTGCGCCATTACCGCGCCTTCTATGCCCGGCAGTCCCAGCAGCTGCCCTTCGACCTCGACGAAGCGGCCCTGGCGCGCTGGCAGGCCTACGCCTTCCCGGGCAACGTGCGGGAATTGCGCAACATCGTCATCCGCCTGGCCACCAAGCATCCGGGACAACGGGTCGGCCTGGCCGAGCTCGAGGACGAACTCGACAGCGGCACGGACTCGCTGCCCTCCGCCTGGCTGCCGCCGCAGGGCATCGACGAGCTGTCCGAGATCGCGCTGCGCCAGCTGCAGCAGCGCGGCCAGTTCAACCTCGACGATACCCTCTTGCGCTGGGAGCAGGGCTACATCCAGGCCGCCCTCAGGCTGAGCCACGGCAATGTCAGCCAGGCCGCCCGGCTGCTGGGCATCAATCGCACGACGCTGTATAACCGCATGGAAGTGCTGGAGCGGGATCTGGGCTCCGCATCCGAAACGCCTTGAACCGGGAGAACGCGCAGCATCATGTACCTTGAACATTTCGGCCTGAGCGAAGCGCCCTTCCGCATCACGCCGCACACCGATTTCTTCTTCGAGGGGGCGAACCGCGGCGCCACCCTGGAAGCGCTGCTCTACGCCATCACCCACGACGAGGGCATCGTCAAGGTCAGCGGCGAGGTCGGCAGCGGCAAGACCATGCTGTGCCGGGTGCTGATCGAGCGCCTGCCGAAAAACGTCGAGACGATCCACCTCGCCAATCCCTCCCTGTCCCGCGACGAGATCCTGTTCACGCTGGCCGACGAGCTGCAGGTCAACCTCGCCACCAACCGCGTCAGCGCCGTCATGCGCGCCCTGCAGGAACACCTGATCGACCTCTACGCCCAGGGCCGCCAGGTCGTGGTGCTGATCGACGAGGCGCATGCCATGCCGGCGGAAACGCTGGAAGAGATCCGCCTGCTCTCCAACCTCGAGTCGAACCGCCACAAGCTGCTGCAGATCGTCCTGTTCGGCCAGCCCGAGCTCAACGAGGTGCTCGGCCGCACCGAAATGCGCCAGCTCAAGGAACGCATCACCCACAATTTCACGCTCGAACCGCTGGTGCGCTCGGACGTCGCCCAGTACATCGGCTTTCGCATGCGCGCCGCCGGCTACCGGGGGCCCGACGTCTTCTCGCCGGCCGCCCTGAAACTTATTTCCGCCGCCTCCCTCGGACTGACCCGGCGCATCAACATCCTCTGCGACAAATCGCTTCTGGCCGCCTTTGCCGGCAACACCCACCAGATCACCCCGGCCCACGTCCGGGCCGCCATCCGGGACGCCGAATTCAGCGGCGCGCCCAAGCACGGCTTCGGCCTCTGGCTGGGCGGAGCCGCGGCCGCCCTGCTGCTGGCGGGCGTCGGCCTGGCCTTGTATCAACTCAACGAACGTCCCGCGGTGGCCGAGCCGCCATCCGCGCCGGCTCCCGCTTCCCCGGCCGCCGCTTCCCCGGCCGCCGTCGAACCGGCCCCGGCCAACCCGCCCGCAACGCAGGCCGGCAACCCGGGCGCGGCCGCGCCTGCGCCTTCCGCCCCCCAGGCCGCGCCCGTCGAAGCGCCGCCGCAGGCTTCAGCACAGGACCCGAAGGCCTCTTCCCCGCCGGCTCCACCGCGCCTGGGGCCGCTGACCCGGCAACGCCTGGAGGAAACCCAGAAGTGGCTCGAGACGGCCGATGGCACCCGCTGGTTCGTCCAACTGCTCAGCACCGATGCCGACAGCGCGGCGCAAGTCGAGCGCTTCCTGGCCAATGCCGCCAGGGCGGACTATGCCGAGCCGATTCGCGTCTATGCGGCCGAGAACAAGGGCGTGCGCCGCCTCGGCATCATCCATGGCGAATACCCCTCGCGCGCGGCAGCCATGCAGGCCATCAACGCCCTGCCGGCCCCGCTCAAGGCGCATGGCCCCTACCCCCGTCAAATCCGCCGATTGCGGGATTGACCCGATCGAAAAAGCCGTATCCATTGGATAATTAAATCAGCTAGTTGCAATTTATAGTTAATGTGCTATGCTCGAAACGCCCGACTTTGAGTGGGGGAAATCATATTGTGGCTCGCCATGACAAGTAGAACGACGATCGTCCCGCTGCTCGCAGCGACCCTGCTGGGGGCGTGCAGCGCCCCCCAGCCCAAGCCACCTTCGAGCGGGCACATCGACGCCAACAGCGCGCCAGCGGCCAAATCGAACATACCGCAGCCGGTCCAGCAAACGGTCGCCGTTCCGAAGCCCAGGCCCGCCGCCAAGGCCGAGACCTACAGCGTCGTCGTCAAGGACGTCAAGGTCGAGGAACTGCTCTTCGCCCTCGCCCGCGACGCCAAGCTGAACGTCGACATCCATCCCGGCATCCGCGGCACCGTCACGCTCAACGCCATCGACCAGACCCTGCCGCAACTGCTGAACCGCATCGCCAAGCAGGTGGACATGCGCTTCGAGCTCGACGGTCCCAACCTGGTGGTGATGCCGGACTCGCCCTACCTGCGCACCTACAAGGTGGACTACGTCAACATGTCGCGCGACACCACCGGCAATGTCGCCATCAACACCCAGATCGCCAGCATCAGCCCGACCGCCGCCGGCGCAGGCGGCGCTGGCGCCGCCGCGGGCGGCACCAGCGGCAACGTCTCCTCGACCAAGGTCGACAACGTCGCCAAGAACCGCTTCTGGGAGACGCTGGAACAGAACATCAAGGACATCCTGCGCGAAACCGACAAGGAGATCATCGTCAAGCGCCGCGTCGCCGAAGGGCAGGAACAGGCCGCCGCGGCGGGAGCGGCGGCCCAGCCGGGCGCCGTCGGCGCGGGAACCGGAACCTCCGGCGCGCCCACCCAGATTCAGGTCCAGGTCGCGCCGCCGCAACAACCATCCACGGCCGCCAAGGAATACGAGACCCTGCAGGCCGCCTCGGTCATGATGAACCGCGAGACCGGCGTCGTGCTCGTGCGCGCCACCTCGCGCCAGCACGAGAAGATCCAGGAATTCCTCGACAAGGTGCTCTCGAGCGCGCGCCGCCAGGTGCTGATCGAGGCCACCATCGTCGAAGTGCGCCTCAACCAGAACTACCAGCAGGGCATCGACTGGCAGCAATTCAGCCAGGGCAGGGCATTGAGCGCGATCGGCCAGGGCGGCACCACCCGCACGATCACCTACAACCCGGTGACGGGCCAATACGAGGCCTCCGTGTCGACCACGACGCTGCCTTCGGCCCTCACCAGTTCGCTGTTCAGCCTGGCCTTCCGCCGCGCCGACTTCCTCACCGCCATCCGGTTGCTGGAGACCTTCGGCACCCTGCGCGTTCTCTCCAGCCCGAAGCTCTCTGTTCTGAACAACCAGACGGCCATCCTCAAGGTGGTCGACAACTTCGTCTATTTCCAGGTCAAGTCCGATACCAGCCAGGGACAGACCAGCACGCTCACCAACCTCACCACCACGCCGCAATCGGTGGCGGTCGGCCTGGTGATGGCCGTCACGCCGCAGATCAGCGAAAGCAGTTCCGTGCTGCTCAACGTGCGGCCGACCATCTCCCGCATCACCGGCACCAAGCGCGACCCGCACCCCGCGCTGACCATCCCGAACCTGGTGCCGGAGATCCAGACGCGCGAAATGGAATCCCTGATGAGCGTCAACGACGGCGACATCGCCGTGCTCGGCGGCCTCATGCAGGATTCGGTGAACAACACCGACGATGCCGTTCCGGGCGCCTCCAAGATCCCCATCCTCGGCAACCTGTTCACCTACCGCAACGACACCACCACCAAGACGGAACTGGTGGTCTTCTTGCGCCCGACCGTCGTGCGCGACGCCAGCATCCAGGGCGACTACGGCAGCTTCCGCGGCCAGCTGCCCGGACAGGACTTCTTCGAGAACAAGGACAAGAACTGGCTGCAGCCGGTGCCCGAATTCAACGCGGGAGGCAATCCGCAGTGAGCCTCCTGATGGACGCGCTGAAGAAGGCCGAGGAGGCCAAGCGCCTGTCCGAAGCGGCGGCGAAGGCCGAGCCGCAGGCACAGCCTCCCGCCGGCCAGGCGGCGGCCGCCGACACGCCAGGCGGCCTGCCCGAGCTGCCTTCGCGCCTCGAGCTGCTCGACCACGAATTCCAGGCGCCGCCTGCGGAAAGGCGGGAACCCGTCATCGCGCCGGCGCCCTCCGCGCAAGCGCCGCAAGAAGCCCAGAAGCGCGCCGCGGCGCAGAACGTCTTCCAGGCCAAGCAGCCGGCGCCGAACCGCAACCTCCTCCTCTTCGGCGGATTGGCCACCTTGCTGGCCGCCGTCGGCATCGGCGGCTGGTTCTGGTGGCAATTGCAGCCGAAGGGCGGTCTGAGCGCTTCGCCTGCTACTTCCCGCTCGCCGGCCACCGCCCGCTCGCCGGCGCCGCCCCCGGCGCCGATCGCCGCCGTGCCGGCCACTCCGCCGCAACCGACGGCCGCTCCGCCGCAACCGACGGCCGCTCCGGCTGCGGCCGCCGCCGCACCACAGGAGACTGAAAGGGCCGAGGCCAAGGCGCCCGCCGTGCCGCCGGCACTGACTTTTGCCGAAAAGCGCCCGGCGCCGAAGCCCGCGCCGGCACCGGCCGCCGCGCCGGAGCCGGAGAGCCCGATCCGCATCACGACGGGCCGCCTGAAGGTGAACCCGCAAATCGCCAGCGCCTGGCAGGCCTTCCAGTCGGGCGACCTCGCCGCCGCCCAGCGCGATTACCAGGCGGTGCTGAAGAGCGAGCCGAAAAACGTCGATGCCCTGCACGGCCTGGCCGCCATCGGCCTGCGCGAAGGCCGGCCGGAGGCCGCCGAGGCCTACTACCTGCGCATCCTCGAAGCCGACCCGAAGGACAGCGCCGCCCAGGCCGGGCTAATCGGCCTGCGCGGCCAGGTCGATCCGACGCAATCCGAGAGCCGCCTGAAGAACCTGCTGGCCGGCCAGCCCGACTCCCCGACCCTCAACTTCGCCCTGGGCAACCTCTACGCCCAGCAGGGCCGCTGGAACGACGCCCAGCAGGCCTATTTCCGCGCCTTCGCCGGCGACGGCGAAAATCCCGACTACCAGTTCAACCTGGCGATCAGCCTCGACCAGCTGCGCCAACCGAAGCTCGCCTTGCAGTATTATCAGGGTGCGCTTGCCGCCGCCGCCCAGCGTCCTGCCGCCTTCGACAGGAAGCAGGTCGCCGCGCGCATCAGCGAACTGCAAAAATAACCCGCGCCCGATCCGGCGCCATGGAGATGAATTCGCCCGCACCGCATCGCCGGCCGCTCGGCCAGATCCTGATCGCGCAGGGAGTCATCAGCGAGGACCAGCTGCGCATCGCGCTGCTGGAGCAGATGAAGTCCAACCAGCCGGTCGGCAAGCTGCTGGTCAGCCTCGGCTTCATCACCGAGGCGACGCTGCGCGACGCGCTCGGCGAGAGCCTCGGCAAGAAGAGCGTCGACCTCTCCCACGCCATCATCGACCCGGCCGCCCTGCGCCTGGTGCCGCAGGACCTCGCCAAGCGCCACCGCCTGCTGCCGCTCGACTACGACCGCGCCCGGCACCGCATGACGGTGGCCATCGCCGACGTGAACGACATCGTCGCGCTGGACAAGCTGCGCGCGCTGACCCACGACGACCTGCAGATCGACGCGGTGCTGGCCGGCGAGTCGGAGATCTCGCGCGCCATCGACCAGTACTACGGCCACGAGCTGTCGATCGACGGCATCCTGCACGAGATCGAGACCGGCGAGATCGACTGGCGCAGCCTCGCCGCCACCAGCGACGAATACAGCCAGCCGGTGGTGCGCCTGATCGACGCCATCCTCACCGACGCCGTCAAGCGCGACGCCTCCGACGTGCACTTCGAGCCGGAGCAGAACTTCCTGCGCATCCGCTACCGCATCGACGGCCTGCTGCGGCAGATCCGCGCCCTGCACAAGTCCTACTGGCCGGCGATGGCGGTGCGCATCAAGGTGATGAGCAACATGAACATCGCCGAGACGCGGGCGCCGCAGGACGGCCGCATCTCCCTCAACATCAGCGGCCGGCTGGTGGATTTCCGCGTCTCGGCGCAGCCGACCATCCACGGCGAGAACGTCGTGCTGCGCATCCTCGACCGCCAGAAGGGCATCGTGCCGCTCGACCAGATCGGCCTCGACGATCCCCAGCTCGACCAGCTCAAGCTGATGATCGCCCGCCCCGAGGGCATCATCCTCGTCACGGGACCGACCGGCAGCGGCAAGACCACCACGCTCTACTCGGTGCTCAACCACATCAACGAGGAGGGCATCAACATCATGACCCTGGAGGATCCGGTCGAGTACCCGATGTCGATGATCCGCCAGACGTCGGTGGCAGAGGCGGCCAAGCTCGACTTCGCCAACGGCGTGCGCTCGATGATGCGGCAGGACCCCGACGTCATCCTGGTCGGCGAGATCCGCGACGCCGACACCGCCGAGATGGCCTTCCGCGCCGCCATGACCGGCCACCAGGTGTATTCCACCCTGCACACCAACTCCTCGATCGGCGCCATCCCGCGCCTGCTCGACATCGGCGTGCTGCCCGACATCATGGCCGGCAACATCATCGGCGTCGTCGCCCAGCGCCTGGTGCGCCGGCTCTGCCCGCACTGCAAGAAGCCCTACCAGGCCGAATCGCACGAAACCCGCCTGCTCGGCCTCGCCGACGACGTGCCGCCGCTGACGCTGTACCGCGCCAGCGGCTGCGAGCATTGCGAATACCAGGGCTACCGCGGCCGCCAGGCGATCATGGAGCTGCTGCGCATGGACGCCGACCTCGACGAGCTGATCGCGCGGCGCGCCACCATGCGCGAGATGAAGCAGGCGGCGCTGGCGAAGGGCTTCCGCAGCCTGGCCGAGGACGGCCTGCGGCGGGTGCGCGAAGGCTCCACCTCGCTGGAGGAAGTCGGCCGCGTGGTCGACCTGACGGAAAGGATGTAGCCGGCCGATGGCATTGTTCACCTTCAAGGCGATGAACACCGGCGGCCGCGTCGTGCACGGCCAGCTCGACGCCATCAACCTGGTCGACCTCGAGATGCGCCTGAAGCGCATGGAGCTCGACTTCATCAACGGCAACGAGCTGCGCCAGAGCGGCCTGTTCCGCGGCGGCAAGGTGCCCAAGCGCGAGCTGATCAACTTCTGCTTCCACATGGAGCAGCTCACGCGCGCCGGCGTGCCGATCCTCGACAGCCTCACCGACCTGCGCGACAGCCTCACCCACCCGCGCTTCCGCGAGGTGATCGCCAGCATGATCGAGTCGATCGAGGGCGGCCGCACCCTGTCGCAGGCGATGACCGAGCACCCGAAGGTCTTCGACCGGGTCTTCAGCAGCCTGATCCGCGCCGGCGAGAGCACCGGCAACCTGCCGGAAGTCCTGAAGAGCCTGAGCGAGTCGCTGAAGTGGGAGGACGAGCTCGCCTCGCACACCAAGAAGCTGTTCATGTATCCGGCCTTCGTCGGCACCATCGTCCTCGGCGTGACCTTCTTCCTGATGGTCTACCTGGTGCCGCAGATGGCCGGCTTCATCAAGAACATGGGCCAGGACATGCCGACGCAGACCAGGCTGCTGCTGGCCACCTCGGCCTTCGTCAAGCAGTACTGGTACCTGTTCCTGATCGTCCCGCTCGCGCTCGGCGTCGGCATCAAGGCCGGCATCGAGACCAATCCCGCCTTCCGCCACCGCTTCGACGAATTCAAGCTGGCGCTGCCCGTGCTCGGCCCCATCCTGCGCAAGATCATCCTGTCGCGCTTCGCCAGCGTCTTCGCCATGATGTACGCCTCCGGCATCGCCATCATCGACGCCATCCGCGCCACCGAGGACGTCGTCGGCAACAGCGTCATCCAGGAAGGCCTCCAGCGCGTCGGCCAGCTGATCGGCGAGGGGCAGAACGTCACCGTGGCCTTCCAGAACATCGGCCTCTTCCCGCCGCTGGTGATCCGCATGCTGCGCGTGGGCGAGAATACCGGCGCGCTCGACACCGCGCTGCTCAACGTCTCGTATTTCTACAACCGCGACGTCAAGGAGTCCATCGAGAAGGTGCAGGCCATGATCGAGCCGGCGATGACGCTGATCCTCGGCTCCATCCTCGGCTGGGTCATGCTCTCGGTGCTCGGCCCGATCTACGACGTCATCACCAAGCTGAAGTTCTGATGCCACAGCAACGTTTCCTCTACCTGGACGGCAACCACCTCGGCGCCTCGCTGTGGCAGGGCGGCACGCTGCGCGACGAGGGCCGCTTTCCGCAGAACGATGCGGGCTTCGCCGCCTTCGCCGAATACCTGGCCGGTCACCGCCGCAGCACTTACTGCCTGCTCGCCGACATCGCCGACGAGGGCTATCAGACCGAGACGCTGCCCTACACCCAGGGCGCCGACCGGGCCGCGCTGCTGGCGCGCAAGCTCGGCCAGTATTTCTACGGCTCGCCGCTGGCGACGGCCGTCTCCTATGGCCGCGAAAAATCCGGCCGCAAGGACGAGCAGTTCATGCTCACCGCCCTGACGCGGCCGCAGCTCTTCGAGCCCTGGCTCGCCATCCTGCGCAACGCCGAGGCGCAACTGGCCGGCATCTGGTCGCTGCCGCTGCTCGGCGCCGCCCTGATCGAGAAGCTGCAGCCCGGCAACAAGCGCTGCCTGCTCATCGCGATCACGCGCGGCGGCATCCGCCAGAGCTTCTTCGAGAACGGCCGGCTCAGGTTCAGCCGCCTCTCCCCGGTGGCGACGGCCGACGCCGCCGAAATCGCCGCCGGCTGCGCCGCCGAAGCCACGAAGATCTACCAGTACCTGCTCGGCCAGCGCCTGATCGCGCGCGGCACGGCGCTGCCGGTACTGGCCCTGGTGCACCCGGCCCAGACCGGCACCTTCATGGAGCACTGCAAGAACAGCGAGGAACTGCAGGTCACGCTGCACGACCTGCACGCCGCCTGCAAGCTCCTCAAGCTGAAAACCCTGCCGCAGGATTCCCGCAGCGAATCGCTGTACCTGCACCTGCTGGCGCAGAACCCGCCGCGCGAGCAGTTCGCCCCGCCGCCGGAGCGCCGCTTCCACCGGCTCTCGCAGGTGCGCTCCTGGCTGCTCAAGGGCGGCGCGTTCGTCCTGCTCGGCTGCCTGCTGTTCGCCGGCCGCGAGCTGGTGAACAGCTTCGAGTCGCACTCCGAAGAGGAAGCCCTGCTGCAGCAGGCCGAGGCCGACATGCAGAAATACCAGGCCATCCAGAAAACCTTCCCGCCGATGCCCGCCAGCACCGACAACCTGCGCGCGGTCATCAACCGCTACGAGGAGCTGGAAAAGCGCACGGCGCCGATCGAACCGATCTACCGCCTGATCAGCCAGGCCCTGGCCGAGTTGCCGCGCGTCGACATCGAACGCATCCAGTGGCAGTTGAGCGCCAATCCGGACGAGGGCGCGCAGCTCCAGGCCGACGCGCGCAAGCCGGCCGCCGCCGCGCCCGGGCCCGCCGCCGGCAACGCCCTGTACGCCACCGCCCTCGTGCACGGCCTGCTGCCGGCCTCGATGGCCGCCGACCAGCGCGGCCAGCTGGAGACGGTGAATGCCTTCGCCGACGCCCTGCGCAAGAACGCCGACCTGAAGGTCACCATCCAGCGCATGCCCTTCGACATCGAATCCGGCAAGTCGCTGAAGAGCTCGAGCGAAGCGGAAAAAGCGGCGCCCCAGTTGAAATTCTCCATCCACCTCAGCAGGAAACTGTGACATGGCCGCCGCTTTTTCCAAGGACGATTTCCGCCGCGTCTGGCTGAGCCTGGCCGCGGCCCTCGTCATGGCCGCCATCGGCGCGGCCGCCGTCTTCGCCGCCACGCAACTGCGCCAGGCGGAAGCCAAGAGCAAGGCCGCGGCGCAGGCGAAGCGCATGGAAAGCCAGCGGCGCCTGGCGCAGGCGCGCGACGAGGAACAGGAGATCAAGAAAAAGATCGCCAGCTACAACGCGCTCGCCAACCGCGGCATCCTCGGCGAGGAACACCGCCTCGACTGGGTGGAACAGATCCGCGCCATCAAGACCGAGCGCAAGCTGTTCGACGTCCAGTACGAGTTCGCCCCGCAAAAGCCGGTCGACGCCGCCCTGCTGCCCGGCGCCAGCGGCAACTACGAGTTTTTCACCAGCACCATGCAGCTGCGCATGAAGCTGCTGCACGAAGAAGACCTGCTCAACTTCCTCGCCGACCTGCGCGACCAGGCCCAGGCCTACATCCGCGTGCGCAGCTGCGACGTCACGCGCCTGCCGAAGCAGTCCGGCGAGATCGGCACCCTGCCGCCCCAGCTCGACGCCGACTGCAGCATCGACTGGATCACCATCCGCGAGAGGAACGGGGCATGAAAGCGGCACGACTCATGGCCGGCGCGATCGGCCTGGCCCTCCTCGCCGCCGGCGCCCACGCCGCCGACGAAACCCTCGGCCGCCTGTTCTTCACGCCAGAGCGCCGCGCCGCGCTGGAGCGCCAGCGCCAGCTCAACATCCGCGAAACCCAGAAAACCATCGAAGGCGCCGAACTCGGCGTCTCCGGTATCGTCCAGCGCAGCAGCGGCAAGAACACCGCCTGGGTCAACAATGCCCCGCTCGACGAACACAGCACCGAGGCCGGCGTGCGGGTCCAGGTCGACCGCGCCAGCCCGGGCAAGGCCACCGTCATCGCCGGCGAGGAAACGCCGGCCAGCCTCAAGGTCGGCGAGAGCATCAACCGCGCCACCCGCGAGACCAGCACCGGCGTCGGCGAAGGACGCATCACCGTCAAGCCCGCCACCAGGCCGAAATAGGCCTGCAGCACCGCTCCGGACGCGCCATGCCAGCGGTCACGAAAAAGTCAGTCCCCGCAGGACGGCGTTCCCGCCAGCGCGGCGCCGCCCTGATGGTTTTCTCCATCATCTTCGTGCTGGCCGCCCTGGCCTACCTGCTGAGCAGCCTCGGCCCCGACCTGAGCGAGGCGCGCCGCGAGCGCCTGACGCATGACGCGCTGGCGCAGGCGCGCGAGGCGTTGTTGGGGTACGCAGTAACCTTCCGTGACGAGCAAAACCGGCTCAAGATTGCCGCTGGACAACCCCCGGACAATTACGTTTACGGCTATCTGCCCCTTCCCGATCTCGGCACCGACAACAACACCAACATCGGCTGCCCTGATGAAGGATGCGATGCCAATCTGTCCGGCAGCGCCCTGAATAAAACCGTCGTGGGCCGCTTTCCGTGGCGACTGTTCGGCACCGAACCGTTGCGCGACGGCAATGGCGAGTGCCTCTGGTATATCGTCTCCGGCAGCCACCAGCGCATCGAAAAGGCTGTTCCCATGAACTGGGACGCATTAGGCCAGATCGACATTGTCACGACCAATGACATCGATCCGGCGAAACTCAGAAGCCTGATCGCAACCGCCCATGACCGACCGGTTGCGATCATTATTTCTCCCGGATCGGCCATCGGCGGCCAGAACCGCGGATCAATCGGCACCAATGTTGTCACGCAGTGCGGCGGCAACTACAACCCGGCCAACTACCTCGATCCGAACCTTGCCGCTGCGCTTCTCGACCAGAAAGGAAATCCGACTGCGGCAAGCGCCTATTTCAACGGCGCGACTACCACCAGCGGCACCGACCTGACTCAATTGGCCGTCGAGACGCAAGGGAAAATCTACAAGGACGGGGGGGCGCTAACGGCTGCGTGTGCTCCGGGAAGCCCAAATTGCACGCTCGCCGCCAACGATGCCGGCCTGCCGCTGACCGGCGATACGCTGTTCGGCGCCATCCGCAAGAACGCCAACTTCCGCAACGACATCAACTCGCTGCTCGACCGCATAACGGATTGCCTGAGAGATCAAACCCTGTCGGGCTATTCAAAAATTGCCGGCGCGGACAACGACAGCTGTTACGGCATGAGCCAGCCTCCGCGAAATTATTACCCTCATTACAGGGAAATGCTCTTCGTGGCGGGCGGAGCCACCATGAACGTGAATGGAAGCACCTGCGCGGGCGCGCTGCTTTTCTCGAACGAGCGCAACAACACCTGGAATCCCGCCGGGGAACCGAGCGGCAATACGCCGACCTGCCCGAAATCCGTCGCGGGGAATCCGTACCAGTGCCGGACCACGGCAGGCGAGAAAGCGGGCGTCTCCAATTATCTCGAGGGAATCAACCTCACAAACTTCGTCGCCGGGACAACGTTCTCGGGCCACGAAATGCTCGATCGGGTATCGGCAACACAGTCCCGGCAACAGGATATCGTTCGCTGCATCCCGGCCACGCGCAGCTTCGTGACCACCCAGTCCCCCGGTCTGATCGCCGCCGGCTTCCCACAACTCGCCACCTATACGCCAGGCACCCGCACCATCACTCTCGGACAGGGCATTGCAACCGCGCTGAGCTCATCCCTCGCAAATTATCTCTACGGCTGCGCCTGGCGACCCGAAACGCATACCCTCGGCGGCGGTCTGCGCAGCTATTTCACCTTCCGGATCAACGATGCTGGCGGGGCCTCCTGGCCAACCCTGGGCTTCACCTTCACGGTCGCCGACGGCGACAATAACGACACCGACGCCTGCGGCGCCTCGGCCCAGCATCTGGGCTATTCCGGCAACAACACGGAATCGCCTTTCATCGCCCAGCCTAAAGTCGCCGTGGAGGTCGACCTGCGCAGGGAAACCGGGTTCAACCCCACGCTGAGCGATCACCTGCTGAATGGCCGCAACGATCCGCCCTCCCCTTCATATCGTGGTGGACATGTCGCGATTGATTACTGGGGGGGCGAGACCAGCTTTTCCGCCATGCCATTTGCCGCGCTCCCTGCCCCCAAATGCGTCGCGCCGGCATTTGATCCCGGCTTCGGCACAAATTGCTATCTGCCGCAGGAAGAGGACGACAACGTGCATGCACGAGCGCCTTTGGCGCGCGCCGGTTTCCCTCCGCCACCAGCCAATCCCTCGATTCCCGTCACTGAGCTGGCGGTGCCGCCGGACTCGCCCGCCGGAGCCTACAAACTCGACCCGGAACTGAACCAAGTGCCGGTTTATGACCCGACAGACGTCAATCCAAAATATTTCCATGTTCGGGCGGAACTCACCCGCACCGGCTTCACACGCGTCGCTACTGCAGCCAACCTGGTTCTGAATGCGCCGGGTAATCCGGTGAACGGCGTGACGCTCGTGGCCGGCGACCGCGTCTGGGTTCGGTATCAGACCGTGTCGACGGAAAACGGGCTGTATGTCTGGAACGGGCCGGCTGTTCCCATGACGCGCATTGACGACGGCGAGTCCACCGTTCTTTACAGCCTTCCGCGCGTGCGCGTCGCCACCACGGGGAATGTCGACATCAATTCGATGAGCGAGCCGGTCTTTGTCGATGGTGTCTATCTGTTCGACGGCGATCGTGTTCTCGTCAAGAATCAAACCGTCCCCTCCCAGAATGGCGTCTATTTCTGGAAAGCTGGCCTAAGCCGCCTGGAACGGACCAGCGATGCGGACAGTCCGGCCGAACTCGCCGGCCTGGTGGTCGAGGTGCAACAAGGCACGGTGAATGCGGGCAGCATCTGGCGCCAGAACACCACGAATCCGGTCATGGGCACCACTGCCCTGAGCTGGACCAACTTCAGGGTCAAGGTCGCCACGGCGGAAACCGTCAACATGAACAGCCCCGGCACCGAAATCGATGGTATCAAAATGAAACCCGGCGACCGTGTCCTCGTCAAGAACAACGGGATGTTAAATGGCGTTTATCGCTGGAATGGCGCAACGGCGGCAATGACACCAGCAGCCGACGTCGTTGCCGGCAGCAGCGTGATTCAGATTCAGCAAGGTTCCCAAGCCACAGCATTATGGTTCGTAAACGGCGCTGCCTCGCTGCGCCTGCCGACCGTGCGCGTTGCCTCGAAGGCGAACCTGAACCTGGCCGCTCCGGGCGGGATCATCGACGGCATCGCCATGGCGCCGTTAGACCGCGTGCTGGTAAAGGACCAGGCCATCGCTTCGGAAAATGGCATCTATCAATGGAATGGCGCCGCTGTCCCCATGACACGCACGACCGATGCCGACGCCCCGGCCGAAATCGCCGGAGCGCTCACGCAGGTCATCGAAGGAAGCGAAGTCGGACGCGCCTTTCGCCAGACTGCCCTCGCCGCCAATGGCACCTTAGACACAGATGCCATGCAGTGGTCGGCCATCGATCGCTCCACAAGCTACCTGCTGGAAGTCTGGATTTTGCTCGACAGCCCAAGCTACGCCAGCAAGATTGCCGCAATGCAGGACACCACGCGACCGATGCGCTTCCTGTACCCGACATTCACGCCGCATTTGCAGGACAGGCCGGTCATCCCCTATCCTTTCCGCAATGCACGTCCCGGCTTCACCATCGGCCAGCGCACTTCCATCAACGACCAGACCGTCACTATCGGCAACTACTTCACGACATGGCTGCCATGACCGCCGTCCCACGGCGACTGACTTTTGCCAATCGATGGTTTATGCTTGGCTTCGATGAATTATCTGCATTGCTGAAAGCGGCTGGAGTGGAGAGCGAAAGCTTCGATAGCCGTGTCGGCTGGCCAAGTCGGCGGAGGACGATATGAACGTGAATGCAATGGATGACCGGATTACCATCGAACCCGGAAAAAGAGGGGGGCGCCCCTGCATCCGTGGATTGCGCATTACTGTCTATGACGTCCTGGCCATGCTCGCCGAAGGCATGACCGAAGCCGAGATCGTGGATGACTTCCCCGAACTGGAACTTGCCGACATCCGGGCGTGCCTGGCCTATGCTGCCAGCCGGGAGCAAAGCGTGCTCAAGGTCGCGGGATGAAATTGTTGCTCGACGAGAACCTTTCTCGCCGACTGGTGCCCTTCCTGCAGAACCATTTCCCCGGAAGCACCCAGGTTGCCCTGATCGGGCTGGAACGTGCGGACGACCGGGCAATTTGGGAATATGCCGGAAATCACGACTTCGTCATTGTTACGCGGGATGCCGATTTCGAAGAGCTTTCCGCACTCTATGGTCAGCCGCCTCAAGTGCTTTGGCTCAGATCGCCGAATCAATCGAAGCCTGCCACACTCAGCCTGCTGCTCGAGAATCGGGATGCCATCGTTGCAGCGCTGCATGAAAAGGGGATTGCTTGTGTTGAGCTCGGCCGTCAAGGCTTCGAATAGCCCGATCATGCGGGCAGCCCGGTCTAACGCGGCTTCCGCCGCCCCGCGCAGACTGACTTATGCCCGCGGCTTCACCCTTGCCGAGATGGCGGTGGTGCTGGTCATCGTCGCCCTGCTCATCGCCGGCATGATGCTGCCGCTCTCGGCGCAGCAGGACATCCGCGCGCGGCAGGAAACCGAGAAGACGCTCAACGACATCCGCGAGGCGCTGGTCGGCTTCGCCGCCGCCAACGGCCGCCTGCCGCGCCCGGCCGTCTCGGCCGTCAATGGCGCCGAGAATCCGGCCACCTGCGGCAACGACGCCGCGTGCAGCGGATTCATTCCCTGGGCCACGCTCGGCGTGCACAAGCTCGACGGCTGGAACAAGCTCGTCCGCTACAGCGTCACGCCCGACTTCGCCAACGCGCCGATCACCCTGACCACGGTCGCCAACCGCACCGTGCAGGCGCGCGATGCGGGCGGCGCCGCGATCTACCTGGCTGGACAGGCCGCCTGCAACACCACCAGCCAGTGCGTTCCCGCCGTCGTCTTCTCCCAGGGCAGGCGCAACTGGGGCACCAATGAGGCGGGCGATGCCCTGGCGGACGAATCGGCCACCAACGCCGACGAGGACGCCAACGACACCGGCCCGACCAATTACTTCAGCCGGCTGCCCGTCACCGACACCGCTGCCGCGGGCGGCGAATTCGACGACATGGTCGTCTGGCTGCCGACGACCATCCTGATCAACCGCATGATCGCCGCCGGCAAGCTGCCCTGATTCGTCCAAACGGACGATGCGGAGTTTCTTGCCAGTCCCCGATAATCCTGCGAAACTTCGGCGCAAACGCGAAGGCTCGCACCCTTTCCCATCCATCTGCGGGGAGAACTTAATGACGGGCGGCTCGAACAGCCTCCTCGACCGGCTGCGCACGGCCGGCATCGACCCCGGCGACAGCGACGAGCTGCGGCTGAACAAGTCGCTGCTGATGTTCGCCACCGGCCTGGCCAGCGTCGCCTCGATGCTGTGGCTGGTCATCTACTGGAGCCTCGGGCCGCAGTTTTCCTCGAACCTTCCGTTCGCCTTCCAGATCCTGCTGGCGACCAACCTGGCGATCTACATCCGCTGGGGCAATTTCGATTTCTTCCGCGTCAGCCAGCTGGCGCTGTTCCTGTTCTTCCCCTTCGTCGTGCAGTGGAGCATCGGCAACTTCATCTCCGCCAGCGGCATCACCATCTGGGGCCTGCTGGCGCCGGTGGGGGCGATTCTTTTCATCGGCGCGCGCGAGGGCTTCGCCTGGTTCATCGCCTATCTCTTCCTGCTGGCGATGTCGGGCTCCTTCGATTACTACCTGGCCGACGTGGAGTTGCAGACCAAGACGCAGATTCCGATCCGGACGGCGGTGGTGTTCTTCGCGCTCAACTTCGCGGCGGTGTCGACCATCGTCTTCCTGCTGCTGCGCTTCGCCACCATCGAGAAGCAGCGGGCGCAGGCGCGGCTATCCGAGGCCCACCGCCTGCTGCAGATCGAGCAGGAGCGATCGGAACGGCTGCTGCTCAACATCCTGCCCGGCCCGGTGGCCGAGCGGCTGAAGAGCAGCAACCAGACCATCGCCGACGGCTTCGCCGACGTGACCGTGATGTTCGCCGACATCGTGAACTTCACCCACATCGCCGAGGGCATGGCGCCGACCCAGGTGTTCGCCATGCTCAACCGCATCTTTTCCTCCTTCGACGAGCTGGCCGAGAAATTCGGCCTGGAGAAGATCAAGACCATCGGCGACGCCTACATGGTGGCGGGCGGCCTCAACGACGGCGACACGGACTACTCGGCCGCCATCGCCGACATGGCGCTGGCGATGCGCGACATCCTGCGCAATGACTTCACGGTGAACGAGTCGCACCTGGAGGTGCGCATCGGCATCGGCACCGGGCCGGTGGTGGCCGGCGTGGTCGGCAAGAAGAAATTCATCTACGACCTGTGGGGCGACACGGTGAACATCGCCAGCCGCATCACTTCCGAGGGCGTGCCCGGCATGATCCAGGTGGATGCCACCACCCATCGCCGGCTGAAGGAGCATTTCGACTTCCACGAGCCGCAGACGATCTACCTGAAGGGCAAGGGCGAAACGGAAGTGCACCGCATCATCGGCCGCAAGGCCGCCGCAGCCCGGTAGGTCGGGCTTCAGCCCGACAACCAATGGTTCGATCGGCGCCGCCGTCGGGCTGAAGCCCGACCTACGCCTCCGCTTCGGGCAGGCGGCCCAGCTCGAAGCAGACCTTTCCCGCCTCGTTGGCGACGATCTTCAGTTCATAGCCGTAGAACTCGGCATGCCGGGCGGCCTGGTAGAGGCCGATGCCGAGGCCGGCCTGCGAGGCCACCGGGGCGCGAAACAGGTTTTGCGCCACCTCGGCGGGAATAGCCTGGCCGTCGTCGCAGACCGTCAGCGCCGGGCGCGCGCCGGCCCGGAAATCGACGCGCACCCGCAGTTCCGGCGACGCCTGCCTTTTCGCCAGGGCGTTTTCCAGCAAATTCTCCGCCGTGCTGTTGAACAGCGTGACGGGCAGCATGGTGTCGCCCTCGATGGCATCGCAGGTGAAGCTGACGCCGGCCCGGGCGTAGCGGGCCTGCAAATCCCCCCACCAGCGGGCGGCCGCGATGAACTGCACGCCTTCCCGTTCGGGGCGGCGCAGCTTGTCGAGCGTCTGTTGCAGGCGCTGCGAGATCACCGGCAGCTGTCGCCGCAGCAGCGCCTGGTACTGCGGCGAGGACAGCTGCGCCTCGTCGGTCGCCGCCAGGCACAGGGCGTTGAGCGACTGCAGCAGGTTCTTCACGTCGTGCGTCAGGCGCGCGCCGGTCTGGTGGATGGCCTTGACGTAGCTCAGCTGCTGCAATTCCCGGGTGCGCAGCTTGGCTTCGTAGAATTCGCCGAGCAGCTGGGCCAGCAGGTTGAAATGCCAGTTGAGCGCCGGGCTGAGCGGCTGCTGGGAGAAGATCGTCAGCGACAGCAGGCCGTGGCGGAACTCGCTGCGCGGCCCCTCGCGCCGGCCGGAGGCGCCCTCGCCGCCCTCGACGCGCCACTCGCAGCCGTTCACCCACGGCAGGCGGGTCATGCCCTCCAGCGACTGGGCGAGGAATATCTCCGGCTGGTCTTCCCGCTGCATGTTGTCGGCCAGCTCGTGCAGCCAGCGCTCGAAGGGCAGGCCGAGCGAGAGCATGTAGCGGGAGAAGAAAACGCCGAAGCCGGCGAAGCCGAGGCGCGGGTTCCAGGCCCAGGCCATCAGCAGCAGGATGGCGCCGATGGCGAAGACCGTCGCCACCAGCGACTCGAGATAGCCGCGGCGGAGCAGCAGCATGGCGGCGACGCTGCCCAGCACCAGCACCGCCAGCAGGAGGAAGATGAAGGCGCTGTAGACGAAGTCGACCACCTCGACTCCGTCGTCGGCCTCCGGCTCGGCGGGCAGCACGGCCATCGCGGCGAACAGGGCCGGCAGGGCGTACTTGACCAGCAGCAGGAAGTCGCGCGGCGGACCGAAGCTGTCGGGCAGCACCTGCGGCACCAGCACCACCAGCAGCACGCTGATCAGGTAGGCCAGGGCCAGCAGATAGAAGGCCTTGGCGCCGCGGTTGGCATAGAAGAACACCTTGCCGCCGACGATGCCGGCGAGCGCCATCGCCCAGAGGATCAGCGCCCAGGTGTTGACCCACCAGGCCACGGCCCCGACCACGCCGGCGATCACCGCCAGCTGCAGGCCGCTCAGGCGCTGTTCGGCGCGCACGAAGGGTTGCCAGAGGATGAAAAAGCCGATGTGCATCACCAGCAGCATGCGGCCGACGCCGCTGACGATGCCCTCCAGCAGCAGCAGGTGCAGCAGCCCGAGCAGGCCCAGCAGCAGCCAGCGGCGGCGCTGGCGGATCAGGACGAGGAGGAAGGATCTGTCCTTCTTTATGGTAGACATTGACGGCATGGCGACAGTATTGTCGAAAGACCGACAGTTTTCCGTGAAATATTCACTGTTTCCACCTGAATTCAGGACTTTTTGGCCTGGCATCCATATTGCTTAGGATAGGGCGTAGCAATCATTACTCAGGAGAATACCGTGAGACAAAAACAGATGGGCTTCACCCTGGTCGAAATCGCCATCGTGCTGGTGATTATCGGCCTCTTGCTGGGTGGCGTGTTGAAAGGACAGGAACTGGTGAATAGCGCGAAGGTGAAAAACATCGCGAACGATATCCGCTCGATCTCAACCTTCATTTACGCCTATCAGGACAAATTCAAGGCGCTCCCCGGCGACGACAGGATTGCCGATACCCATGTCGGCTCCCCCGCCGCCAACAACGGCAATGGCGATGCCCGGATCAATGGGGCATGGAACTCTCCCGCCGGAACTGAAAGCTTCTTCTTCTGGCAGCACGTTCGCATGGCAAATTTGGCGAGCGGCACGAACAATACCGCTGATCCTGAATACTTGCCTCGAAACGCCGATGGCGGACCTCTCGGGGTTACGGGGGACCCGGTGTCGACTGTGGTTCCCAACCCATGGCCAGCGAACTTTTACGTCTGCACCGCCGGCGTCCAAGGCCGATTTGCCAGGCAGATCGACACGACCATCGATGATGGCAACACGACAACGGGCACGGTACGCGTTCTCGGTGCCCAAGCCGGGGGAACGCTTGCAACTGCCGCTACCTTCTACAACGTAACGGCCGCCGACGACGCGACACTCTATACAATTTGCGTCGCCAACTGATTACGAACCGGAAAACCGGGGACAGACCCCGGTTTTCTTTTTTCCGACCGAAAACCGGGGACAGACCCCGAAAACCGGGGACAGACCCCGGTTTTCTTTTTTCCACGCCCGCAAAAGTCAGTCCCCGCAGGACGGCGACACATCCAAGCCGCGGCGTCTAAACATCAAGCAGCCTCCGCATCGCCCGCACATCGCCATGCAGCGAGATCATCGCTTCGTCGAAACTCAGATGCGGCATCGCCTCCCGCACGAGTTGAGCCACCGCCCTTGCCTGGGCAAGATCGCGCGGTTTCTTGACCGGATCGCGTTCGGGCTGCTGCGACAGCCAGGCCTTGTGCCAGGCGAGCGCCCTTGGGTCGGGTGCGCGCATGGGTGCGGGAAAGCCATCTTCGTCGATGGCGACGGCGTCGAGTTTCGGCGCGTTGATGAGCCATTGCAGCCCCGGCGTTTCGGAGGCGACCAGATCGCCCTCCGAAAAGATAACCGGCTCTGAATCGCGCATGGAGCGCGGCGCGACGATGAGATCGACCATGAACTGCCCGGCGTTGGCCGCGCGAAAGCCCCGCTTGCGAACCAGCTCGAAGCTGCGATCGGCTTTCTTCAGCAAGCCGAGCAAGCCTTCCCCGTCGAGGCGAGTCGAGGTCAGTGTCAGTTGCCGGCGCGTATCGTAGAGGAGGTCAATGTCTCCGGAGGCGAGCAGCTCGAGCAGGAACTGCGCGCCGCCGGCGGCCTCATAGGCGTACAGCGCCTGCGTGCCCAGCACCGAGAATGCGCCGAGCAGGTCCCGCTCCTCCAGCAGCCGCAGGATGCGCGCCACGACACGCGGCACCCGCGCCAGGCGCAGCGCCTTGTTCAGGCGAGCCTGTTCTGCAAGCTGCGCATCCAGTCCCGCCAGGCGCTCCTGCGCCCGAGCCTTGCCCTCGAGAAACCGCTCCAGCGTTTTTTCCGTTTCCGGAGACCGCCGTCCGAGGAGTTTGCCGTTGCCGCGGCGATCGTGCTGCCGAAACAGGTACTCTGCCCCGCGAACCTGCTTCCAGCGCATGCCGTAAGCGTAATCCTGCGCATGACGATAGGCCGCCATGCGCGCTTCGTGGATCTGCCGGGTATTGATGAGATGCAGACGCTGCTGATTGGATAAGGGCGTCATCGCGTTTCCTTCAATTCATCATTATTGCAAATAATGAAGGAAACATTCGCTTTGTCAATTGATATTTAACGAATTTTCATTCAAAAATTACATTTTTCCGGAATGAAGGGAAATCGTATGTTAATCATCTGGGCAGACTTGGGACAGACTCCAGCTTTTCCGCTCCCGCAAAAGTCAGTCCCCGCAGGACGGCGGCAAATGCGGGCCACGGCGCCAAGCCACCTATGCCCAAAGCGCCTCGCCGGCAACGTCGGGGGCAATCCGCAGCATTGCCTTTCGCCCCTGCTCGGCACGCGCCCGCCAACCCCTGCCACGCCCTATGGCATCGCGCCAGGCCGAATTGAACACTTCGGCTTGCCCGTTCTCTAGGAAGTAGCTCGCAATACTCGCGGCCTGGAGCAGGTCCTTGGCTGCCTTGGCCCGTTCGCTGACCGGCCGTTCGCCAAACACGATGAGCTTGTGGACCGCAAAGCGTTCCGGCGCGGGCAGGTTGACCACGCAGGCGCCGAGGCTTGAGAACACGCATCCCTGGGTTGTCTGCTCCAGGGAGAATTCCATGAATTTGAGCGGCGCCAGCGCAAGGTTGAGTTCCTTCATGACGACGAAACGATGTCCGCGCGCCTTGCCGGTAACAAAGTCCAGCCGCAATTCCTGGTCCTGCGGATTGCGGTACTGCGCGCCCGCCTTGCCATTGAATTGGACGATCGGCAGCAGCCCCATCTCGAGCGATTCGAGCGCGTCATGCACATCGATTCTGAGATTGGCCGGCAAGGCAACGGATATGTTGCGGCCGGCATGGGCCAGATCCACATCGAGCGTGGCGGCGCCATCCTGCCAGCGGACACCGAGCATGTTGCCGAGGGCGAGAAATGCATGCGTGCCGACGAGAATGCCGCCGGCGCGAAAGAAGCCATAGTCGGCCAGCCGCTTGATGATGCGAAAGTGCTTGGGCGCAGCCGGTACGCAGCCGGCAGCCATGGCCATGCGTGCCGGCGGCGCCAAGGGTTTGTCCTTCCTTGCATTCTCGAACTTTTCCACCAGGGCGCGGACACGCGGGCTGTCGGGACCGATATAGACCATGCGCAGCTTCCGGTCGATGTCCCGATAGCCGAAATACCAGTAATCGCGTCCTTTCAGTGCTCGCTTATGGAATGCGCCTACCAGCCCGGCCAGGGGATTGGTCATTTCGAATGTTTGCGCCTGGCTGAACAGTTCGGCATAGGCAGTTTGTGCGGAAAGAGAAAGGCTGGCAAAGCGCATGGCGGCCCCAATTACTATATTTTTTTGATTTTGTATAGTAACTCGCGCATCAAGTCAATCGAAGCAGCGCCGGCATGGGCCCTCACCCCTGCAGCAGCAGCCCTCCCCCGCCGCCAGCCCGTCCGGCACGCCGAGCAGCACCACCACGTCCCCCGCCTCGAGGCGCGCCTCGGGCGAGGGACTGACGGCGCGAATGCCGCGCCGGCGGATCACCGACACCGTCACCTCGAAGCGTTCGAGGCCGAGTTCGGCGAGGCTCCGGCCTATGCTCCAGGCGCCGGGGTTGAACACGATCGAGAGGAAAACCGGGGGCTGACCCCGGCTTTTCTTTTCCGCTCCCGCAAAAGTCAGTCCCCGCAGGACGGCGGCAACTCCAGGCTGCGGCGTCCAAACACCAAGCAGCTTTCGCATCGCCCGCACAGCGCCATGCAGCGAGGTCGGCGCTTTGCTTGACCGCCAACTAGCAAGTCCCTATGATTTCCGCAGGAGATTGTATTGGCGGATTTTTTCAGCAAGCGCTTCGGCAAGAATGTGTGGGTAACCCGCCATGCTCGCGAAAGCATGCTGCGCAGAAAGGTCGATGCCGACACGCTTAAGCGGCTCATCGAGGAAGGCGAAGTCAAGCGGCGCGACGAGGCAAGCCTGTGGGTCTTCAGGCACATACAGGATCGAGCTGACAACCTGATCTGTGCTGCCGTGGTCGAACAGGCGGCGCTAATCGTCAAGACGGTCATGATCAACTGGGAACTGGAGGATGAAACATGAGAATCGAATACGACGCCCAGGACGACATCCTCCACATCGAGTTCTCAAAGGAGCCCATCGTCAAGGATGTTTCCCATGGCTGGAACGTCAATGTTGGCTACGCGGCAAACGGAATCGCGGAAATCACGATCCTGGATGCCAAGGCCGCCGGTTACTTGCCGTTGGAAAACGCCAAGGACTTGCTGTCTCTCGCAGCGTAAGCCAGCCCGCGTTGGTGCGGAAAACCGGGGTCTGTCCCCTTTTTTCTACTCTTTTTTCTACTTTTTTCTAGCCTTTCTTTTTCTGCTTCCGCAAAAGTCAGTCCCCGCCAGACGGCGAGACACGCCGCCTAGCCCTTCAGCAGCCGCCCCTCCCCCGCCGCCAGCCCGTCCGGCACGCCGAGCAGCACCACCACGTCGCCCGCCTCGAGGCGCGCATCGGGCGAGGGACTGACGGCGCGAATGCCGCGCCGGCGGATCACCGACACCGTCACCTGGAAGCGTTCGAGGCCGAGTTCGGCGAGGCTCCGGCCTATGCTCCAGGCGCCGGGGTTGAGCACGATCGAGTGCAGGCGCGGCTGGCGGGCATCTTCCAGGTCCTCGGCGACGTCGGTGGCGCCGTGGAAGAAGCCGCGCATCAGGCCGTAGCGCTGTTCGCGCACTTCGCGGAAGCGCCGCAGGACGCGGGAGATCGGCACGCCGAGCAGCACCAGGGCGTGGGAGGCGAGCATGATGCTGGCCTCGAGCGTCTCGGGCACCACTTCGGCGGCACCGGCCTGGGAGAGGCGGTCGAAGTGGCTCTCGTCGGCGGCGCGCACCACCACCGGCAGCCCGGGCCGCAGCTCGCGCACCAGCGCCAGCACGCGCAGGGCGGAATCCGGATCGGCATAGGAGACGATCACCACGCTGGCGCGCATCAGGCCGGCGGCCACCAGCGCCTCGCGGCGGGCGGCGTCGCCATACACCACGGTGTCGCCGGCGGCGGCGGCCTCGCGCACGCGCTCGGGGTCGAGGTCGAGGGCGACGTAGGTGATGCCCTCCTGCTCGAGGAAGCGCGCCAGGTACTGGCCGCTGCGGCCGTAGCCGCAGACGATGGCGTGCCGTTCCGTGGCCATCGAGTGCGCGGCGATCTGCGTCAGCTCCATCGAGCGCAGCATCCACTCGGAGGCGCAGAAGCGCATGACGATCTTTTCGCTGCGCATGACGATCAGCGGCGCCAGCAGCATCGACAGCACCAGCGCCGCCGTCACCACCTGCAGCGTCGTGCCGGGCAGCAGCGGCAGGTCGCGGATGTGGGCGATCAGCACGAAGCCGAACTCGCCGCCGGCGCACAGCCACAGGCCGCTGCGCATGGCGGTGCCGGGCAGGGCGCCGAAGGCCCGCGACAGGCCGGCGATGAGGAAGAACTTGCCGCCGAGCAGCAGCGCCAGCAGGCCCGCCACCCAGGGCAGCTCGCGGACGATGACGCCGACGTCGAGGAACATGCCGACGGTGATGAAGAACAGGCCGAGCAGGACGTCGCGGAAGGGCTTGATGTCCTCCTCCACCCGGTAGCGGTATTCGGTCTCGGAGATGAGCATGCCGGCGAGGAAGGCGCCCAGCGCCAGCGACAGGCCGGCCAGCTCGGTGAGCCAGGCCAGCCCGAGCGTGATCAGCAGCACGTTGAGCATGAACAGCTCGGCCGAGCGGCGCTTGGCGACGATGAGGAACCAGCCGCGCATCAGGCGCTGGCCGAAGAACAGGATCAGCGCCAGCACCGCCACCGCCTTCAGCGCCGCCAGCGCCAGGGTTTCGGCCAGCGCCTCCGGCGCCTGAGAGAGCGCCGGCACGACGATCAGCAGCGGCACCACCGCCAGGTCCTGGAACAGCAGCACGCCGATGATCTCGCGGCCGTGCTTGGACTCGAGCTGCATGCGCTCGGCGAGCATCTTGACGACGAGCGCGGTGGAGGACATGGCGAGGATGCCGCCGAGGGCGATGCCGGCCTGCCAGGTGAGCCCGGCCAGCAGGGCGACGGGGACGTTGATGGCGACCGTCACCGCCACCTGCGCCAGGCCAAGGCCGAACACCGTGCGCTTCATGCTGTAGAGGCGCGACAGGGAAAACTCCAGGCCGATGGAGAACATCAGGAACACCACGCCGAATTCGGCGAGGTGCCGCGCCGCCGCGGAATCGGGGATCAGGTCGAACGCGCGCGGGCCGATGGCGGCGCCGACCAGCAGGTAGCCGAGCACCGGCGGCAGGTTGAGGGAGCGGAACAGCACGACCACGAACACCGCCGAAGCGAGGAGGATGAGAACGAGCTGCAGCGTGGACATGGATGCGGGCTGGCCGGGCGAGTTTGGTATACTTTTGACTAGTCTAATCAAATCGCATTCATGAACCAAATCGCGGCGGTCGAAGAGGTCGGTCCCAAGGCGCTGGCAATGGCCCGGCGGGTCCTGCGCATCGAGGCCGAAGCCGTCTCCGGCCTGGCGGCCCGCCTCGACGAGGCTTTCCCCCGCGCCGTCGCGCTGGTGATGGGCTGCCACGGCCGCGTCATCGTCTCCGGCGTCGGCAAGTCCGGCCACATCGCGCGCAAGATCGCCGCGACCCTGGCCAGCACCGGCACGCCGGCCTATTTCGTGCACGCCGCCGAGGCGGCGCATGGCGACCTCGGCATGATCACCCGCGACGACGTGCTGATCGCGCTGTCGAATTCGGGCGAGACCGACGAGCTGCTGACCATCGTGCCGCTGGTCAAGCGCCAGGGCGGCAAGCTGGTCGCCATCACCGGCAACCCGGCCTCCTCGCTGGCGCGCCAAGCCGACGCGCATCTCGACGCCGGCGTCGCCGAGGAGGCCTGCCCGCTCAACCTGGCGCCGACCGCCAGCACCACCGCGGCGCTGGCGATGGGCGATGCGCTGGCCGTGGCCCTGCTCGACGCGCGCGGCTTCGCCGCGGAGGATTTCGCGCGTTCCCACCCGGGCGGCATGCTCGGCCGGCGCCTGCTCACCCACGTGCGCGACATCATGCGCGGCATCGAGACCGTGCCGCACATCGGCGAGCGCGCCACCGTCGCCGAGGCGGTGCTGGCCATCACGCGCGGCGGCATGGGCATGACCGCCGTCGTCACGGACAGCCTCGCCGTCGTCGGCATCTTCACCGACGGCGACCTGCGCCGCGCCCTGGAGAAGATCGCCGACCTGAAGGGAACGCCGGTGACGCAGGTGATGACGCGCAACCCGCGCACCATCGGGCCGGACCGGCTGGCCGCGGAAACGGCGCAGATGATGGAAGAGCACAGGATCAGCCAGATCCTGGTGGTCGAGCACGGCGCGCTGGTCGGCGCGCTGAACACCCACGACCTGTTCCGCGCCAAGGTGATCTGACCTTCATGAAGCTGCGCAGCCAGACCGTCTTCCCGATCGCCCTCCTGCTGCTGCTGGTCGGGCTCACCTTCTGGCTGAAGCGCGCCAGCGAGGCGGAGGGGCTCTTCAGCGACAGCCTGCTGCGCCACGATCCGGACTACTTCGCCGAGGATTTCACCGTGCGCCGCTTCGACAAGACGGGCCTGCTGCAGAACAGGATGACGGCCAAAAGGATGTTACATTACCCGGACGACGACACCTCGGTCGTGGCCGAGCCGAAAATCCTGTTCCTCAAGGGACCGCGGCCCACGCATCTTTCGGCGAACCAGGGACTGATCGCATCGGATGCGCGCGAGGTCGTGCTGATCGGCAACGTGCGCAGCGTGCGCGAGGCGACGCAGACGGATCCCGAGATCGTGCTCACCACCTCCCGACTGACGATCTTCCCGGACGACGAAGTGACGCGCACCGACGCGGCCGTGACGATCACGCAGGGTCCTTCGATCATCCGCGGCGTCGGCATGGAAGCCGACAACAAGACCCTGATCTACCAGATGAACCAGGTTAACAGCACCATCGAGAAAAAGCGCCTCCTACGCCCATGATGCCCGCTTTCCTTCTGCCTCGACTCCTCTTCGGCGCGGCGCTGCTCGCGGCCGCCGCGCCCATCCATGCCGAGAAGGCGGACCGCGACAAGCCGGTGAACCTCGAGGCGGATCGCGCCACGGTCGATGACATCAACAAGGTGCACATCTTCGACGGCAAGGTCACGCTGATCCAGGGCACCCTGGTCATCCGCAGCGACAAGCTGGTGGTCAAGCAGGACGCGGAGGGCTTCCAGAGCGGCGTGGCGACGGCGAACCCCGGCAATCTGGCCTATTTTCGCGTCAAGCGCGAAGGCAAGGACGAATTCATCGAAGGCGAGGCCGAGCGCATCGAGCACGACGCCAAAACGGAGGCCACCAAGTTCTTCAACCGCGCCTGGGTCAAGAGCGGCGAGGACGAGGTACGCGGCCAGTACATCTTCCTGGATGGGGTGAAGGAGCAGTATTCGGTCACCAGCGGCCAGGCCGGCGCCGTCGTGCCCGGCAGGGAAAACCGGGTGCGCGCCGTGATCCAGCCGAAGAACAAGGGCAAGGATGCCGATCCGCAGGCCTCCACGGCGGCGTCCGGCCCGCCGGTCAAGCTGCAGATCGCCCCCGCCATCGCCAACCCACGCTAGTGTAGTGTCTCATTAATGGCTTTACATTATCCTGATTCTGCCTATACTCGAAGCACAGGCTGTTTCGAGGAGGGGATCATGGCCAAGACGCGGATCGTGCTGGAGCCCGAAGAGGC
>Ga0116142_10000107_pt1 | contig 100012 bp, 101 predicted proteins | sample AD_UKC033_MetaG_FD_89785 | JGI IMG/M metagenome (GOLD analysis project Ga0116142, IMG submission 89785) | Active sludge microbial communities of municipal wastewater-treating anaerobic digesters from USA - AD_UKC033_MetaG | ecosystem: Engineered > Bioreactor > Anaerobic > Digestate | place... | reverse complement strand
CCCGCAAATATGTGTGTCACTCCCACACAGCCCCCGGCCCAACAAACTCCAACTCCTCCAGCAGGAGCTACTACCACCACCCCTCCACCTGCGGGCACCACACCAACGACAACACCAGCTGAACCACTACCCACACTAACTGTCCAGGGTGATCAATTAATATTTCGCTTTGAAAATTGTAACAGTAATCAATTATGTACCCATTTATTAAGATTGATGTCTAGCACTGAGACTCGATTAGCTTCAATAAAGGAAGGTAGTAGTGAACTTTTCAGACTTAAATTGGGTATAACAATGATTCATACTCCCGATAATCCTGTGCCCGGGGGCGCAAGAATAGCTATGAAAAAATATGATGGTAATTTTCCGAATATGGCAACGGTTGGATCATTGAGAATTCTTTTGCCTGATCCAGATAATGTCACTGGACCACTATCAACTTACGTTTTGAAGTAATTCATTTCAACTCTCTTATGCGTAAAAAACTAAAAATTTTAATCATCATGACCGTCGCACTGGGAGCGAGCTCGCTCATGTCCAACACAGTGTTTATTGCGGCGACGCCCTATATCAACAAGCCCTTTTTGGCTCAGGTAGTGCGCTCTCCGGGTGTTGTCATTCAAAACACGCGTGATTACATTGCATCTATCGGGCAGGGTAAGCAAGGCATTCAGGAATATCAACAACAACGCATCGAAAGCTATGTGGCAGAACAAAGTGGCGGGGGAGAAGCCACCGGGAGCTTGGCGGCACTTCCACCACCGCGCGGCCAGGACGATTTTGAGGCTCGCGGATATGCACAGACTGCACAGGGTGTGTATGCCAAGCAGGACGTATCGGCTAACACCATTGAGTTCTATTTCAATGAAGATGCTCGGTTTGAGAAGCGCACGGTGGAGGTTAATGGTGAGTCTGTTGAGGCATGGGTATTGCAATAAATGACACAAGCACAAAGTCCATAGTTCATGGTGCATGGCACAGAGGACGGATTACATTATTTGACATGTTGTAGGTTTGGTTTATCGACGTAATATTATCGATAGTCTATTGCAATTTGACACAGATTTCAGTACTCTTTTTGCTAGCAAGAGTGAACAAATGGCGTATGAGGCATGGCTCAGGGTGCAGCGTATAGACTATTAAGCGTAAAGAAATATGTGTTAAGTACGCAAGAGTCATAGGTTTACATTTGGATTTTGACATTGTGAATTTGTAATTATTGTATGTACATAGGCCCATTTTATTTTGATACCAAGGAGCTATTTTTGATTATCCTGACAATTCTTTTGGCAGTCGCGATGTATATGGGGTGGGACCCGGCGTGGTTTAAGACGCGCGATATATTTACCATTGCGATTCTTATTCTCTTCACCAAGGGCCTGCTTCCTGCCATTCACAATGAAGCATTCTTTTTTGTTGCACTCTGTGCCATTTTTCTCACTTTGTATCTTCCCATATTTCAAGTTGTGCTTTTCTATTTTATTAGTTTTGTTTTGTTTCGCATTTTGCGCATTATCTAATCAGTGGCACACGGGCTTTTCTGATGCAACGAGTTAATCGATCGCTCACCATATCGCTCATATTTGTACTCGCATCAGCGGGATGGTATTTATTGGTTCAAACGATATTTTTACCCTCCAGCCAACGTACCCTGCCCGGAACACCTGCTGATTTCAGACTGATTCAGGCGCTTGCACAGCTTGAGCCAGAGCCAACTCCGCCCCCACTTCTTGCAATTGACCCCACCCGAACAGATAGAGGAGATAATGGTGACACAGTGAGGCTGAGACTCACTTCAAACATCCCCGAGGGGCATACGTTTGCTGGCGGTGAGGTGTTCACAGTGCGGATTCTTGCATCGCCGATGTATCAAGGGCAACCCAACAACATGCTTCACTTGGAGAGCATCCGTTTTCCCATACGCTATGACAATCGTTTCTTGCAACTTAAAGTGCTTCCTGTCACTGGAGGAGTCCGACTTGATGACACCGATTTATCTGAAGAATGTAGTTTTTATGAGCTTGCAGAGCCCAGCGTCTTTGTTATACAAAATGCCAACTCCTTCAATTCGTTTTATTTTTATAAAAAATTCCCACGCTCTAATCCTCGATACACCAACCCAAACCAAGGCATTCAGTTACAGCCTGATACTTGCATTGGTGAGGTAAAGTTTCAGGTTATTCGCCGCAGTCAGCTTGATCCTTCAGTCATTGGCACTGCCCAATCTATTGACTCTATGGTGCGCATTCCCAATGTGGCCCGTGAAATTGGGGTTGATGGACGTGGGCCAGGCGGTACCCATCCTGATGGGACATTGATTGGCAATATTGATGTGAATGAACACCTTGACTGGCTTATCAGTAATGGTCAGGTGCTTGGGTCGTTTGCGCTTGGATATAAGCTTATGGCTCCACAAGGCCCATTGCCTACAAGCCATATCCCCACTAATACTCCGACACGGACTCCAACGATTACCCCGACTCGCACCATTACTCCGACTCCCACCATTACTCCGACTGGCAATCCAACAGCGACACCCACACCCACCGGAGGCGCCCCCCCGGGTGAGTTTAATTGGACAAGAGTAAACAATACAGCGGGAACATCATGGTATGAGATGAAGTTTGTTAATTCCACAGTGGGGTATGTGGGTGGTGGTGGCATATGGCAAATGAATGAAAATGTTCCGGCAAAGATCGCAAAGACAACGGATGGAGGAAATACATGGACCGTATCAAATGTGAGAACTTTAACAGGTTGGATTGAGGGTCTCGATTGTAAGGATGTCGATAATTGTGTGATTACTCGCATTGGCCCGGGCCCCGGGTCTATATGGGAAACCCGAGATGGTGGAGGAAGTTGGCAGAGTGTGGTTCGAAATGATCCCTGGCCAGCTTGGCTTTGGGGAGTAGGGTATACCGGTGTCGGAGATACGGTTATTATTGGCACAACGGGAAATACCACAGATGTTCCAAATAGAAACATGAATTTTCTTCGTTCATCCCAGCGCAATTCAAGTGGACAGCTCGTATTTGAAGCTCTCACTGCATTCGATGGTGGAGAGTATATTGCCCATGACGCTTCTTGTCCTATTCCTGGAACCTGTTATGTGGCATCATATGGACGAGCATTCAAAACTACCGACAATGGCATTACGTGGAGAATTCGAGGTAGCTCGGCGACGGGTCAAACACGATACACAGGTATAGACTGTGCTTCAGCGTCTACCTGTTGGGAAGTAGGAATATCATGGGAGCCAGGAGTACCTAATACAAGCGTCATTCGCTCAACAAGTGATGGTGGGGATAATTGGACTAATAACACATTTCCCACTTATACAGGAAGACCGGCCATGACTGCGGTTGATATGATTTCAGCTAGTGAAGGATTTGTTGTGGGGTGTACGGATATATATAAATATCCTGAGGGAGAGCCATATGAAGATCTTGAGATTTGTGTGGGCACATCACTATTGCTGAAAACAGTTAACGGGACATCCTGGACAGCCTTTTCTGGACCTCCGACAAACAGTTGGTTGACAGATATTCATGCGTTCAACAGAGATACTTTGGTGATCACTGATAATGCTGGTGGTATTTGGCGGGGAGTAAGGACTACGAGTGCTCAAGGTGAGCCATCGACACTCGTGGCAGAGGGCGGGCGTGATGAAGCGCAATCTCAAAACGATGTGTTAGGATGGGATTGGTGGAATAACACGGTTAATGCGCAAGCTGAACCACCCACTCCAACTCCCTACTACATTGATCATCCTCCGCAAAACGCGCAGTGGCCACTGCTTTGGATTGACACCATAGGCGGTCTGACGTATACCGTGCCCATAGATTATGATTTACCTGAGGTTGCCAATACAGCACCAGATGTGACTGTGATGTCTATGCGTTTGTATTCAGATGAGAGTGTAGACACCTGTACTATCGAACTTGAGACAACCATTAAAAACATTGGACAGACTGCCACGGGGCCCTTTACTGTGCAAGCCAACAGCCAAACATATCGCATACTTACTCCGGTTGCTCCTGGTGAGGAACGCGTGCTTCGATTTAGCGATTTTCGACACGGACTTCTTATGGATCCCAACTTGGTTTTTGTCGACAGTGCCGATGAGGTGTCGGAATTGCGTGAAGACAATAATATATTGGAGAGATATTTATTCTTGGGAAGTATCGTAAACCCGGCTTGTGCGTCATATACGCCACCTGGCGGATGGGGTGGAGGCTCAAGCACTGGCTCAGCAACACTCACCAGTGCTCCCCTTGATATGCGCAAAGTCAATATTAGTTTGCAGGTGAAATTTCAGGGAGTGCGTTCTGAGACATTTTCTTCTCAGTACGCGCGTCAGCGTGTGCGTGTAGCAATAGGTGCGTCTGGGCAGGATACGACAGATTATGTGTTTGCCGATATGGTGCACAAGGGAGAAGGAGTTTATGAAGGGGTGGCTACGTTTGACCCTGCAGATATCCCACGTGCGAGCGGATACAAATTGCTTATTAAAGGACCCAAACATTTATCACGACGTTTTTGCACGCCCACTGCATCCGGCGCAGATTATTTCTGTGCTGAAAATGTGGGTGCTTTGATACTTCGACCGGGTTTGCAGTCATACAATTATTCTACGGTTCCTCTATTACCGGGAGATTTACCTAATCCCGAACAAGATGGTGTGGTAGATTCTGCAGATTTGGCATTTATCAGACAGAATTTAGGGAAGAAAGCAGCAGATGTGGTACGGGTGGGCGATTTGAATGCAGATGGAATAGTTGATACGCAAGATTTTTCATTAATTATCAATAATCTGGTTAATAATGAAGATGAAATGTGAGAACAAGGTATAAGTGATGAAAGCTGATTGAAATGCAAAATTGGCGTTAGGGCAGACCAAATGCGCATAGACGTACTATTGAAAATTTACTTTTGAAGAATTTATGGAACCACATCCACACCGGCATCATTATCGGCTTGTAATCATTGTTCTGTTTGTGTGTCTTGCGTTTATTGGGATAGGGCTTGTATTTTCTTATCAGCGCTTAGGGTTTTTACAAAAGCCCGTAGCTGTGACCGATCAGTTGAGCGTGCCCACTCCCATGATATCTCCGGCAATTGCAGAGCCGTCAGCGCCCACTGTATATTTTGAATTGGTTGCAGATCCGGCAAACACTTATACTGCTACCGACACGTTTACCATGACGATTGTTGCAAGTTCATATGGTAATCCTGTCTTAGGGTTTGATGTGCTGATGAGTCGAGATGTCAATGCATATGATGTAGTTTCTGCAACTTCGTTACTTCCTGAATTCACTGTTTTGAAATTCGTAAAAGATGATAGGGTCACGGTGACCGGCATTATGAAATTAGCGGAAACTCAGCCTATGATATTTGACGCAACGCCCATTGCCTCACTGGTGCTTCGACCAAAAATCCAAGGGACATTTGACATAAGTGTCGTGCCAAATATAGCCTCAGAAAGCTCAAAAGTAATCTCGCCAGACGCAAATGGTGATCCAAGACGATTATTAGTTGATGAAATAAGCACGCTTCGAGTTGACATTGACTGATCCGGCGTGCTAGACTCAATAAAACGCACATGATTCATTCATTTATTGCATTGCGCCTCCGTGATTTATTCGCGGTTTTCTTGTTTACATCAATTTTTCTTCTCCACACTGTTCATGCATTTGCAGTCAACAATCTTTCTTATGATGGCGCAAACAAATCTGTGACGATGGAGGAGACATTGTCTGTGCCCATTAACATTCAAACCGATGACGGGACACAAGTCATTGGGGCAGATGTGTGGCTTCTCGTTGATGAAAGCTTCATTGATGTGCAGTCGATTGAGCCCGGTGAGTACTTTCCGACGGTCACGGGCCAAAAAACAAGTACGGGCAAAATATACATTGCGGGTATTCTGGAAGATACTACCTCGGCAAGCACCGGTGATGGCACCATTGCAACCGTGCTTTTTACCCCTAAAAAAACAGGCACCACACAAATTCGATTTGATTGTCGAGGTAACAATGTGAGCGACACATCCAAAATAAACATTAATTTTCAAAATCCACAAAATGTTATCGATTGTTCTTCAACGGTTAATAATGTATTAACGGTCAATATCACGCAAGTTGGCGCTCAAACCACCCCAACTCCGACTGATGGAGCAGGCCCTACTGCTACTCCGGCAGTGTACATGCCAGGAGATGGGGGCGAACTCACTCCGACACCCTCAGTGCTTCCTGATAGTGGATTTTTTGACTATACGGTATACTACGCATTATCAGGAGGTGCGCTACTTGGTTTGGGAGGGCTTATGCGCAGACTTTATCAATAGTCATCGTACCTTATGGAGACAACCAAAATTGCCACGCTTGGACATACACGACCTCATCGCCGCAGTCGGCTTTTGGGTATTGGGGTTGGCCTCATGCTTTCTTTTCTGTTGCTTTCAGCCATTTTCACCGCTTCCTTGAGTGGTATTTTTGTGAGTGCCACCAATGATGCGCCCACCGAACTTATTATTCGCAGTATTACCGATACCACCGCTCAGATTTATTGGACAACACAAAATGAGACTCAGGGATTAGTGCAATATGGCACTAATCCAAGTCAGCTTGCAATGATTGCACCTGAGGTTGTGGGAGGGAAAGAACACACGATTGATTTAACGCTTTTGAAGCCTGCTTCTACATACTATTTCACTATTCGCATTGGAGATACTGTGTTTGACAATGGGGGCACCCCATGGACATTTGCCACCAAACCTGCCGACTTTGCCACGGGGCCTGCAGATGCCTCTGCGCCAATAGGTGAAGACTCTGCTGCCTCACAAGAGCCTGTTCTCACCTGTCCTGAGACTGCAAATTGCGATGTCATAAAAGAGCGACTTGGACAGGGCTGCACTACGGCAGACTACATTCAGTGTTTGCAAAAGAGACAGTAACGAATTCGTTTACGGCGAGCGTCAGTTCCCGAAATAGTTTATACCGTTTTGTGGGGCTCGAACGATAACACACATTTGTCGATTTGGTCTTTACTCTTTTACCTTTTATCTTGTATCTTACTACGATGGTAGTTTGGTTGTTATGTGAGGAACCTTACGATAGTGCCCCCAATGCCTTGGATGATTATTTGTGCGATCGAAGGACCGGCACCCCAAGGGATAATGACAGCTATCAGAAAAAACATGCCATAGGGGCGCAAGCTATACCACTTGATTGCCTGCTCTTCAGACAGTAGGCCACCCACAATCTTAAAACCATCCAATGGCTCAATCGGTATCAGGTTAAACACCGCAAGAGTGACATTAAGACTTATAAATACTTTGGCAATACTCCAGAAGACCTCAGGGAACGTCGGGACGAGGAAAAAGAGAACCTTAAATACAAGTGATGTGCCCAGTGCCATAATAATGTTGCTTAAGGGGCCAGCAAATGCGATTTGCATGGTGTCTTTACGGGGGTTTTGAAGGTTATACGGGTCAAATTGAACTGGTTTTCCCCATCCAAAGCCGGCCAGCAAAAACATGAGGCTTCCCCATACATCAAGATGTGCACGAGGATCAAGCGTAAGGCGCCCTTGCAAACGAGGAGTGGGATCTCCCAGCATGTCGGCAGCCTTGGCGTGAGCAAACTCATGCACGCTGAGCGCTATGACAATAAAACCTAAGTAAAGGCCTATTAAAAGGGGATTGGAAAAGAAATCAAACAATAGACCGGGCATAATGCGTTAAGATTGAAAAAATAGCATGCGCATGATACCATATGGGGGCATTTTTTAATATACAACTATGGCTCGCTGTTATATCACTGGCAAAGGCAATATGTATGGCCGTTCACACACTCATCATCGGGGTGTGGCCGGAGGTAGGTGGAAAAAACGAGCCCAAAAAACCGCTCGTATTTTCAAACCCAATCTTCAAACGGTTTCTGTCATAGAGGAGGGTGTTCGTAAGCAAATCAAAGTATCAGCCAAGGCGTTAAAGCGCATCAAGAAAGATATGGCAGAAGGCAAGCGCACAGTCGTAACTCTCGTCACTGCCGTTCAGGCATAAGCTCACAGAAGTTCATAGAGTTTTCCTTTCTTCTCTTCGTACATAACACCTTTTTGTTCGGCTATACGCTGCGTGAAGAGCACCCCATCCAAATGGTCAAGTTCGTGTTGGACAATAACCGCCTCAAACCCTTCAAATACCTGCTCATGCTTTGTTCCTTTTGTGTCTACCCATTGAAGCGATAAGGTTGCTTCTCGCTGCACCGGCCCCCAAATACGGGGAATTGATAAACAGCCCTCAAGTGCGTTGTCGTCAAGCGGTGGTGAATGTGTGTGTGTATGTTTGGTGATTGTTTTATTGAGTTTTTCAGGGTTGATAAATACACGAATTGCGCTTTTTTCAGTTGGTTTCATGAGAAAGATGCGTAGTGGCAGACCGACTTGTGGTGCGGCAAGCCCGACCCCCACCGGGTCGGTCGCTGCATTCAGCGTCTTTTTCATGTCATGCACAATCTTTTCAAGAGACGCATCAAAATCTTTGACTGGCTTGGCTTTTTTGAAAAGCACCTTTTCCGGAATAGTGACGATTTTCATATGTTTCTTCTGTACTTTGTGCTCAGTTGCTAGTACTATATTCTACCATGAAGCTCTCTGTGTGCCTTGCCACCTTCAACGAGGCAAAAAACATTCACTATGCGCTAGACTCAACTATCAACTGGGTCGATGAGGTCATTATCGTGGATGGAGGATCTACAGACAATACTGTCGCACTCGCAAAGACATATGGTGCAAAAGTCAACGTGATCACAACCACAAACCCTCCAATCTTTCACATCAATAAGCAGAAGGCGATTGAGGCGGCAACAGGCGACTGGATACTTCAGCTTGATGCGGATGAAGAAGTCACGGACAATCTCCGAGCGGAGATTGAGCGAATAGCGAATAGCGAATGGCAAATAGCGGATGCAATTGCCTATCAGATTCCGAGGAGGAATTATTTTCTTGGGCGGTTCCTGATGAAAGGGGGAGTGTACCCAGACTATACGATTCGACTGTACAAGCGAGGCACCATGTATTTTCCGTGTAAAGATGTACATGAGAATGTGATACCAGTACAAAGTACAGAGTACAAAGTACAGAGTGAGGGATGGCTGGGGACACTTGAGAATCCGATGAATCATTATTCCGATCCGACATTTGCGCGGTATTGGCACAGGTGGAAGCGGTACTGCGCTATTGAAGCCAGTAGAGTAGAGGAAAATGCTTTGAGGCTCTACAAAGATACAAGAAAATATCTAGCTTGGAAAATAGTATTTATCTTCAAGTGCATTTTCATATTGCCAATCTATTGGTTTTTCCTCTCTTACTTCCGCCACAAAGGGTTTATGGATGGATGGCAGGGCTTCGTATTTCATTTCATGAGTGCACTGCGGTGGTGGGGGATTGCAATCGCCGTATGGCGACAGAAAAGAAAATAGCTAATAGCCAATAGCTAACAGCTAATAGCTAACTTAGCTCTCAGATCTTTGCTCTTTGTTCATACGTTCACTTTAAACTCCACAATGTCACCTTCTTGTACTAAATAGTCTCGTCCCGCGCTTATGACTTTGCCTTTCTCTCGAGCCCCAAACCAACCACCAAGCTCAATAAAATCTTGATACTTTACGATATCGGCTTTGATGAAGTGTTTTTCAAAATCTGTATGGATTACTGCTGCAGCTTGCGGTGCGCGCATACCACGCATAATAGTCCAGGCACGTACTTCTTTCTCGCCTGCAGTCAAAAATGACATGAGCCCCAGCGCGTTGTACGCATGTTTGATGAGTGTGTTAAGACCGGGTTCTTCAAGCTTATACTCAGCGAGTAATGATTGCGCCTCTTCTTCGTTAAAACCAGCCAGATCTGACTCGAGCTTGGCGTTTAAAAATATCGCTGAGGAAATGAATGCGGAGAGGTTGTGTGTTTCCATAAACGCTTTCGGATCTGCTTGATATTCTCGCAATTGATTCTCGGAAATATTAAAAAGATGCAAAACAGGTTTGAGCGTCAGTAAGTTTAGTTGCTTGGCGATAATAAGCTCATCCTCGTGAAGACTCAGTGTTCGAGCAGGAGAACCTGCGTTCAAATGAGTCTTGAGCTTTGTGAGAATACCTTGCCAGGTGGGAGTATCCAGTGTGATGTGGGAGAGAGAAGGGGGCAGGACGGGGGGTTTGCGCTCGTTTTGCTTCTCAAGTGTTTGCAAATCGGCAAGAATGAGCTCGCTCTGCACTATTTCTTGGTCACGATTTGGGTCGACCGATTCGTGTACGTGGATAATATCTCCGTCTTCAAACACTCGACTCACATAGAGAATGGCTGAAACTTCTCGTATATGGCTTAAGAATTGATTCCCCAAGCCCTCACCCTGGGATGCCCCTTTCACGAGGCCCGCGATGTCATAAAACTCGACAACAGCAGGGATTATTACATTTGTGTTTACCACTTCGGCGAGCTTTTTGAGCCGTTGGTCTGGAACATCGACCACTCCCACATTTGGCTCGATGGTTGCAAACGGATAATTTGCGGCAAGAGCAACTTGTTTTTTGAGAAGCGCGTTGAAAAGTGTTGATTTTCCCACGTTTGGCAACCCGACAATACCTATTGATAGCTTGGACATGAGGGATATTATAGTGCATGGTGCATGGTGCAAGGTGCATGGTGCATAGGACGTAGGGTTCATGGTGCATAGTGCAAGGTGCATGGTGCATAGGACGTAGGGTTCATGGTGCATAGTGCAAGGTGCATAGTGCAAGGTGCAGGGTGCAAGGAGCTACACATATACCCCCTAGGGTATATGATGTGTTGTCCGGACGGGCTTCAGTTTGCTATACATCGATAAGCCCATCAGGTGTGTGTGGCGTATAAATCTTCAAGTTCTTTCACTCCTCCAAATGCTATCCGGTCAACCGCTGTATCACTCATACCCATCATAAGCGCTGAGATAATAGTGAATTCGCCAAACCTGTCGTTGACTGTGTCAAGCGCGTCTGAGATTCTTTCATTTTTGTCATCTTCATAAAACTCAAAAAGGCCCGGAGGCTGAGTTTCACGTGGGGTGAGGTTATAACAACTGACGCTGATTTTAATGATGACTTTCTGCTCGGGTTTTGTGTTGAATATTAAGAGCGCATGTCGGTAGAGATCTTGTGTTGAAAAAAGAGGTTTGGTCCTCATGTAGGCTTTGTGCCAGTGCGTATAATCTTTGTGTAAAACTGCAACATGCACCCCGCTCGCCGTATGCCCACTTCTTCTGAGCCGACGTCCCATTTTTTCGCATAGTTTCATGAGAATTTGTGCGATCTTTTGTGGGTCGGCCGTATGATTGCTTAGGGAATAATCTTGACCAAAGCTTTTTCTGCTCCAATCGATATCATCCACCTCATATCCTCGGAGCCGTTTGTACCAACGAATGCCTTCAATACTTTTAAACACCCTGTACTGCAAAGTATCACAAGAAGCCTCTAGTAATTGCAGGGGAGTGAAAATGCCCTCAGCGTTTAGCCGAGCTGCAAATCGTGTATTTATCCCATGTAAATCAACCAGGGACAGCCGGCCATACACTGCAGATATGCGAGCATGGTGTATGACTTCAAGCCCATCCGGTTTTTTGAGTGAAGCTGCGGTTTTGGCGAGAAAACGGTTTGTTCCAATGCCCACGCTACAAGAGATATATTCACCAATGTCGGCACGAATTCTTTGTTTAATTTCTTGGGCAACATCTACTAAATCTCGCTTGAGGCACAGTTCCATGCCATGAAAGTCGAGCACCGCCTCATCGATTGATTTTGGTGTCACTTTGGGTGAGTACTCATGAAAAATACGTTTAAATTTTTGATGCACGTCGCGCACCATGTATGGGTCGGGCGTGCGCACGATGATGTTTTTATCTATGAGTCGGGCCTCGCGCACTCTCATGCCCACCTTAATGCCCAGTTGTTTTGCTTCTATGGAAGGACTAACGATGCACCCGCTTGGACTGTCGTAGGCGGCAATAACCAAGGGCTTATGGCGCAAATGCACAAATGCCTGTTGGCACACTGTCGCAAAACACGAGTTGAGATCAATATGCATGACAAGAGGTCGGTTGTGGTTAAGAAGCATTGCCATCGGTGACTTCTTCCAATATCCAATGAAGTGTTTCGCTTTCAAATCTGAGACGAAAATCGGTGGTGCCATCGGTGACATGAAAAATGTGGTTTACAAATCGTCCGTTGGGCACTCTATGGTAATATCCCAATTTAATCATGCGATATTCTTTAGCTTGCCAGCGCAACTTTACCGGCATAACGGTGCCTTTCTCGCGGCTGAAAACACTGATAACGCTGACTCGCTCATGCACCATTTCTCTCATAGAATCAAAAATTAATGATATGTGCGGAATGAACTCACCACAACACCGCCTATTTCAAGCGTTTTTTGAGGGGTGACAGGCTTATACGAAGCATTGGCGGGCATAAGCCAGACAGTGGATCCTTTTGGGATGTAATATTTGAGTGTCCATTCACCATCCACATATGCTGCGACGATGTCACCTTTGACGGGTGTGCGTTGTGCATCGATAAGGACGGTGTCTCCCGGTTGAATGCCTGCGTCGATCATGCTGTCACCGGATACACGCAAGGCATATACGTTTTCAGGCTTTGCAAGGGCATATTCGTGCAATGTAAATGTTGCATATTCGGTGGGCTCGGCGGGAAGCGGGATACCTGCCCTGATATGCCCTAGGTGGGGGATGTTAAAGAATGTTGAGGTTGGCGCAATCTTGCCATCCAACGTTTTGTATACCCATCCAGCCTTTACAAACTGCTCAACGGCATAGGCGATCGTGCCTTTAGAGGTGAGGTTAAAAAGCGCCATCATTTCTTTATAATCAGGAAGCCGTTTGTGTTGGTGGAAAAATTTTTTCAGCAGATTCAGTCTTTGGGCAAGAGATTGTTTGGCTTTGCGCATATGGGGGAGTATATCGAACAGTGGTTCGATTTGTCAAGATGTAGATTAGCACAGTGTTTCCATGTGGCTGTTGTTGCGTTTTGCAGCCACATTGGGTATGATGATTGTGTTGTAAATTACCATATTACTTATGAGTGATCAAAAAAAATCAGACGGATTCGGGATAGGGCTTGTGTTTGGTGCGATTGCAGGCGCTGTTGCAGCACTCTTTTTGACACCCACAACTGGTGAAGAAAACAGAAAAAAAGCAATGGAACTGTATGAAAAAGTGAAAAAATCAATCCAAGAGGGTGAGGTGGAAGAAAAAGCAAAAGAATTGTTTGGCGAAGTGACTGAGGAGGGTATGCGACTTATCGCAGAAGTGCGCACAGAAGTGCTCGCCAAGCTTGATGAGGTTAAATCCGAAGTTGAGTCATTGGACAAGGAGAAATTTACTAAATATGTCGATGAAACAGTCGCATCGGTTGGAGCGCGCGTCAAGGCGAGCGCCAAACAGATGGAAAAGCTCAAAGAAAACATGTTGAGCAAGTTTGAGGGTGAAGTTAAAAAAACAGAGAAGGCAAAGAAAGTTTTAAAGCCAAAAATAGCGGCCTGAGGCGTGGTTTGGAATGAAGAGGTGAATTGAGGGTTCTCAAATTCGTTTGAGGAATAATGAGATGACATCGAAAGAAGCCTGATAGAGTAAGAAATTTGTTACTTAGTTTTTTGTTCATATGATAGATCTTGCGAGCATTTTTTATACCCTCGGCATCATTTTTTTCTTGTTTTCTTTCGCATTCCTTATATTTGTGGTGGCTTTTGTGGTTTCGATGGTGCGGAAAGTCAATGCGCTGAAACGTGAAGCTCCCATGCGGGTTATTTCGTATCTTAAAGATAGCAACTCCTCGCAACTTAAAGCCCTTGGCGTTGCATTTGTGGGCTATGTTCTTTCCTTTTTGCGGGCGAAAGTACAGGCGGGTAAAAAGTCTACAAAATAGGCGGGCGAGGATGATTGTTCGTCAGTCAACAAGCTACCGCGCTTTTATGACAACCACCCCTTTACCCCTCCTCAACTGAGGAGGGGAATCTCAACAATAAGGTTGTATTCCCAATCAGATAATGTGTTGCATTTGTTTACAACCACCCCTGCACCCCTCCTCAACTGAGGAGGGGAATTATAATTCTAAGCTTATCGTATTCGTGTAAGTTACCCGATAGGATCCTCAACTCAACTGAGGAGGGGAATGATAATTATTAGCTTGTCGTGCTGACCTAACTCCCCTTCATATTTTGCTCAAGTGAGGAGGGGAATTTCAAGCAAAGAGTTTTTTCGCTCCTCATCTCACCGCATAGAGATTTATTAGAAAGTGAAATTCTCCTCCTATGCTCTCAAGAAGGATCGTGCCATCTATTGCCCGGCTTGCGGATGGGGGAGGTGGTGCGCTATTGGGTGGAGTTGGAGACCGAGTCATCCTCTATTTTGCGCCCATAACGCTCTTTTGAAAGGCGGATTATCTTCTCTCGGTTTTCATTGCGGAGGCTCGGGAGTGCGAGTGTTTTTGCGGGGAAGGGAGGTGATGTCATATTGTCAATACAGAGCTTGAGCAGTATTTCGTGCTTTCCCAAGTTCACGAGGTCGGCTGGGGTATAGAGGCTTGCAAATTCTTTTGAAAAAAGTTCCGCATCACGGCTGCCCATAACAAAGCTAATGAGCGTGCCGACATTGCCAAACACGGCGCGCTGAATATCTTCATCAAGCTGTTCAATATACTGATTGGTAAGGGTAAGTGCCAAGCGATATTTACGGGCTTCTGAAAGTATTTTCACAAATGACGTGGTTGCAAAGTTTTGAAACTCATCCACATAGAGGAAAAAGTCTTTGCGATGCTCTTCCTTGGTGAATGCGCGATTCATAGCGGCAAGCTGTATTTGAGTGATTATCATGGCGCCCAGAAGCGATGCGTTATCTTCGCCAAGTTTGCCTTGTGAAAGGTTGAGGATGAGGATTTTTCCTTCATCCATAATGGTTTGGAGGTCAATAGTGGATTTGGTGGAGCCGATGATATTGCGGATCATACGTGAAGTAACAAATTGCCCGATTTTGTTTTGAATAGGAGAGATTGCTTCCGTGCGAAGCTTATCTGTATATGCATCAAATTCATATTTCCAAAAGTTGAGCATGACTGGATCATTGACTTGTTGAAGTTTTTTATCCCGCCATTTTTTATCTGATAGCAAGCGAAGCGCATCCACAAGTGTCGCTTCAGGGAGTTCTAAGAGCGTTACGACGGTATTTCTCAAAATATACTCAAGTCGAGGCCCCCAGCTATTTGCATAGAGTTTGCCAAAGATAGCCACAATGCCTGATGAGATAAGGTCACGATGTTGTTGGTGTTTTACCTCAAGTACATTCAGTGAGAAGGGGCGCTCGGTGTCAAAGGGCTCCAAATACACCACATCATTCATGCGGCGCTTGGGGATGTAATCGAGGATGGTTTCTGCCAGATCGCCATGTGGGTCGATGATGCCGATGCCACGCCCACGCCTGATGTCATCTATTGCCATATTGGCGATGAGGGTGGATTTACCCGCGCCTGTTTTTCCGATGATGTACATGTGGCGCCGTCTATCTATTTCTTTGATGCCAAATATGGTATCTTCGTTTTTAAATTCAGTTCGCGCAAAAAAGTTTGTCTTTTGTTTTTCCTCATCACCCATGTGGCTCGCCACCGGAAGGCTAATGGGGGGCTCTCCAGGGAGCTGTTTGCCCCAGCGGATGTTTTTGATGCCTGATACAGATTTGCCGGTTGGGTGCCAGATGGTTGCAAGCTCTGCGGCGTTGAGAATCTGATTTTTCTTCTCGAAAAACATTGTTTTGCGTGCTTTGGCGCGTTTTATGAATGCCTTTTTAGTGACAAGAACTTTGCGCAGCTTAAATTGATTGCCCTCACCAATTCCCAATGCGCCATAGGTGCCGGCAATGCCTGATATGACAGACTCCAGCGCTTCATAGCCCAGCTCAGTATTATCGGTGCCGGCAATAAGGCGAAATGCCACTTTGCCACCCGGCAATGCGGCTTTGGTGCCGATAAGCGAGGTGCTTTCCACCTGTTTTTCGCTGTAGGTGCCTTTTTCGGCATCGTAGACTTTTTGTTTGCCATGCGATTTGGCAGATCGTTGCCAATTAAAGTGCGTCTGGCTCACCAGAATTTGAATTGCCACTCGGGTTTCGGGGCCTTGCTTGGAAAGAAAACCAAGGAGGCTTGTGAGCGAGTCCATATCACCGAGCTCTTTGTATGTTCGAATGGGTAAGTAATAGGGGCGGGCGAGTTGCATTTCAGCAGGCAGAAGAAGCTTGCTTTTTAGCACGATATCAAGCGGGTCGGTGGTTGCGACAAGTGATGATTTGGGATAGGCTGATTGAACAAGACTCTTGACAAATGTTTCCTTTCGGTGCGGGCACACGGCATAAAAGTAAACGGTTTGCCCAAGCAGGTATATTTCAAAGCCGTAGGTTCGAGGGATGCCAAACAGCGCGCGCTTCACGAGGCCCACATGAGCGGGGAGCAGGGAAGAGAACAGTTGTTGGGCCGCATCGGGCTTGGTTTCGTCATCTTTGGCAGTGCGTATCTGGAGATAACTTACCTGTTGGAACATACCCCATCATAATAACACTGTTGCACACCAAGACACAATGAGGAAAGAGAGGAAAGAAACGATTTGTTCTCGATTTTGCTTCGCTCCACTCGAACGATAATCTGTATTCTTCGAGCAGTTCGATAGACTCACTGTAAACTTAGTCGAGAAGTGAAAGTACTCGAACCATATGAAGATGCAAGATAAAGGTATCAAGAACAAAGATGGATCGTTCTCGATTTCACTCGAACGATAACAAAGGGTTCTCGACTTGGCTCGAACAGTATCGAGGAAGCGAACGCGCCGATTCGTCACGTTATCGTGAGCGGAGGTACTGGAGCAGGAACCCCGGGGTAATAACGATGATGTTCCATGATTTATTGATAACCTCTTGATGATAGTCTTTTGTGTTGTATGTGACGAGAAATTTTGTTTTTGAAGCAACAGCACCTGCTACGATATGCGCATCGAAAGGATCGTTTACGGCATGTGCATATTGTTTCACGGAGTCTTTATCAAGAGGGGTGATAAAAAAGAGCTTCTTCATAAGATGTGTATGCTCATTTGCATCTATCCCCAGTCTTTCAGTGACGATTGATTGTTCCGTGAGCGCCAGATTACTGGTGAAGCGAATGACCGAGGGCAGATGCATAAGCATTTTTGCGGCTCCGGTTGGGGAAAGCAGGGAAGATAACACTACATCGGAATCTATGAAAATTGGAGTGCGAGATTTCATAATGATTTGCGAGCCTTCTTCAGTAAAGATGTCACATCATCAAGGTTTTTTCTATCTTGATGCTCTGCAGAATACAGATCGAAATCCAGGCCGGTGAATACAAATGAGATAGACTGAGAGGGGATACGGTATGTGTTGCCGATACGTTTGGCGACAATCTCACCGCGGTCGATAAGCTTATAAACAGTATTTTTGGAGAGTTGTAAGAGCTCTGCAACTTGTTCTGGAGTGTATACTTTGGTGCTAAACATAACTAGATTGTACTGAATAATTTTATATGTGTCAATATGTAATCGTAAGAGAGAATTAGTGAATGTAACATCATATATGTAGGTTCTCGATTTCACTCGAACCGTATATAGAAACAAGATAAAGGTATAAAGAACAAAGATGGGGTTCTCGACTTCGCTCGAACGATAACAGGGGGTTCTCGATTTCACTCGAACGATAATAAGTATTCTTCGAGCAGTTCGACAGACTCACTGTAAACTTAGTCGAGAAGTGAAAGTGCTCGAACCATATGAAGATGCAAGGTGAGAGTAAAAGAAGCAAGGATGGTGGAACAATCGAGAAGGTTTTTGATCTGCCCTAGGCGTTGGCGCGGTTTTTGAGGAAGAGGCCAAATGCACCAAGTGCGATTTGTCCGGCCAAAACAAAGATTAGATTGGCGGGGCCTGCTTGAGGAGTTTCGTGTAAATCAATCGGCATTCCACCTTTGGTTAGCCCGAGCACTTGTGGCTCAACGCAGAGTTGGGCATGATCTTCTACCGGGTTGCATACGTCAGTTACTGCGCGCATTTTGTTAGTGGCGCAATAAACGGGCTGATTGGGGAAGCATGTCGCATCACCCACTTTGTAGGTGATATACAGCACGTGTTCTTCTTGAGGTTGTAAATCGCCAATGTCAATGGTGAGCACATTGCCTCCTTTGTTAAGCGATCCCGGCCCTCCGATGTAGGTGAAGCACTGGGGGATTTCATTAGTTACCACTACATCTGGCGCGACGATGCGCCCAGTATTTTTTACTTTTACGCGCGCGTAAAATGCTTGATTTGGTTTATATTTAGCTCCTTGGGGCAAGATATTATCGATATATTCAATTTGTGTAGTTACTGCGGGATTTGAAACCATTTGATCAAGCGACAAACAATCGCCACCTTGTGAGCTGCCACCTCCATATGCACCATATGAACCTGAAGATGCCACGACTGCAGTGGTGGAGGCAACCAGTAATGCACAGATTGAAAATAAACTAACGATTCTCTGAAGTAATTGCATGAAGGGATTATACTACAGGATAGACGCATTGTCAATTATAGGATAGTGGGTAAAATATGCTAAATCACGAATGAGTTCTCGATTTCACTCGAACCGTAACAGAGAATTCTCGGCGTTGCTCGAACGATAACAAACAAAAATATTGCATGCATAAGCCTGCATTCTTCGAGCAGTTCGATAGACTCACTGTAAACTTAGTCGAGAAGGAAAATAGTAACAGAGGGTTCTCGATTTCGCTCGAACGATAACAGAGGGTTCTCGATTTCACTCGAACAGTAATAGGGGGTTCTCGTCTAGGCTCGAACCGTATGAGATAAGGAGTGTCAGGTTCGATTTACTGTGTCATGAGGTGATAGGAGACGATCGCAGCACTCACAATGACATTCAGCGATTTATTCACACCCCACATAGGTATTTCAGCGATATGATCGCACATATTAAGTGTTTGCGGTGAGATGCCCCTTGTTTCATTGCCCACGATAAGAGCTATTGGCATGCCTTTGGCAATGGCGTGATAGGAGATTGATGTGTGGGATTGCTCTATAGCAATGGTGCGTAACCCGGCAGTCGTATCTTTGAGCTTCGTGAGTACGTCTTGGGTGTGGGGTGCATATTCCCAGGGCACCACTTTATATGTCCCGCAACTGGCTTTGTGGATACGGGTATTTGGAGGTTTTTCGGTTTCACCACACAGATACACGCGTTGTACGGCGAGCGCATCAGCGAGTCGAAATAGCCCCCCTATGTTGTATGTGTCGTAGATATCTTCAAGGATGAGAAACACCTGGTTGCGCGTGAGTTTTTGTTTTTCCTCGGCAAGAGCCGATGGGGGAGTGTGCCGGAGTGCGCGCGCATTAAGTTTGGTCATAGCGTATCAGTCTTATTTATATTGTTGTTGTCTTTCAATGGGCAATGATTGGATGAGCGTGTTAATGATGCGTTCAATCGTGTTTTTATATACAAAGTCAGTCACATTCTGGGCGGCATCTGAGGCCACTTTTTCAACTTGTGCCCCTGCGTGGCTTGCTAGTTTTGCAGCTTCCGAGCTGAGCATTTCTTTTCCTGCGTCAAATAGCGTTGCGGTTTCAACCTGCGCTTCTTTTGTTGCGATAAGAGTAAGGGGTTGCTTGATAGTGTCGGGTAAGTAAGACTCAAGGGTTTGGGTATCTTCACCCAGCACACTGAGGCTTGATTGAGAGGAGATATGCGACTCCTGTTGTGCAAGGATGCCAAATACAAATATTCCTGCCATAAGTATCGCGAGTGTCCCGACTTTAAACAGACTCGGCGGCTTTTTCTTTAGTTGTTCAGGATTAAGCGGTTGGATATCGGACATAGGAGTATTATATCCAAAGAATTATCCGTACGTATACTCGATACTCGAACACAAAGAGATTGCGCAGATGATGTTTCTGTTTTGTATGGGGTACTTGGTTGAAGTTACACCGCCGATTCAAGCAAGACGACCTTCGTGTTTGTTTCTTGAATCACTTCTTCTCTTTTAATGGCAAGTTTGGGTTGGGGTGTGGCCCCCGATTGACCGATTGCCTGGAGAAATTCATATACTGGCTTGAGGTGTTGGGCTATTTTGGTGTCCAAACCTGGTCGAGCAAAGTGCATCGGGAGCACCAAAGCGGGATCAATTTTTTTGGTGAGCTGGAGAGCTACTTGGTGATCAATGGTGTAGTATCCACCCACCGGAATACATAAAATGTCGACATTTCCAATTTCATCTATCAGCTTGTCATCAAGCATATGGCCCAAATCACCACAATGAAGCACACTCATCTGTTCTGTCGTCAGTTTAAACATTACGTTTGTTCCTCTTTCTGCCCCATGTGCTCCATCGTGGAATGTCGAAAAGCCACGCAGTGCCACCCCGCGACAGTCATACTCACCGGGCCAATCAAACACAACGGGATCGCCCTCAATTCCCTTGACATAGTTGTGATCGTCGTGATTATGTGACACCAAGACAATATCAGCCTTTGTTTTGGGGAATTTCAACCCTGAGCTTGGGCCAAACGGATCAATCACTACGTCTGCAGATTTGGTTTTAATGAGAAAACTGGCATGCCCGAGATATTTTATTTCCATAATTAATTCAAATTTCTAAGTGTACGGATAAGCGAAAGTTGAGTAATTATACTCGCAAAAAGTTTGTTTGCCCTTCACATCTTTCCGTTTGCCTGAGCTTATCCCCAGTTTCTCTCGACTACGCTCGAGAAAAGCTCTTCACGCAGTGAGAGTCGGCGGGCATTACTCAACTGACAGTTTGTGAACAAAGGGCGAGCATTACTGTCAGTTAGTCCGCCTCTGGCGTACCAAATGACCCTCGCTACGCTCATTAAGAGCTAACAGTGAGCCCAAAGGGGGAATCGAACCCCCAGTCTAACCCTTACCATGGGTTTGTTTTACCACTAAACTATTTGGGCTTTTAAGCTCCACATTATACATAAGACGCTCAAAAATACCCTTTGAAAACCAATATAGTTTGCTCATACATCGTTGCTGTTTACTCGCGGATGTTTATTGTTACAATGTGGCCATGGCAGATATGAAATCACAAGATTTGAAAACCCCGCCACATGATGCAGATGCTGAGCAATCGGTTTTGGGGGCGCTGCTTTTGGATACATCAGCAATCGGGCTCATTGCGCATTTTTTGCGTGGTGAGCACTTTTATTCTCAGCAAAATAGAGTGATATATGAGGCGATTTTATCTTTGTATGATGCTCAAAAGCCCATAGACGCCGTTACCCTCAAAAGCCAACTTAAATCGTCGGGGAGTTTGACGACAGCGGGAGGACAATCGTATATCGCCAACCTTCTTGCGGTTGTGCCCACCGCTGCAAATGTCGAGCACTACGCGCAGATTGTGAAAAACCAATATGTGAAACGAAAACTCATTGAAGTATCATCTCGTGCCGTTGAAAAAGCGTTTGATCAAACGTCTGACACCCGAACTATGCTTGACTCAATAGAAAGTGAAATCTTTTCTATCGCTGAGGAATCAACAGGGAGGGATTTTTTGTCACTGAAGACTCTATTGGCTGACAGTTACAACAGGCTTGAAGAGCTTTCCAAGTCTGATGGGCATCTGCGGGGAGTTCCCACTGGCATCCCGGAGCTTGATATGAAGCTTGCTGGCATGCAAGACTCCAACCTGCTCATTCTTGCTGCTCGCCCCGGAGTGGGGAAGACTTCATTTGCGATGAATATTGCGCTCCATGTTGCGGCTCGTCATAAGCAACCCGTTGCTGTTTTCAGCCTTGAAATGAGCAAAGAAGAGCTTGTAGACAGGCTTTTGGTATCGCAGGCAGATATTGATGCATGGCGACTTAAAACGGGCCGGCTTTCACCCGACGATTCACAGGCAGTTATTGAGGCAATGGGCGATTTGGCAGAAGCCCCCATATACATTGACGATACCGCAGGGCAATCCATACTTGAGATGCGCTCTAAAGCTCGCAAGCTTAAGCTGTCACAAGATATTAAACTTATTATCGTTGATTATTTGCAGCTTGTTGATTCAGGTCGAAAGATAGAGTCACGTGAGCAACAAGTGTCATATGTTTCTCAAAACTTAAAGAATTTGGCACGTGAACTCAAAGTCCCGGTACTTGTTTTATCTCAACTTAATCGGATGGTCGAGCAGCGAGGTACCAAAAAGCCCCAACTTGCCGATTTGCGCGAGTCAGGTGCCATTGAGCAAGATGCAGACGTGGTGATGTTCATCTACCAGGAGCAAGAGAATGATGATGTGTTGGATATGGGTAAAAAAATGATGAAGCTTTCTATCGCCAAGCATAGAAACGGGGCTATTGGAGAGCTCGACCTGATATTTCGTGGTGATCGGGTGAAGTTTTATGGTGTCGAGCGCAGTATTGATTTATAATGCGCGTTTGGCACTCGTGAAAAGTGCATGTATAAGCGTATACGATACAGCCCCCACCACAATGCCATAGAGTGCACCTGCAGCAACATCTCCCACATAATGACATAGCAAATAAATGCGTGAATAGCTTATGCCAATGGCGATTAGTACATATGTGAGTCGTCGCCCTTTATGATGATCAAATCTCCACAAGATGTATGCGCCCGCAAAAGCAAGCGTTGCATGCCCTGATGGAAAACTAAAGCCATTTGGACAATGAGGCGCATCTATACGATGTATTTGATAGGGACGCGGTCTTTGCCAGGTTGGCTTCATCACATATTCGGTGCTTACAAAGGCAAGACTCAATGTGACTGCCAGGGTGAGCATGAGTTTTGATAGTTGTGCCAAGAAGACTCCTTTGTTCTTTCGAATATGGTATTCCCATATAAAGACTATGCATATTACCAGTGCCCACACCAGTATGGTTGAACTCACTCCCGAAAGCACATATGCAAGTGTATTGGTGGTGAGCGTGTGAGGAAACAAGGTGGATAGGGCGAGCGTCGCTGATGTGTCGAGTGACAGAAGTTTCGTATACATGATTCGTTTTATTGTAGCACGAAGGCAATGAGGAGATTTCAGATTGTGGTATGCATAGCAGTGCGAATTTCATGCATGACGTTTCTTCGATTCGTATGTAGGATAAATGCATTTTCAAGAACCTCGAATGCGGGTTCTTTTCCAAACAGTTGTGTGTATGCGTGTAAGGCAAGTTTGAGGCTACCCAGTAGTGTGGGATGAGTATATTCATCAAACATGGCGCTCAAGTAGCCATCGTGTGCGTTGCACGCTGTTGCACCTCCCTGTGATTGATGCGCAGTTGCTATCTCTTGCCATATTGCTGTATATGATGGAACATCGAGTACCCCCAAATCTGACACCGGTAGGCCGATCAGATGAGAATTCACACCGCCTTTGGTCAACGTAGAGGTTAAGCTATTAGCTTGATTTAAGTACTCATGCAATTCATCAGGAGCAATCAATGAGTCTGAGGGAGTTCTCCTCAATGCTTTTTTGGCGATTGCTTTTAGTGTGGTGTATGCATTAAGGTTGCGTGTCTCCCATGTGCGAAGCAAATTAGTAGCAGCGTGTTTGAGTGGTTCAGGATTGCGAAGCCCGCCCACAGCGCCTATGGATGCGCGTTGAGCTTCTGCCCCCATATTAGCGCGTGGAGCGTCATATCGGGCATCGGTATTGGGGTGGTAGGTATAGAGTACTTGAGATGGTGCATATTCTGATTTGAGCCGCTCATAGTGATATCGATAATCAGTTACCCCTAGGCTTGTTGCGCTGGCATCTATGATATTAACTCGTTTACCTGAAAGATCGCACAATGTTTGAAGGATTGCTGGATAAGACGCTTCTAACCCATTCCATCTTGTCCATGAGTCGCCCAGTATGAGGATATTCTCCTGAGAGTCACCATTTTTTGTAGGAAATGTCTCTCGCAGTGCTTTGAGGGATTTTTCGTTGACGAATGGGGCATCTGGTAGATTTTCTATGACTGGTGAGCTCAATAAATTCTCTAATTTGCCATAATTACACACTCCGTGATAGTTGATGATACACAGAGTAGGTGCTTCACCTTCAGAAAATGCTAGCCTCACCGATTGAGTTCCATCTGAAGGGTTTTGTGTAATGAGTTGGTATGGTTCGGTTCTGGAATCAAGGGGAGGCCTCGATTCTATGGTGTACTGTCGAAGAGAAGGGTACGATGCAAGATGTTCGTTACATCGTGAAACAAGCGCATCTTCTCGCTTGAGGCTCATCCATTCTTTTCCAAAAGGGATAGCTTGCGCTAGAGCAGCCAATGCACCTCCTGAAAGTACTAGGGTAAGAAATTCTCTGCGAGTAAGTGGTGGAGCGGGAGCGTGTTCTTGTGACATAGCATATAGTATCTTTTTGGCACTTGGAAGACAATACAAAACCCGCTCTGTGCCGTGGGAGGGGGTTCCTTCGACAAGCTCAGGATAAACTTCTCCCCCCTCTGTTATTCATGTGCCGTGGGAGGGGGTCGAACCCTCATGGGTGTGAACCCATTAGTTTTTGAGACTAACGCGTATGCCATTCCGCCACCACGGCTTGTATTTTCAACCAACTTTCTCCCATCTAACCTCTCGTTCACTTCAGGCTTTCAGCCTGTGTATGCCCTCTCACCACTGCTTGTACTTCCATATCTATTCAAATCATCGTATTTTAGCATAAGCATGGTTTGGATAAGGCTTTATTCACCACACAATTGGCTTTCTTCCCTGATGCAGTAAATATTCATTACACAACCTAAAATGATTGTTGCCCAAAAACCCCTGATGGGCAGAGAAGGGAGAAGGATGTGCAGATTTCAAAATAAGATGACGAGCCTCGTCAATAAGAGCTTCTTTGCGTTTTGCAAAGGCCCCCCACAACATAAAAACAACATGTTCTTTGTGCATACTTACTTTTCGAATTACCGTATCGGTAAACTGTTCCCATCCTTTTCCTTGATGTGAGGTGGGCGAACTTTTTCGCACGGTAAGTGTGGTATTTAACAACAGAACGCCTTGTTTGGCCCATCTACCAAGATCGGGTGATGTGGGAATTGGACTGCCATATTCGGCATGAATTTCTTTATAGATGTTATGCAGTGAAGGAGGAATTGCATTGTTGGCCGAGCTTGAGAAGCACAACCCATCGGCGACTCCGGGAGTGTGATAAGGGTCTTGGCCCACAATCACCACGCACAAATGGTCAAGCGGACACTCATTAAATGCTCGAAACACCAGCCGTGGTGGGGGATAGACGGTTTGTGAGAGGTATTCGCTTCTCACATATCGTGCAAGCTCCAAAAAATATGTTTGACTAAACTCGTCGGCAAGAAATTCTTTCCAAGATTGTTCTATCGTGACCTGCATATAACTCGTATCATAGCAACAATCTTCGTGATTGCGGTGGATGAAACATATGCTACTATTGATTATCTATGGATGCACAAGAAGAAATATCCACACAAAAGAAATCTCCCACTCCTCGAAAGCGTACGACAATTCGTAAACGTATTGTCCGAAAGCCTCAAGTAAAAAAAGCAGTGGTGAAAGAGCCGCTTGAATCAGAGTCGTTGCCTGTATCATCAGCTCAGGTGTCCGATAATCACGCCCAAATTGAAGATAAAGTCACCACAATAATCGTGCTTACGGTGACCGTATTTTTCCTTTTGTTTGTGGGTGCTCAAATACTTTTGCAATATCGTGCCGGTGATGGAGGTTTGATTGATAAAGATCAAGTATCCAATCGCTCCGGTTTACCTTTCATTCAGTCGGGATCTCAATATACATGTGCTCAGCACGACAATGACCCAGAGGCCTGCGTGAAGGCGCAAACACAAGGCAAGGGGTGCTCTTGGTACTCTGACTGTCGCAAATGTATCGTGGGCAGTCATGACGGGAAAACATATGAACAGTTGTGTGGTCGTGCCCGATAATTTTGCTCTATAACTATGAAGATATTTATTACCGGAGGCTCTGGCTTTTTGGGTATTAACCTTATTCGTTATTTGTTGCAAAAAGGGCACACGATTACATCTTACGACATTACCCCATTTACCTACGCAGATTGTAAAGATGACATAGAGTGGGTAGAAGGGGATATTCGTGATATCAAAACACTTCAAAAAGCCATGCAGGGGGCAGACATGGTGATACATGCTGCGGCGGCATTACCTTTGTACACTCCGGAAGACATACAATCGACTGATGTAGATGGTACACGCAATGTGCTTACGGCTGCTGAGGCTTTGCATGTTGATCGGGTTGTGTTTATTTCATCCACTGCCGTATATGGTGTACCTGACCACCACCCCCTCTATGAAACCGACCCGATGATTGGAGTAGGGCCCTATGGCAAGGCGAAAGTCGAAGCAGAAGGTGTGTGTATGGACTTTAGAAAAAAAGGACTTTGTTTGCCCATCATTCGTCCGAAATCATTTGTTGGCCCCGAGCGTTTGGGTGTATTTGCGCTGTTTTACGATTGGGCGAAAGATGGGTGCAGCTTTCCGATGATCGGCAATGGCAACAATCGCTATCAACTATTGCATGTTGCTGATTTATGTGACGCTATTTATGCGTGTATCACGCTTCAAAAAGAAACGGTCAATGACACATTTAACATAGGCGCAAAAGAATTCACCACCATGAAAGAAGACTATCAAGCGGTGCTTGATGAAGCAGGGTACGGAAAACGTATTATTGGCAGCCCCGCACGTATTGTTATCGGTATACTGCGAGTTCTTGAGGCGCTTAAGCTTTCGCCTCTGTATCGGTGGGTGTATGAGACTGCGGCTGAGGATTCATTTGTATCGATAGAGAAGGCCGAGCGTGTGCTCAATTATCAGCCGAAGTATTCCAATAAGCAGGCACTTGTTGACAATTATCGCTGGTATTTAGCACACCTTAAAGATTTTGAGGGGAAAAGTGGCGTTTCGCACCGAGTTCCATGGAAGCAGGGGATATTGGGCGTGATGAAAATGGTGTTTCGGCTAGTGTAAAGGATAGATTCTTTCTGTTTGTGCCTCAACACAGCGAATAGTAGATACATATTGTTTGACTTCCGGATCAAAATAGATGAGTAGTTTGTCGGCAAGATACGAACAATCCAAACTTATATGTGCTTGCACTGCTTCAAAATGAACCTCGGACGCTCCGTAATATTTTTTAATGGCGGTTATGTTTGAGTAGTTAAAATGTGATCCGGGCTTCAGGATGAGTATTATTCCTCTCTGAGGAGGTCGTATTTCTTGCAGTCTTTTGATAATAAGAGTAGTTGCATTATGTCCTAAATCATTAAAAACGCCGATGTGACTGTGGTAAATGTTGGTGAGGATTATCAATGCAAGTATCGTGCCCACAATATATCGAGAATTAATATGACTTATCCCGATGGCTAGGAACATAAAGCCAAACGGAAGCAGAAAAATGCTCCGTGTGACTGGCACATATGCATATGGCGATGTTATGGCGAACACCGTACACGCTGAAAGGTACGCAAGAAATAAGAACAGATATGGACGCATGCGTATTTGTATGAGTGATATGAGCATTCCTCCCAAAATAAGCGCTCCGCTTGTGGTATCGACGAGTGGTCCTGCAACGAAATGATTAGCTCCATATCCGTAATTTTTGAAATAAGATAGGGCAAAATGGAATACATTTTTTACTATCTGCCAATTGTCAGAAAACTCTCTCATCACGGTCTTTTTTGAGATATTCTCCATTGAATAATTCGGGGTGGTCATGAAACCAATGCTTACTATGGCCGCATACACCATTATCATGGCGCATAGGTTGACCAGGGCTCTTTTTGGCTTTGTTATGCTGGGGAGTAAATATGGCCACACAATAAGGAGATAGAGGGGGCCTATGTACACATAGAAAGAAAGTCCAAGCACAACACCAAGCAATAGGTATCTTTTGAGTTCGAAACTTTTCCCCGCCCAAGCAGCAGACCATAAACTGAATATGAAGAATGTCATGCCTAAGGGTTGCATATATGGAATTTTAAAAAAGTTCATGAGATGAGCGGAAAAAAGCAGCAATAATGAGGCAATGAAGGCTTGTTTTTCCGAAAAATACTCTTTAGCGAAATAGTAGAGTCCCCATGTCATAGGAAGGATGAGAAAAATTCCTGAGAATCGCCATCCAAAGTGAGGATTATCCGCGAATACATACACGAATACTGCTTGCCAAAAGCTCCCTAAAAGCCTATTCTCTCCTCCATGCACCCCGTACAGATTGAAAGGATTTATCTTGAAATCTTGTCGTACGATGTGTTGTGCCAAGTCGATAAATGGCCACTCATCTCCGACGAATGCAAACTTCCAAGAAGTAAGATTATGACTCATTAATACTAAAGACACGATACTGGCAAGACCCAGCAGACTGAAGAAGGTGAATGGGTTTAGTGAGAAACTCTTTTTTATACTTACCATTATTGCACAATATAAACAAGCCCCGTGGTTTTTTGCGAAGAGTAATCGCTTGAAATGGAATGAGTTTCACCCAATGGAAATTGCCGTACTATTTCAGGATATTTTTCCATATAGTCTCCAAGCAATACAAACACCACATTGTTTTTTGGGAGTGTTTCAAGCTTAATGGCGTCAGGATGATTCATGGATATACATTTTTTCTGACTAATGTGGAAGATGAATGAGGGGAAGTTACAGTCCCACCGGTCAGAATAAAGCCCAATGAGAGCACTATCTGGAGCTTTTTCCACGATCCATTTGCCGGCACTAGATATTTCTGAGGCAAATACCCAATGTGAGGAACCCGATATGCCTGTTGTATTGAGATATGTTGTAATATCGGAAAATGCACCATAGGTAAGAAGAGCAGTCAATGCAATGAGCATAAATCCATTTCTATGTCGCGTTACGATATATAGCGCGTATATACCAACAGAAACAAGGAAGTATAAAAAGACGAGCGCAAGTATTTGCCTGCGATAAAAAGCGTCGAATGTGAGATATGCGCTTAAGTGAATGATGATAAGACCAATAATCGCAAACCGAGCATAGAAGAATATCTCTTTTGCCTTCTCCGTATAAGTAACGCCCAAAATCTTTTTTGGAAGGATTACAGCAATAAGAGCCATGAAAGCTAATGCTAAATGAATTGGGTGGAAGCTGTACGTTTGACCATAGGCATCAACAGCGTCAATTTTATTACCCATATAAAAGTTCTTAATGTTCTGTGTGCCATTTCGGATAATAAACTCGAATTGAGAGAGTGCATTGTGGGATGATACATATTCATAATGATTGAAGACAGCATACGTTCTATGATGCTGCAAGTAGTCGTTTAAATGGAAAAACATGTAGTGGAGCAGTGGAAATCCACCAATGACAAACGATATGGAAAATACTGCCATACCAATAAGTTTTTCTTTTTGCCATTTTGACACAACGACATCGTAGACGAGAAGCAGGAACACGATGGGAGGAAATATGACAAACGTGTTGTACGAGTGGATACCTATCCCAGCCATTAGTCCAGTAAGGAAGTACCAATGCCATTTATGTATCTGGCGTCGTGCCAACACCAAGAAAATGAGCGATAAAAGTTGAAAGAACGGTGCTGCATTGAGCATAAAAGCTATGCGCGAGAAATGTATGTGGTATAAAGAAAAACCTAATGCGCCGGTGCTTAATAATGCAATTGTTTTATTAAAGAACAGCCGGTTAAAAATGTAGAATAAAACTACCGAAGCGACGCCAAATAGGGCCATGGAGGCTCTAACGCTAGAAATAGAATATCCAAAAAGTCGAATCACTAATGCCGTGACATATAACGGGCCAGTTGGTTGACCCAAAGCGTTTCCCGTGTATGGTTCTATGAAGCCGTTTTCAAGTATTCGTTTGGCATCCTGTGCAGTGTATGCCTCATCACCATGGAATCCGGGTGGAGTTGTTTCAAGCGATGTAAGCCTAACTATACCGGCGATAATCAGGATAAATAGTACGATACTGATATCGATAATAAATGATTTTGTGCTATCTTTCATATTTTTCATTCTTAAAAATCATCACCTTTGGATGGTCGTAGACGGTAAACGATTCGTCGGCTTCATCATCTCGTATTTCCCAGGGCCCGAGTCGTGGATACGCAGTGAATTCTTTATGTAGTACGAACCCAAGTTCACCGGAGAATAACTTTTGATAATATGTGGTCGTACGAGGATAACACACTTTAAATTGGCCACAATCGGCAAGTTTCGGGAGGGGAGTGTAGAGCCGATTTGATGCAAGCACCACATAGTCAGATCTATCTAATTTTTGCATTAATACCTGCCATTTTGCCTCATTATCGGGGAGTTCATATATGGTCATTTCTTCATACCGATATCGCTCACCGCCTTGAATAGGCACCCGATCATCCCAATGCTCGACTGTAAGTGTTTTACCTGCAGGAATATTCGAGAGTATCCAATTTGTCGCGGCTATGCGAGTATGTTCGACTGTGTATATGTGCATGAATGCATACGTCCACACCATCATTCCTATGGTGCAGAGGGCGACACATGTTTTGTAGGCATGCATAAGCACAAGAGTATTGCGTCTTACGAATGCGCCATGGATAAGTTTGTGGAGTCCATACGCTGCAATAATTGAGAGTGGGGGATAGAGGGGAAGCATGTAGCGCATAAACTTAACTGCAGATTGGCCTACAATGACAAAGTACAGGCCATAAACAACTCCAAGCCCCAGTACAATTTTCGCATCACTTATTAATTGTATGGAGGCCTCGGTATGTGCTTTTCTTCGCCTTTGGACTGCTTGAACGATTTGCATGAGCATAAAGAGTGTTCCAAGAAGAATTAACACACTAATAAAAGGCCCTAAGCCCCATTTAATTATTTGTTCCAGATGATAAACATACGGTTTAGTCGTGACATATTGAAGTGTATAGGGGAAGACATAGGGGTCCGAGTTCATTCGGAGTTGATCGCGGACGTCACGCAGAAAACGAGTGTGCATGGGTTTTTCAGGGTGGAGCATGTTGATGATATCCGCAAGTCCGGGGTAGGGGAAGGTTGAGTCAAGTTGAGTAGGTGGTTGAGTGTCGGTAAGATGGGGTGCATGAGTGAAAATTCCGGTTGGGGAGATAAAAGCGTATGGCATGGAAATGCCAAATGTTAAAAGACTCGCTCCTAAAACGATGAAGATAGAGAAGACCCACGCGCGAAACGTTTGTATGACTTTTTGGAACAGTGGCTTTTCTTGTGTGGATTGCGTCACGATAAATATACTCATGGCAATGAGCGCTCCGACACCAAACAGTATGGCAGTAAATTTTGTTGCAACTGCAAGCCCCAAACTGATGCCTATCATTATAAGTCCGCGTACTTTATGATACCGAAGCCACCACACCAGTGAAAATGTAAGAAGTGTCACGAAGAATGTCAGGGGAACATCAACCACAAAAAAGTGGCTATTTTGAATGGGAAAAAACGCAATACTGTAGATGAGAGATGCAAGAAGCGCATGTGAATAGGTACGCGTGAGTAAAAAACTCATGGCAAAAATGAGTACCACGGTGCCTATATCAAGAAAAGCCGACAAGCTTCTGCCAAGCGCGAGCATTCCATCATATGTTGCAATCGGCTCAGGATAAAGGTTTGTGCTATCAAGAAGCTGTGCAGTTCCTTTAAGAAGGTATATTGGTAGCGTGCCATAATTAAAAAAATCAGGATTGAGATTGTCTGGAAAGTGAATCTTATCAGCAACCATAATGAGCATGCGCTCATCGGGATGCAGATGCCCACCCTTATCCCAGCTTTGTTCATACGTTCTGAGTGCAAAGGCAGTGAATAAAACAAGAGAAATGAGCAAGAGTCGCTTGTTCTGGTGCAAAAAACTCAAAAACAATTTCATAGGCAATTAGATATCCTTTGTGTGATGAAGTTGTATCATGTTTTTAAGTCCGATAAGCGCATCTTGGAGGTTGTCAAAACGGTGATCGTAGGGGATGTCTGCGTCGAGCGGATTGGACACCCATAAGATGGTGGCTTCGGTGGTTTTATTAAGGTGTTCTACTATATTCCAGTTGTCTTCGATGTAATATTCGATGCCCAGCTCGCGGATCATGCGCTCTTTGTATTGGTGGGGGAGTTCATCGTGCAGGTTCTGATGTTGCCCGGCAAAGTATGTCGAGGCATCAAGCTTATGCATACAACGCGTGAAATCATCTTTCAAACACTTAAATCGTGCAGTGATGACGTAGGGGCTCATGATGCCTGCTTGGGTAAGCGTTTTGATATCTTGCCATCCGTCTGCCGGTTTGAAGCTTGACTGATGTATGATTCGCCAGAGGAATTGCTCTAGTTTGGTTTTGGGAATATACGCGAGTGTTGCCCCTTTTTTGATAAAATCAGCCGGTTTGCGAATAATGCGCAGAGGGTTATAAAAAAGCACGCCATCCAAATCGAATCCGACTTTTGGTGGGGAGGTTATTTTTGAGGTTTCCGGTGACATAGAAACGTTGTATAGTTTATACTAGAGAGGTCAATTAGTCTATTAATATGCTTCCTGTCCTATTCACTGCAGGCTCTTTTGTTTTTTACACCTATGGTGTTTTTGTTGTGTTAGCCTTGTTTTGGTTTCTGTATTTGGCATGGAAGTATATTCGTATCACCGAGCATAAAGAAGAGGAGATATTTGACAGAATAATAGGCTCACTCTTTATCGCTTTGATTGTTGGGAGAGTTGTGTATGTGGCCTTTCATTACGATACAGTGCTTCAAGACGGTGCGCTCGGATTTTTTGCATTACATTTGTACCCGGGACTCCACCAGCTTTCCGCCTTCATTGCGTTTGGTTTAAGTCTGGTTATTCCAAGGACACCCCACATGAAGCATTCAGGATCTGAAATAGTTACTTATTTAGCTCCTGCTCTTTTTGCTTCTTTTGCCATTTTGAGCTTTGGTGGAGTATTTGCAGGCACTGATGTGGGGCTTATTACCACATTCCCCGTGCGGATTAAATATGCAGTATACGATGGATTAAGGCATGTCCCTGGATTGTATGAGGGCATATTGTATTTCATTGGCGCATTAGCGGCTCATCATGTAATCTTGCATGTAAGAAGACACAAGGTGAAAAAGGGCTTGGTGGTGGCATTGTTGTATTGGTTTGTGAGCTTCATACATGTTGGTGTGGCACAGCTTCGCGACATTGTTTCATATCAGCAAAATGCATACTATCAGCTTTTTGATCTGTATTTGGGCATCGTCACGCTCTTGACATCTCTTGTTTTTATCGTATATTATGTCCGCTCGCATATTGTGAGCATGTTTTACTATTTGCTTCGCCCCTTTTTACGTCATGGATAAATCTTTATTACAAAAACAGAAACTGCGCCTTCTGGCAGAAGAGGAGAAAATAAATAAGCAACTACAACAGTTAAAGTCCTCAGACCCTTTTTCCGATCCGGATCATGCCATTGACAACGCATCTTCAGACACTGATGCACGGGAAGAGATGGGGCATTTGGCTGTGGAGGCAGAAATGGAAGATTTACAAAAAAGACTTCAGCTTATTGTTGCAGCCCTTAAGCGCATCGAAAAAGGGACATATGGGATTTGTGTCAAGACGGGTAAAAAAATTCCAAAAGCTCGACTCCTTCTTGTACCTGAGGCTGACAGTGTGGTAGCATAGTATTAACCATCCATTTGGTGGTTTGTCTATGTCTTCTTTACGCATGCAAAGAGCAGTGATGCTCTCAATAGGAATCTTCATTCTTGTGGCAGTGGCCCTGGTTCTTTTGGCACGTTTATTTTTTGATTCGCTCTATATGTCTCGACTTGATAGAGTTAATATAGCGGTGTGGGGTCCACAAAGCTATGTGATGTCGCTGAGTAGAGTAGGGAAACAGCACTATATGATCATGATGAGCAATGCATATACCGTCCAGGTTCCGGGGGGGCTTGCTGGGTACAGCATTGGCTCTTTAGGAAAACTTGCCACCCTCGAGAAAGATCCTCGGCTCTATATGAAAGCAATGGGGGTGGGTGCTGGTGTGTTTATCCATAAATATCTGTATGACTCTGAACCCACCATTTATTATGACGACGTGTGGCTTGAGGACAGTAAGTTCGCAGAAATTAAGAATCATATATTAAAAAGCACATGGCTTGCGGGTAATATGAATATATTTGATCGACTTTGGATGTATGCTACGATCCGATCTACTAAACCTGCTCAAATGACCATATATAAGGTTCGTGATAATCCACCCGATGTTTTGTTGTATGACAAGTTGTTTAGAGATGAACAGAAATTAGTTCAGCTTGGATATGTGGCTTCGGAGTCGACAGCCTCTTTTTTGGCACGAATTCTGGAAAATACGGGTATTCGAGTTGCAGATATTTCTCGAGCAGATTCAACAATGAGAAAAGACTCATGCACAATTGTCGATTCACAAGAGTCCTTCTCACAGACTGCGCTTTTTCTCGCAGGGCATTTTGGGTGTGTGCTTGAATACGGTGATACGAGTTTATATGATATATATTGGGTCTTGGACGAGAAAATTGAGCGTGAGTGGAGTATGTGAGATTGTTTTTATACCTATTTGTATGATTATTTACCTGATAGCCTTGATACCTCTTGCATTAGTGATCACTGCTTTGGGTATGCGACAAGATATGAAAAAAAATGTCGCTTCGGTTGCTCAAAAGAGAAAGAGTCATCACACACAGGGGACAATTATGGTGCTGGAAGACGGACCTCAGCATTATCGATGATATTAGTGAGCTTATTCCTCATCTTCGTCTTCTTCTTCAGTATTTATTCCCAGTATCTCAACTTCAGGTTTTTGATCGCCTTCAGCGTCTTTTATGAGCTCATTGTCGAGCACATCGTCATCTTTTGAGTTTTCCTCATCTTGAGGAATATCATCTTCTAGATTTGTGCGATCATCATCTTTGGAATGCTCGTCTTCATTTTGATTCATTGTTTGCTCGTCATCATCTTTCTTTTGCTGTTGATATGCCATCACGCGGGAAATGCTTCCGGGAATATCAACGGGGAAGGAGACGAGCCGTTCAACCTTCTTTCCTTTGGTTCGTTCACGAATAAACACACTCACTGAATTGAGAGTAGCTTCTTGGATGTGCACCAAATATTCGCTTTGATTTTCCAAAAAGTACATTAGGCGAACCCCCACGTCGTCGGGAAGAACACCAATATATTCATCGGATTTTGATCTCACTTCTACATGATGTTTGCGGATGAAAAGATACACCTCTTCACCGATTATGAGCCTGGCAAGTGACGCCTTTTGTCCAAGTTGGCTCAAATTTACCGACTTTGTTTTTCCTGGCAGCTCTATGAATACATTGGAGTCGAGTTTAACTTCGGATTGCACCGAATTTCCTGTGTGATTGCGTTGGAGCTCGATTTTTGGGACATATTCGTTGGCTATGGCATTTTGAGGTTGTATTTTAAGCACCTGTTTGTACGTTTTGAGTGATTTGTCGTGTTTTCCGAGCCTCAAATAGGCAAAACCAAGTCGCAGAAGTGTAGACACATCATGCTTACGTTGTTTTAAGATTTCCTCGTTGAGTTTCACTGCCTCTTGCCAGTTGTTTTGAATTGCGGCATCAACAGCCCGCGTTTCCAGATCTTGATGAGCATTTGTATTCATAAGCGGTTGAAGTATACTCTGAGTATAATAGGTGTCAAGTGTTTGAAAATAATGTAAAAAGTTTGCTCTGGCGCCATAAAACATGTCATTTATGATTCACCAACTCCAAGCATGGTGGAAAGACCATGTGCGTAAGAATTTTTTACGCCTTCCGAAGCAACTTCGATATCTTTTGTCGAGTTTTATTGGTGCAGCAGCCCTTTTTGCTGGTGTTGCAGTGCCCTCACCATTTCATTGGATTTTGGTGCCGTTTTTCGGATTACTGGCGTATTTTCTGTGTTGGTTTGCCCTCATTGAAGATCTTCACAAGGATGAATGGTATGTTCTATTTATTCTGCCAGTAACTTGGTTTGTGTTGTGGTATCTGTCGTATTACATTCTTCCGTCACGTCTATTTACCCGCTTAGCATTTACTGCAATATTTCCACTTATTTTTTACCTCATATTGAGCACCATGAATATATTCAATGTGGGAGTAGAGAAGGGGATACAGCTTTATCGGGCGGCCCAAACCGCAAATCAACTTTTGATGATAGTAATATACTACTTGTTTACTCTGCTTGTGAGCGCGTTTGATGTGCACTGGGCTTTCCTGGGGGTAAGTGTTGGAGTATTCTCTTTTGTCTTAAGTACTCAGCTTTTTTGGTCGTTGGACCCTCAGGAGATCATGCCAAAAAGTGTGTGGCAGGTAAGCATACTTGCGGGCATACTCATGGGCTACACAATGATTTTATTGTCCTTTTTACCTTTTAGCTTGGATACTCCAAGGCCCATGATTATTACCGGCGTTTTTTACGTGTTTAGTGGGCTGTTTGCCATGTATAAAGATGAAGTTGCATTTCGCTACCGATCGCGTGAATATTTGGTGATTTTTGTGATTTTGTTTGCCGCATTTTTATTGACTCTGCGCTGGTAGTGGGGAATAGAAGGGGAGAGAACTGAGGATGAAAGAAATCCTGAACGCTTAAGCAATAACAGTATAGCCCATAGTACCAATTACTATAGGTATTAAATGTGGATAACTTTAGAGGGGAGTACTGCCTAGTTTTACTTCGAGAGAGGCACAAACGAGAACCGCAATTTCGTTGAATAAGTAACGTTTCATAACCATAGAGCATTATTCTCCATGATCATATGCCATGTGTTTCAAAGTACCTCGTGTTTCGCAAAGGTGCCAGCATCTGAATTTTGGGACAAATTACCGCAGAGGATAGAAGTCTTAAATGTCGTAATATGTATCTCTTACGACATGTAAGGTAGGAACAATAGAGAACAATAGATATCAAACTATATCATTACATATGAATATGTACTTAAATATCAGAAATATTTTTTTATATTTTTATCTTCTCTGTTTCACACCTCTTATGGTTGACTTTTGGGGGTTGGTTGAAGGTTTGTGGTTTGTGCCCAATTTTGAGGTAAAACGCCACCATTTCCCTTCCCCACTCCCCTTTTGTCGGTGAATTACGTGCAGAAATATGTACATTTATACTATTGCAACATGCTAAATCACATACAAAACTCGATAATCGTTCATTCCGTGCCAGATGTTGAGATGGTATATGGGGGGCTATTTGAGGTGAGGTTAGTTACCTGTTGGCATGCGTGAAACGATCACATGAAGGGAAGGAGTATGAATTTCGAGTAATTTACACAAAGAAATCATGTAATTACACACCTCTTTTTAGCCTCAAAACTAATTCAAATGCTTTGGTAAGATGATATGCGAAGTGCAATGGGTAGTCCATGGTCGGAAGATATTTCCATTCGCTAGTTCCAAACCCAGCCTTAAAAAGCGTTAGACCTTTCCAACTTCTTGGGGTGCGATTGGGAATATAAGTACCCCAAAAATTGTAGTAACGACAGTCTCGTTTTTTGGCTTCTTGCATTGCATACCACTGCAGAATATATGAAGCCGGAACCTTCGGATGATTTGAGGCTCCCTGATGATAAAATGCAGTTTGATTATTGAAAATAATCATAGCACATGCCTCGATTGAGGCTCTGTGATATGCATTAATTATAACTACATTATTATATTTATGGAAAGCCTCAAACTCTTTTTTTAAGTAAGAACTGGTAAATCCAACGAATTTTTCTCGCATTACCGTTGCCTTATACATTGATAAAAACTGGTCCAGTGTTTCACCTGTTGTATCGACAGAGACGGTAATGCCATCCTTTTGCGCTTTTCTAATAAGATATCGGGTTGTTTTCCTCATCTGTGCCATAACATCTGCGGTATCTAAAGATATGTCAACAACCGCCGCATTTTCGGATGTAAGGTATAGGGGAGCTTCCCTATAGCCGAGATGGGTAAGTATATGGGAAATTGCACCACTTTGAGGGAGACTGCTGTTTAGTCGAATGAAGTGACATCCATATTCCTTTGCGGTATCGAAAAATACCCGATGTAACTGCTCAAGTATTACTTTTATAAGGTTTATATCTCCTGCCGGAAGTCGATATGATGCGGTATGCCATGCATCCGCTGCAATAAGGTTTTTTGCGCATATGGGGCCGTGAGGAATGTATAGGAATGTACCTTTTTTTGCACGAATGAGGAACGCCTGACATGCGGCAATAGGTTCGTTTGATTCATCATACACAAACCATCGAAATACGCGATGTCCGGCGTGTTCTTCAAATTCCCCCCATGCCCATGATTGCATGAATGTGGTTACTGCATGTGCATTGATGAAATCTTCCCAGCGCGCCTGTTCTGATATAAGGGAAATATTCATGGAGTGAGTAATAATAGTTGTATTTCCAGGCCAATGTGTTCTGCGGTCTTTTGACTTACATTGAGCGGAAGATTGATAATGCGCGTACCCACGTTTTCACTGGTTGGGCAGGAGCCTTTTTCGTACTGCATTGCTGCCAGATCGAGCCTTTCGGGGCCCACGGGTTCCTTATACCAGGTACCTAAGAAAATATTTTGCAACCTGAAATGTCGTAAGATATGAGTGCGGCGTTCAGAATGAGGAGCTAAAAGCGGAAGTCTATTAAGGGGGGGCGAGGGAAAGCGACTTATTTGAGGAACATGCTTTCTATACTCCCCTATCGCGGCAGTAATTTGAGTCAAGAGAGTTTCTTTTTTGGACAGTTGCAGATGCAGTGTGTGAGCAAGTACTTCCGGATATGCATACGCATATGATGCATCATATTGACCATCCTTCTCAATGCGTGTAATCTCTGGTGGAAAAAGCTGCATCCAAAGCAGGAGGCGATGGAAGATGCGACCTCCCCGGTGATACCAAAGCTTAATGAAAGGGGCTATGCCCTTATACAGTAAACATCGAACAATAAGACGCTTTGGGGCCTGGGGCAAATTCGATGATGCCTTTTGTAACAAGTCGTGAAGTTGGATGCTTGGGGTGATGACACCGGCACCAAAAACCGAAGAAAATAGCTTCGATCTTCCAAACGAAACCAGGGCGCAGTAACGGTCGCCCAAATCGGGTGCGATGAGTGTGTTTGGCATATATCCATGGGCCAGATCCTCGATGAGAAAAATATTATGTTTGGAGCAAAAGGCGATTATTTCTCCTCTGTATTTTGGGACAATGCCAAAAGAATGCTGAAGTATCAGTACTTTGATGCATGGGTTGTAAAGTGACTCTAAATGGTTTAGGCGCATGGAGAAGTCATCTTCATTGATATCAACATAGCGTATATTTAAACCGCATGATAGTATGGGGAGGGTTACGGCTGCACAGGTGAAGCCTTGTACGGCAACAGAGCTTCCTGAGGGCAATTGTAAGGCGGTAAGCAGAGCTTTGAGGGCAGATCGCCCTGAAAAGAAGAGCGAAGTGTTGTGGGGCACGTTTTTCGGTGAGATATAGGTGGATTGTGAATAATGTGCCGCGACTTTATCTGTTGCCCGATGACCCTTCCACGAATGAGGTGAAAACATTAGGCGCCAGGCAAGCTTGGCATCCTCCGAGGTTTCTTGATGTGCGAAATCGAGTGCGATAAGTGGATGATGCATGGGAGTTTATGTATTAAAAGGTTATCAAAGTATTTGGTCTAAATAGTCGGGGCGAAATCTCCCCTCAACGAGTATGATTGTTTCTGCAGTGAGCGCTTTATGTACGGCAGATATGAGGGCCCGTTGGGACCTCTGATGCACCACCCAGCGTGACTGAGGTGTGCCAATAGCAAGAGTCTTAAATGTTTTATCGGTGGTATAGAGTGTGGTGTGGCTGGGGAGGGCTTGCAGGATGCGAAGGTACGCCTCTTTTTTGTGAGCACCCAGCTCGATAACTCCGCTTGCAAGCACCATTTTTTTGCTTTTATGTACCGCTTTTAACGTATGCAGGTGGCTTATAAAGCCCTCCACATTGCTACTTTGAGAGCAATCGATATACATATGGCCACGGGGATGAGTTTGCGGACTGACATGGAGAGGTTTTTCGATTCGGATAATCGCCTTTTCTATTTCTTGGTCTGTAAAAGCAACCTTTTTGGCCACTTCTTTCGCTGCCGAAAGTGCGGTGGCATGGGGGTCGTGTGGGAACGTTTGATATTCGACGACAGGACAGGGTGTGATCCGCTTAATGCGCATCTTGATAAGCTTGTCCATGCTTTCGGGGATAAAGAGATAGCCGTCTTTTGGGAGCTTGTGCACAATCTCAGTTTTGGCTTTAAAAAGTTGTTCTTTTCCTCCAAATAAACTTATGTGCTGAGTACCGATTGCTGTTATCACTGCAATCTTTGGTTTCATTACATCCGCTATTTCAGCAATCTCCCCTGCTTTGTACGCGCCCATTTCCGCCACAAACCATTGTGTGTCTCGGGTCAAATGGTGCAAAACCGCAAGGGCCACTCCCACTGCAGTGTTTTGATTTCGCGGGGTTTTGGCAGTTTTGTATTTTTGAGAAAGGATGTGGTGGATATAGTCCTTAGTGATTGATTTTCCATATGAACCGGTGACTCCTATAACTTGAGGTGAGAGATAGGTTACAATTCCATGGGCCTTTTGTACGATGCGTTTACGATACAGTGCTACCGGTATGGCTGTTGCCAAAACTCCCACCGACACACATACAAAAGCGATTATCGGCGCAAATACGATAAGCCCCACGCTCGCCACGATATGTTGTGGGAGCAGTTGGGATATGCCAACAAGAAGCACACAACTTAAGACAAGAATCAACGCATTGCGAGGGCTTTTAATACTGGGTGGTCTGAAATCAGCTTCATAAAGCACGGCAATGATTCCTTTGTCTTCAAAGCGTGCGCGCATGCGATCCCATCGGTACTCCTTGATTTGGAATGTGTATACGTGTTTTAAAACGTATATGATAGTGACACACAGCCCTACGGCAGTAAGAAAGGTTGTGAGCATGATAAGAAAATTGTAACAGCTAGTCGGCTACTTTGGTGGTGAGAAACGTATGTATGGAGGGAAAAACCAAATGACTCTGCGTGACGGGAAGCGCATGTGTTGCATCGGGAAACACAGTAAGCAGCGCATGGGGTATGAGGTGTTTGAGCAGTGCCCCATCTGAGACGGGGGTATATGTGTCTTGTCCTCCCCACACAATGAGTGTGTGTTGGGGAATTTGTGTCACCACATCGGTGAGATCTTGCGATACTATCCTTTTGAAATTAGCCTCAAGTTCGGGCTTGCGCAACATGTCAGATTCAGGGAAAAACGTGCGGTACAGAGTTTTTCTAAGGTAAGGAAAATGTCGCAAACCTTTTGATAACGCTTGCTGAAGAGGTTTTTTGGGGGTTTCGTCTGCGTATTTTTTTGCTCGATGCCATGAGGGGGCGCACACGACAAGCTTTTCAATTAATTCAGGATAATGCGCCGCCAGTATGAGCCCAATAGCTCCCCCGAATGAGTGTCCCACCAGTTGAACGGGCTCATCAATCCCTGCGAGGTGAATAAACTCCTTCAGACAATCAGCATACTCATAAATCCCCCAACTATTTGGCGGTTTGGAACTCTTTCCAAACCCGGGTAAATCAGGGATATAGCAGTTGGCGTGAGATGAGAGCATGGTTGCAAGCGGCATAAGGCTTTTCTGGGTGCCTCCCCATCCGTGAAGTAAAAGAAGCGAAGGCGTGGAATTCCCCTCTTGCCGGCGTGGTAAGTGTGTGTAATTAAGTGTTATGCCTGAAGCAGAAAGCACCATGTTTTCAAAAAAAGAAAATCACTACTGTGCTGACTGTACGATAATAGCTTTGAAATCTTCAAAGCTTCCAAAGCCACCTATTTTTTGATCATTAATGAAAAATGTTGGAGTGGAATTAAGGCCCATGCTCAAGGCAGTCGACAAGTCGGATTCGACTTTGGCTTTCACAGCAGGAGAATCAATATCCGTTGAAAACTGTTCCACATCTAGTTCTAGTTCTTGAGCGATTTCAATAAAAACATCACGGGCCGTTGCACTATTTCCCCATTCTTGCTGTCGTGCGAAAGCACTATCTATAAACGGGAAGAACGCATCTTGGGCACCTGCGGCTTCTGCAGCCTGAGCTGCAAGCTGGGCATTCCGATGAATTGAAACCAAAGGAAAATGCCGGAATACAACCGTATATTCTTCACTCATAATGCGGGCGAATTCGGCGTCGTTGGTTTTTTCTTGCTCGATATATTCATGAAAAGACTTGCAAGCGGGACATTGGAGATCGCTATATTCAACCATAACGTTTGGGCCGGAACCCTTTGCCCTATCCACAAGCGTGCCTGCTGCTGAAGCTTGCTCAGGTGTGCGAAGCTCGGAAACACCATCAAATGTTACTGTTTCTGGTTTATTAAAGGCGCTGTATGAAACAAATAGGAATCCAACGATAGCCACGATTGAAATAGCAATAATTTTTATATTCATATGGTGCTCATTGTACACGGATATGTCACAAAGTAAACCATTTGATGTATGTGGCAAAAGTGCTATACTAAGGCTCTATTTCGGCTTATTTTTATGCACCCAGCCCACATTCAAGCGTCTAATTTGTCCAAATCGTTTCAGGTGCGTGGGAAAGAGCGAAGCCTCAGGTCATTACTACTCCCAAAAACCATTAAAAAAGTGGCGGTAAATGAAGTAAACTTTTCCATTAGTGCGGGCGAGCTTGTTGGGTTTATCGGGCCCAATGGGGCAGGCAAAACCACTACACTCAAAATGCTTTCGGGCCTGTTGTATCCAAGCGCAGGCTCGGTGCGTGTCTTGGGCTTTGAGCCCTTTACTCGGCCCCATGCATTTTTGAAGCAAATCACCTTGGTGATGGGACAGAAACAACAACTGTGGTGGGAGCTCCCCGTGTATGATACATTTCTTTTAAACAAGGAAATTTACGATATACCACCTGACGTATTTCAAAAGACCATCAGTGAATTTGTCGAATTGTTTGATGTACGCGATGAGATACACCAACCCCCGCGCAATCTTTCGTTGGGACAACGGATGAAATGTGAGCTTATGGCGGCATTACTTCACAAGCCAAAAGTCCTGTTTTTGGATGAACCGACCATAGGGCTTGATATTGTTATGCAACAACACTTACGTGATTTTGTTGCTCGCTACAACCAACAATATGATGCGACAATCATTCTCACCAGTCATTATATGGACGACGTTAAGCGTTTGTGTAAGCGCATCATTATCATCAATCACGGGGTCATCGTGTATGACGGAAGTGTCCATGAGCTTACGCGCAAATATGTCAAACATAAAGTGCTTTTTTTGACTTTTTTAACTCCCATTCCTCAAGAAACACTTACGCAGTATGGCATTGTAGACTCATACGAGCCCCTCGCAGTGAAACTCAGAGTGGAAAGCCTTACCGTTAAACAAGTCGCGGCGGCACTTTTGAAAAAGCTCCCGGTCGCAGACATCACCATACAAGAGCTTGATCTTGAGGCGGTTGTGCGCGATATCTATTTACAAAAGACGTAATTCATGGTTCGATTTCTCAGATTTATCCACCTGGCACTGAGGCGCGGATTGTATGTGCGCTCCCGCAGTGTGGTGTATTTTATGATGTCCATATTTGTGCCGACACTCCTGTGTATGTACTGGGTTTTTGTCCTTCGTGATAATCCAAATCTTGCGTCACAATTTAAGGTAGAACAGATAGTAAGCTACTATGTGGTGATTGTGACGTTAAGTGCGCTCTTGGTATCACATATGAAAGAATGGATCATGCGCGAAGAGATTCAACAGGGCGGATTATCGCGCATGCTTCTTAAACCGTATTCTTACTATGCGTTTAACGCGTTATTTCATGAGCTTCCCTATCGCATTGTGCAAGGGGGGTATGGGGCGATAATCGTTGGATGCTTGTCGCTCTTTTTCCCCCACCTATTCACGTTTAGCGATTCACTTCCTCTGATTGGGCTTGCGATATTTTCTAGTGTTTTGGGCTTTTTTATTTGTCACAATATTGAGCAAATGCTTGGCTTTTTGGCCTTTTGGTTGTATGACCTGCGCTTGATTCACAATGCATACGACACCATTTTTATTCTATTAGGTGGGGTTAATATGCCTCTCTATTTGTTTCCCGACTTCTTGGAGCGAGTGGCCTTTCTCACTCCCCTCCCCTACATCATTTATGTTCCCGCACTCCTTTTTACTGGACAAGCTCATTCCGATGCGGTGAGCGGATATATTGCAACGCAGATAATGTGGCTTATGGTGACAAGCATTTTGTATCGAATAGTATGGCACGCAGGGATTAAAGCATTTACCGCTGCAGGTAATTAATGATATATGCACATTCATTTGTCATCTTCCAATTCATTGAGAAAATATATGCGTGTTTACGCCACGTATCTGCGTATGGCCATAAAGAGCATGTTGCTATTTCGGGTTAATACGGTGGGGATGCTCGTTTCAACGGTGCTGTGGAGTGGCTTAACGCTTTCAACAGTGTATTTTGCCACGCGCGGTGTACGCAGTGTATTTGGCTATAGCGGTGAGCAACTGATGGTTCTTGCTGCAATACAAGTGATTTTTCTCGGGTTTTTTCATGGCATCATTAGTAAGAATATGGAGCGGATTCCCGAGCTTATGAACCGAGGCACGTTTGACTTTCTGCTACTTAAACCAATTGACGCTCAGTTCAGTGCGTCGCTCACCTATGTATATCCTGCATATATGGTGCGCATTTTACTCGGTGTGGGGGTTTTGGCATATTACCTTCATCTCTATGGGTTTGCCACCTCTTGGTTTTCTATTGCACTGTTTGGCATCCTTCTCATCTTTGGTTTTGTCACCATTTACTCGGTATGGCTTTTGGTGACGACACTGGTTGTGTGGTTTCCTCAAATGGACAATATTGTAGATTTTTTGTACTATCTCAATGTTTCATCTCGATTTCCCTATGAATTTTTGCGAGAGATTGGGTTTATGGCACTTCTGTTTCTTTTTCCCTTTGCCCTTGCGCTCACCATACCAATGAAGGCACTGTTGGGTATGGTGACTTCAGCGGAAATTGTGGCACTTATTTTCGCTACTTTGATATTATTTTTTCTCTCTCGAAGATTTTGGCTGTTCGCCCTCCGGCACTACACCAGTGCGAGTTCGTAAGAAAGTACAGTTATTTCATTTTTTCTTTTTAAATCGCAACACCCTCGGCTTATTCAGTGTATAGATGGGTTTACGATAGTGTCTTGGAGTTGATTGACTAGTGTAAATACCTACTGAGAGTAAAAATGCGCCCATAAGCGTAGCGTATATGGCGGGCACCCCAGTCTGAATCAATGAAGATGATGCTGAAGGTGCTGGTTCAGAAGTTGCAAGATATGTTTTGGTGGCAGAGACTCCCTTGACATGAGTCGCAGCAGCGACAGTATTCCCATAACTTGTTGATGCACACTTGTTTGCACACTTTACCTTAAACTCATATCGAGTATTTGGTTTGAGATCATTAATGGTATATACCACCACTCCCCCATCATCTACATGGGAAAAGTCTATGGCATACTCAGGAGAGTCTGCATAGACAGGGTGTTCAAATCCCCACGCAACACTCCCTACTTCTTTGTAACTGATCGTAAATGTGTTATATGGTTTAGAGGGAGGTGCAATGTATAGAGTGGCTTTTGTGTCTGTCACATCGATTCTAAATATCTCAGGCATTCCTCCTGGTTTTTGTGACACGCATTCACCATTTGCATCATACCCCCAATCTAATCTTCTTTGGATTTCTGGGGGGAGGGTGGGAGTATGACTGGAGGTTGCTGGGGTAGTTTGTATGCTGTCGACATCTGAAATGTTAGTTTGATAATTTACGTTCACTAGTGTTGTTGTGTCGCCAGAGGTTCCGCCATTGATATCTTCAGCAAGCAGATAGATTGAGTACGTGCCTGGAGAAAATGAAGAAAGTTCAACGGTGCATGTAAAACTGCGTTCTTCTCCGGCCTCATATATTCTTAACAGATAATTCGCAGGTTGAGAGTTGTATGAAGTGAACCCGCCTCCAATAATTATGGCGTCATCAGATTGATAGTGTATATGCGTAACATATGCATTATATGAGTCTGCCCCACTCCCTGGATTAAAACTTGTGTCAAGTGATCCATCGCTATTAATACGAGCAAGTCTGCCCCTATTTACTCCGTCATATGTAGTGAAGCCACCTCCTACTAATATTTTCCCGTCACTTTGGACAGTCATACTCCTAACGTCATTGCTTGCTCCACTCCCCGGATCAAAACTTGTGTCAAGCGTCCCATCGGCGTTGAGTCGCGCTATCCTGTTTCGACCAACCCCATTATATGAGGTGAAAGCACCCCCTATGAGCATCTTTCCATCTGGTTGCAGTAGCAGAGAGTAGATAGTGCTACTTGCCCCACTCCCTGGATTAAAACTCGTGTCAAGTGATCCATCGCTATTAATACGAGCAATCATATTAATGTTTACTCCATTATATGAGTTGAAGTATCCGCTAATTAGTAGTTTGTTATCGGGGAGGAGTGCAAGAGAATTAATGCTGTTCATATAAGCTACTGTGGCCGCCGTACCAGTCCCCGGATTAAAACTCGTGTCAAGCGACCCATCGGCGTTGAGTCGCGCTATCCTGTTTCGACCAACGCCATTATATGAGGTGAAGTATCCTCCTATCAGTATTTTCCCATCTGGTTGAAGCACAATAGAGTAAACAGTGCTACTTGCTCCACTCCCCGGATCAAAACTCGTGTCAAGCGATCCATCGGCGTTGAGTCGGGCTATCCTGTTTCGACCAACCCCATTATATGAGGTGAAAGAACCCCCTATGAGCATCTTTCCATCTGGTTGAAGCACAATAGAGGAAACAGTGCTACTCGCTCCACTCCCTGGATCAAAACTCGTGTCAAGCGATCCATCGGCGTTGAGTCGCGCGATATTGCGTCTGATTACATCTTTATATGTCGTAAATGTCCCTCCCACAATAACTTTACCGTCACTCTGTGTTGTGAGTGCATTTACATTACCATTGAGCCCTGTAGTAGCATTAAAACCCACATCAAGTGTTCCATCAGGATTGAGTTGGGCGAGAGCTTCTCTGGCGAATCCATTAAATGACGTAAAATATCCACTAATAACGATTTTGTAATCAGGTCTGAGATGAATGTTAAAAATAGTGCTACTTGCCCCACTCCCCGGATCAAAACTCGTGTCAAGCGACCCATCAGCATTAAGTCGAGCTATCATATTAATGCTTGTCCCATTATATGAGTTGAAGTATCCGCTAATTAGTAGTTTGTTATCGGGGAGGAGTATGAGAGCTTTGATACTAGTAGAAAAATCAAGTGTACTTATCGCTCCACTCCCCGGATTAAAACTCGTGTCAAGCGACCCATCAGTATTGATTCGCGCGATTCTACTCCTATTTACTCCGTCATATGTAGTGAAGCGACCTCCTGCTAATATTTTCCCGTCACTTTGGATAGTCATACTGTAAATCTCATTATTTGTCCCACTCCCCGGATCAAAACTTGTGTCAAGTGACCCATCGGCGTTGAGTCGCGCTATCCTGTTGCGACCAACCCCATTGTATGAGGTGAAGTATCCTCCTATCAGTATTTTCCCATCTGGTTGAAGTACAATAGAGTAGACACCGCCACCCGCCCCACTCCCCGGATCAAAACTTGTGTCAAGCGACCCATCGACATTGAGTCGAGCAATATTACTTCTTCCTGTGCCGTTAAATGTGGTAAACCACCCCCCAATGAGAATTTTTCCGTCTGGTTGGACTGCAAATGAGTACACAGCTCCACCATCCATGCCACTCCCCGGATTAAAACTCGTGTCAAGCGACCCATCGACATTGAGTCGAGCAATTCCATCGCGAGCCACTCCATTGTATGTCGAAAAGTATCCTCCAATGAGAATTTTATCGTCAGGCAGAAGGGCCATACCCTCAATGCCGTCGCCATCCAACCCAGTTCCAGAATTAAAACTTGTGTCTAAAGTTCCATTGGTGTTATAACGAGCAATTCCACTCACTCTTACCCCATTTATTGTTAAGAAATAGCCCCCAACCACGAGCTTGCCATCTGATTGCAATAGAGTATATTGTGCATCGCTATCAGGACCAATTCCCTCTCCAGTGCCTGATGAGAATAAAGCATCTCTTATGATATTAACTCGATCGGGATCTGATGGCGATACAGTACATGGGAGCCAATCGTCAGACACGGTATCAACTCGATACTTGACACTTGCAATATCAAAATTTCCAGGAACAGCATTTCCTGAAATAGCAACCGAGCTTTGATCGGTTGAAATTACGTTTGGTGTGGTAAGAGTAATTGTCGGATTCGAGCTAGCAATTACTTTTGAAAGCACTAACACACTGCTCAACAGTATTCCCAGCAATATAAGTAAGGATATGCGGCTTTTTTGTATAAACACAGACTCATACTATCAATTTAAACTCTCACATGTCAACGATAACCTAAAGCATATAGCTTTACTGTTTTTGCAATAAGCAATTCACTATATATGACACACGCGTCCACTTTCAATGAACTATGGATAAATGTCGGCCTCCCCTACTAGCACCAGTTGATGAGAGGGATGCAGAATTGGTTGGAAGTGGGCGTGGAAGGGTGGTTTATCAAAAATCCCCTCACTATTCAATCATTATCTCTAGTTTAAAGTGAAGGGATTTTTGTGTAAGATGCTCATTTCATTTTGTCATAATCTGCTTTGCTCACAAACTTTGTGAGATTGCGTCCATCAGATGTCTTGCCACGAAGCGCATAGCGCACTTGTGTTTTGCCATCTTTTGTTTCGCGTTTGTACTCTACTGTTTTAACATCTTTTTCATCAAGATGTACTTCTTTGCGAAGTTTTACATCGTAAAATTTGACTGCCATAGTTTGAGTTCACCTCCTTTTCGAGCTCATTGTACGCTCAGACGAACAGGAAAGTCAAGCTCAAGTTGAGGCTGAGTGTTTCGTCATGTCAGAATGGATTTTCTCTTTATGTGCATTACAATGAGATTCATGCTTATTGATGAAGCAATAATATTGGTTGAGGCGGGAGATGGAGGCGATGGAAGAGTTGCTTTTTTCCCTAATTATGGCAAGCCTGCAGGTGGTGATGGTGGTCGGGGTGGTGATCTGTATGCGGTCGTGGACCCCAATCTCTCTACGCTTCTTAAATACACGCGCACTCTATCGTATCATGCTCCCGACGGACAGGTGGGCAGATCATCAACAAAAAATGGCAAAGACGGTGAAAATCTTACGCTCCGCTTCCCTATCGGCACGTTGCTCATAGATACGGTGACTCATGAATCGATTGAGCTTACGCAAGGGAAACCTGTGTTGTTGTGTAAGGGAGGGCAGGGTGGTTGGGGTAATGCATCGGTATCTCGTAAAAACCAAGGAGTATTCTCCACCGCATATCCTGGAAAGCCAGGTCAAAAGAGAAAGTTTCATGTCATTATGCGGCTGATTGCCGATTGTGGGCTCATTGGGCTTCCTAATGCGGGGAAAAGTAGCCTTCTCAATGTGCTCACTGATGCTCACGCGAAAGTGGCAAACTATCCATTTACGACGCTTGAACCAAACTTAGGAATACTGAAAGTACAGAGTACCCCACTTCGTCAAGACTTCGAGGGGCAAGCCCCACTTCGTCAAGACTTCGAGGGGCAAGCAGGGCAAAAAGTACAAAGTGAGGAGAAACGAATTATATTGGCGGATATACCGGGGCTTATTGAAGGAGCATCAGAAGGCAAAGGGCTCGGTGACAAATTCTTAAAACACATTGAGAAAGTGCGGGTGCTTCTCCATTGTATAAGTTGTGAAACTGCTGATATGGTGGCAGACTACCAAAAAATTCGCCAAGAGCTTGCAGCTTATAATCCTGATTTGCTTAAGAAGCAAGAAATGTTGGTCTTGACAAAAGTAGATGTATTGTGCGATGATACGGCGAGGTTTAAGCTTGAGAAAATCGCTCAAGGCTTAGCCTCAAACGTAGTGTTTGTTTCGGTACTTGATGACACTACAATTTCTCGTTTGGTTGCTGCGATCGCATCTGCGTGTTAGGTTTTTCTGCATAGCTTATTTTGACAATGCGCAATACCATTGACAGAGGTTGTAAGGGGTGTATAATCGGGCCAAATACATTTCGTATTTTTACCAATGAGAAACCTCACTCGTTCTCTAACCCATATACGAGTTTATAAGGCTGCACTCCGGAAGATCTTCTCTCTCCTCACCACCACTATGCTTTTGGCGAATAGCTATCTCCCCTATTTCGCGTATGGAGTGAGCTCACAAATTGCTTATGCTGACGCTCCGCCTGTGCTATCTGTCACATTTGATGTTTCAAAAAATGAGCTTGAACTTTCGGTAAATACGTCTTCAGAAGTTAGCTATGTTGTGGCATATACTCGAGTGAAAGATGACGGGTATCAGGTTGAAGGATTAGAAGGAAAAGGTGAAGATGCATCGGGTATTTTCAAAAAGAAATTGTATGCAGGTACATGCTCTGCAGTTGATTGCATTGATCATGAAGTAAAGCGCGCACTCGTGAAAGTGCAGGTTGAGGATTTATCCTGGGCGTATGAGCATAGGTATATATTAGAGGAGAGCAATGCATTCTCACTTGTTGGCGAAGGGAAGATTGAAAATGACAACGATGTGAGCAACCTGCTTGAGCTTACTGAAGATAATAAAAAGTGGCTTGAGGATGTGAACACGATTCAGCCGTCACTTACCCCCACTCCTACTTGCGTTTCTTCTACCTACTATCTCGATGCCGATGGCGATGGTTACGGGGATAATGACAGTACCGTTCAAGCCTGTTCGGCACCAGTCGGTTATGTAGCTGATAATACCGATTGCAACGATAGTGACTCTTCCGTTTATCCTGGCGCGCCCGAAATTGCCGGTGATGGAATCGATCAAGATTGCGATGGGCTTGATGCCCTCCCGACCAATACCCCCACTCCTACACCATCAGAGCTTCTAGTGATTAATGAAATTGACTATGATCAGCCGGGGACTGATGATGCTGAATTTATCGAGATCAAAAATAACGGTCAAACAGCTGTTAATCTAGACAATTATGAGGTGCGGACAATCAATAACGGTGCGCCTCCATCAATTGGCCATGCCTTCGATCTTCCAAACGTAAGCCTCGCATCTGGAGACTATTTCGTAATTTGTGCGCAAAGCGGTAATACCCCAAATTGTGACATGGACGTTTCCCCGGATACTAATTTACTCCAACAAGGTCCGGATGCGGTTGCACTATTTTTTAAATCTGCTTCATCCGAAGTTCTTGTTGACACCGTAAGTTACGGAGGCGATACACCTGGATATACCGAAACAGCGGGAACAATTGCCGACAATGTATCACTTGGAACGGTAGGACTTTCTCGCTTTCCCGATGGTCAGGATACCAATGACAACAGCGCTGACTTTATATTAAGTTGTATCTCTCCCGGGCTTGCAAATACCAGCGATACTGATTGCGACAAGGTAACTATTTGTCACTCCACCAGTGCACACGCAAATCCTTACAATAGTATGAATCCAAGTAAGAGCGCAGACGTTCAAGGTCATGATGGCCACAATGGTGGTGTGTATCCGAGTGTTCCATGGGGAGACATCATCCCACCCTTCTACTATTCTTGTGATTCCGGGATATGCACTTACCCTGGTAAAAACTGGACTACCGAGGGACAAGCGATATGGAATAATGACTGTAATATTCCTGGTGTATCTCCAACTGCTACCCCAACGTTTACTCCAACCAATACCCCCACACCCACCTCCACGCCGACTTCCACTCCACCTGCTGGTAGATGTGGCGATGGCATAGAAAATGACAATGAACAATGTGATTATGGCCCGCTCAATGGTCAATCCAGTTGCTCAAGTGAGTGTACCTGGATAAATGAATGCCGACAAGAAATGGTTGCCAATGGTAGTTTTGAAACACCAGTTGTGAGCCAAGGTACTGGTTGGGATGTGTTTAATAACGCACAAATGGCTGGCTGGACAGCTGAGTGGTATGGTGGCTTTTCAGATTACAATGGTAACACTCGCCCTGAGCCAAAAACCGAAGTGCATCAAGGGGTGAACGGTTGGCTGCCAGCAAGTGGTGCACAATATGTGGAGCTAGATACCGATTGGACGGGGCCCAGCGATGGGTTTAGTGGTGAACCTGCCTCTATTGCGCTTTCACAAGACATCCCAACTATTCCCGGATATGAGTACACACTTGGTTGGAAGTATTCTGCCAGACCAAACCATAATAATAATCATTTGCAAGTTGTCGTTGGTAATACTGAGATGTTTAATAGTGGCAATCTTGCAGGTGGTAGTAGCACCAACTGGCAAGCAGAAAGTTATACTTTTGTTGCCACCACCAGCCTTACAAGAATCAGTTTCATTGAAATCGGAATGACTGACTCACTCGGCATGTTTGTTGATGATGTGAGCGTTGCCTGTACGGAGCAAGGAGCGACCCCCACTCCAACCGCAACCAGTACTCCCACACCCACCAACACACCAACCACAACCCCGACACCAATTGCGTGTGTGCAAGGTGCTGCATGGTCGGGCAATTATGTGTCACACACCCAGGGGCTTCGTAAAAATGGCACTCCTATCACTGATGTGGCCCGTATGAATCCATGGAAAGCGGTTGGCCCTGCAGATGGGCAGTTTTATTCTTTGGGCTATGGAGGGACCATCATACTTGAGCTTTCTGGATATGCCGTTGATGTGCTCAATGCTCCTGATTTGTCTTTCCACGAAGTGACCAATGGAAGAAACAGTTATGGCGTTGAAACAGCAACCGTTGAAGTCAGTCAAGATGGGTCAACATGGGTAAGTATTGGCAATGTCACCAACAAAGATGGTGGAAATGGAATTGGATATTTAGATCTCAACGGGTCAGGTTTGTTGTGGGCCAAGTATGTCAAGATAACAGATATCACCAGCGATCCAGCTCTTGAGGCGACAGCTGATGGATATGATCTTGACGCGGTAGATGTGGTTGAGCAGGTATGTGAAGAACCAAAACCGCCCACTAAGATAATCGCACATAAAATTATATGTGAGAATGAAACATATCTACCCAACTGGCACAATGGTGCGAACATCAATGCAAACACTGCGCAAAACTTTGTAAATAATTCAAATGGCAAATGTTGGTTTGCTCAGGATTGGGATTTCCAATGGGGCTTCGCCGATAAATCAGGTCAACAGGGTGTTGACAAGCTGAGTGGTGAAGTTTTAGGTCTTGCTGCTGGTCAATCTTCATCAGGTATGTGTAATGTGCCTTACTGTGGACCAAATACGCAAACAGGCACTGCTTACAATCAATGGAAAACATTCGGTCCCACCAATGAAAATGGTGTTACTGAGGTCTCCATCAACAACTTAGAGAGCGCTCCAGGTATATGGGTGCGAGAAAGCTTGAAAGCAGACTATGTACCATTCAGCTACCCGCCCCAAGCAAGCCCCGGTAGCAATGTAAGCGCTGAAATGTATTGTCATACGGATGTGGCAAATTATGATAATTTCGATCAAATAGTTTCTCCTCAATCTGGTCAAAGCTACTACTGTGTCGCTTTCAATGCACCTGTTCAAAAAGACGTAACGATCTGTAAGGTTGACGGTGACGATCAACCTCTGGCAAATTGGACCGTAGGATTGGCACAGCAAAACCCGCTTTTTAATGATCAGATTCCGGTAACAAATGGTAGTGGCATCGATGCCTCGTTGCCAGCTGGTGATCATGTGGTATTTGCCTTTGGCACCTATCGCTATGGTAATTCAGCAATGATTGCAGATGCCGGCTTTTCATACAGACCGCTTAATGTCCCCATGGGCGCTGATGGCTGGGTGAGTGGAGATCAGCTTTCAACCGTGGGAGGTTTAGAACTCAAAGTTGGTGGTCAAAATATTGCGTGGGGTGGTTACAGCCCAGCTCACCAATACACCACTCTGGTATCAGGTTTTGCTGGCGGTAATCTTAATTTGAACGTTTGGGACAACCAATACAACGACAATCTTAATAATGGCAATTTCCGCGCACGAATTCATGAGGTGCTGGCAACTGGTGTCACCGGTGATAATGGCTGTGTCACTTTGGAGGATGTGCCATATGGTGATTATGTAGCATTTGAACTACCACAAGCTCATTGGAGCCATGTATCAACGCAGGTAAATGGCCAAGATTCAGCCTTATTCCCTGCCCCAGTCACGGTGAGCGAGCAAGACACCACAGTAATTTTTGAGAATCGCTTGGTGACGGGCCAACTGAGAGTTCAGAAAACCACAATTCCATCGGGCGACCCGACAGAGTTTAGTGTCACCGTCTCAGGTGGTGGTCAGGTGTATGGGGCGGCCACCGGCAGTGTAACGGATGTGGCTGACTATACGTTCACTGTTGAACCAAACATATACTCAGTGAGTGAAGATGTGCCTTCAAACTGGGAACAAACAAGCAACTCGTGCTCTGGCATATTGGTACCCTCCGATGGAGAAAGAGTATGTCAAATCACAAACACACAATCATATGACATCCATGGCTACAAATGGAATGATGCAAATCGCAATGGGGTAAATGATAGAGAGGAATTGCTCAGCGGTTGGGAGATTTTCATTGATCAAAATAACAATCAGCAATGGGATGCAGGTGAGCCGAAAACCACCACATCAGGTGATGATGAGCACTACGGTTGGTATTGGTTTGAGGGGCTTCTCGCAGGTACCTATGACGTGTGTGAGGTTGTTCAATCAGGATGGGCACAAACCTATCCAGTTGATCCAATATGTCACACGGTGACCTTGCCCGATTTAAATCCTCGGGGTATGGCAGTGAGTGTTAATATGGTCGCTGGTCCGGAATATAACTTTGGTAACACTCAGTATGGTGATGTTGTAGTCTACAAGTTCCATGATCTTAATAACAATGGTCAGCGTGACAACGGTGAGCCACTACTCCCCAACTGGGATATAACCATGAGTTTGACAGATGGCCCAACCACAACCCAATCGACCGACAGCTCGGGAAGCACCACCTTCGTGCTTGGGGCTGGCGACTATGTGCTTGATGAAATCATGCAGGAAGGTTGGTATCAGTCCAATATTTATTGTGAAGGAGCTCAGGAAGGGGTAAAGATAACTCAAGATGGGTGGGCGTATGGGCATCATGGGATGTGTTCGAGATGGAACAAGTGTGGTGATGCTGCTACATGTGCACTTAAGGCTTGTCAGGCCAATGGGTATGATCGATTGGTATCCTATGGCGACGCAAGGCCCTGTACTCAATTTGAAAACTGTAGCTTATTTCATAATATCGATATTGACCTAAGTTATCAGGAGGAATGGGGCAACTGGTGTGATGTTATGGGGGTGACAGATATATATTGTAGCAATGGGAGTATGTCCTCCCCCACTCCGACCCCCACCCCAATTGATGGTGATGAAAGTGTCGGACTCATAGATAGAATATTGGGCGTTTCGTCGGTTTTCGCTCAAAAAGAAGATGAAAATGGTTCATATCGATCAGGGCTTGCCGTGACCGTTGAGCCGGGCGAGCAAAAAACATGCTATGTAGGGAACTATCAAAAGGCCACCATCACTGTGAATAAGAATGTGATAAACCACGTTGATCAAGACATTACAGACGATTTCCCCTTCGATGTTGATGCGGGAGAAATGCTCGGCACCCATGTGATAACAGAAACCAGCCCTCATGTGTTTACCGTCAATCCAGGCACATACACATTCCAAGAGATAAATATAGATAGCAGATATTATCTTGATGCGATGCTCGGTGATGAGAATGCGGGGGTAAGCGACATGCAAGTGACTGTTTTAAGCGGAGCATCTAAATCGGTTACGTTTGTGAATAAAAAAGTTGAGCCAGTGCTTCGGATCAGCAAATTCAACGACAAGTGGCCCACTCCACAGGCGGTGGGTGCAGATGTGACCTATACCATCACGATTGAGGTGTTGGATAATGATATGGTGGATGTGAAAGTCATAGATCTTCCACCAGGGGGATTTGCATACAAGAGCGGTTCATGGAAGGCATTGAAAAATGGAGTTCCCTACTCTATTCCCCAGCCTGTCTATTCATCGCCAGGTACGTGGCTTCTGGGCAATCTTGCCATGGGTGATGTTGTCGTTTTGACATATGTTGCGACAATAGGCACAGACAGCAAGCCAGGAGTGTATAAGGACTTGGCGTGGGCCTATGGGTGTGCCGACTCGACATCTTGTGCGATAGATAAGGCAGATATGGTGCTTGCAAGCTCTGCAGACTCGACCAAAACAGATCCTGGCATAATTACTGATACAGTCGTTGGCACCCAAATAGAAATTGAAAAAGTGGGCACACCCTCAAACACCATAAACATACTTGAGAAGCGCGATTTGGGCAATGTGCTCGGTGCGACATCTGCGCGTCGGCTCCCGGCAACCGGTGTTGCAAGTATATTGGTGATACTGGGGTTTGCACAGCTTTTGGTGGGCTTGATGATTGGGTTATGGTATTTGTTTAAAACTCGTATGAAATACACACCTAAAATGATTGCAATTCTTCTCACCATATTTGGGGTGCTGTCTGTGTATGTGTATGGCAACACACCCGCTGTGCATGCAGCCCTTGCCGATGAGATTGTGGTGCGGGTTGAGCAGCCTCGATCTCCTACTAATGAAGGGTTTAACCTTGGATTTGTGGCGCTTGATATGATGAACAGACAGCTTACGGCCCGTTGTTATGTAAAAAGCCCTAAAAACAGCTGGAATTTCACGCAATTTGGGTCGGATATCACCCTAAAAGCCGGTGGAGACAGCGGTGCGTGTAAAGTTGAAACTGGTGCGCTCGCTGAAGGTGACAACATATACGAAGTGCGTGTCACTGTGCTGGGTTCTCCTGCGAGCCCATATGTGGCCCAAGCGGAGACGATCACGGTGAAATACATTTCTACATCAACGCGTCCGGGAAATCCTCGAAACTACGACCGATTTGATTTGAGTTCTTGTGAGAAAAAAATAACATTCTGGTCGGCAGACGATGGCGGTAAGACGGTGCGCGTTGAGGTGTATCGCGGTGACAGCACAGAGTTTACGCTCAATGATGGCACTAAAGTAGCCACATTCACCATTGGTTCAAACACCCAAGCGACCCACGTGGAACTCGTACCCGATTGTAATAAAAAATATTACTACGCATTGCGTGCTTTTGATGCGGCGGGTAATTATTCAGACCCGGTCGGAGATAAAGTTGTTGAAACAGTCACCAGTTCCACAGGAAGCACCTCAGCAGAGGTGATTGAAGAGGGTGCCCTCATTGTGCAGGGATCGGGAGGCACTGGAGGGCAGGTGCTCGGTGAGCAAGATGGTTTGACAGCTCAGCCATCACCCAAAGGTAAAGCCGAAGGAGAGGTGCTGGGCGAGAAAGTCGCCACACCAGAGTCTGCCCTTCCCCCACTTGATAATTTGGTTGAAGAAGGAGCAAGTCGCAGTGTATGGGCATTTGTCGGAGTGGGACTGCTTGTTGGAGGGTTGGCATACGCATGGTACTATCGAGCTCGGCAGAAAAATAAAACAGAGCAAATTCAAACTCCTCAGACCAAGAAATAATCAAGCATATGAATAAGGCTCAAAAGAAGGTTCAAGAATCTGACACCATGCAAAAAGCTCCCCCATGGCCATTGGTAATCGCCATCATTTCTATAGTGAGCGGGCTGGGTGTTCTTATGTTTGTGTTCACCCCTATCTTATGGCTTGAAACACAATATGTATGGCGCACAAGCGTTGTGAAGTATCTCCCCCCAAACACTGTCGTCTCCCCCACTCCCGACCCTCGCAATGCGCTCCCCATAGATTTCTCAATAGCAGTACCCAAGATAGGGGCATATGCGCCGGTTGTGAAGGATGTTGATGCATTTGATAGTCGTATTTATCAACAGGCCCTTTCCAAAGGAGTCGCGCACGCTGCGGGTACGTCAACGCCTGATAAGGCAGGCAACAGCTTTTTGTTCGCTCACTCTGCGCAAAATATTTTTGATGCAGGTCGCTACAATGCAATTTTTTATTTGATAGATAAATTAGAAGGAGATGATGAATTTTCGGTATATTATGAGGGCTCTGAGTACATATATCGAGTGAGAGAAAAACGAGTTGTTGATGCGCAAGATATCTCAATCATGGAGGATGCCTCATTTGAGCGCTCAGTAACCCTTATGACGTGCTGGCCTGCAGGCACGACATGGAAGCGTTTAATCGTGGTTGGGCAACTGCAAAAGGTCACATCACTGTAGCATCGCAATCAGGTGGTAGTGAGCCGTACATTTTTCTTCAGTCCCGATAGCCAAGCATGAGGTGTCGCTCACGGCCAGGATTTTCAATATGGATTTTCCTGTCTTGCTCAATCATATCTTCAAAATCTTCAAGTGCCTGAATGACTTCATCGGGAGTTTCGACGATTTTTAGTACGCGCACTTCCTCAGGTCGGATACGCATGGTTTTGACAAATGTTTCGACAATTTCCCTCCAAAATGAACCAAAGAGAATTATTGGCTTGTGGAACCCAAAATAGAGACGTGCCACGACCCAACACATCGCAAATTCAGAGATAGTGCCGGTGCCACCGTTAAAAAAAACATATGCATCACCCAGCTCCATGAGCCGCTGCGTTCTGTCGATGTAGTTTTTCTCTGAATACATTTCATCTGCAACAATACTGTTTTCTTTGCCTTGTATGGCGGTGGCGTAATCAGGCTCCAAGTATACTGCCACCGTTTTACCCCCCGCTTCCTCCGCTCCTTTTATCCCGGCAAACATCACACCCGGCCCTCCGCCATCAACAACGGTGAGATCATATTCTGCAAGCTTTTTTGCGGTGAGAAATGCCTGATTAAAATCATGATCTCCCCCACTTCCCACTGCGCTGCCAAAAATGGTGACTGATTTGATGATATGCATAGGCATGTATCATACCTATCGGTGGGCCATGTGTGCAATAGCTATTGAATGAAGCAGCGTGACTCACGTATAATGAGCGATATGGCTCATAAAATAGGCATCATTACCGCAGGCGGTGATTGCGCAGGCATCAATGCAGTGGTGGCAACCATTGTGAAAATGGGCAGTGCGCAGGGCTATGAGTATATTGGCTTTCATAAAGGATGGGAAGGTGCACTCTCTCCCATGCGCTATCGCACGCTTGATCTTGAGTCTGTGCGTGGCATAAGCCATTTGGGCGGTACTATCCTTAAAACCACCAATCACGGCAGATTCTCGGCCAAAATCGGTCGAGGTGAAAAGCATGCGATAGATCCTGCCATACTACTTGAGGCCAAAACAAACTTAGACTCGCTTGGCATTGAAGGACTTATTGTCATTGGCGGTGATGGCTCACTGGCTGGTGCATCTCAGATGGCTGATTTGGGGGTCAATATCATTGGTGTGCCCAAAACCATTGACAACGATTTATCAACAACTGATGTGACATTTGGATTTAGTACTGCAGTTTCAGTGGCAGTTGAGGCACTGGATAAAATTCATACTACTGCCACGAGCCACGGAAGAGTCTTTCTGGTAGAGTGTATGGGCCGTACGGCTGGCTGGATTACCCTTCATGCAGGGCTTGCTGCAGGTGCCGATGCCATACTGCTTCCTGAGTTTCCGCTTGATCTGGGGCAGTTTGTCGGATTTTTAGAGCAGCATATGCAAACTCATGGTTCGGCAGTCATTGCGGTCGCGGAAGGCATCACGCTTAATCTTCCCTCAACCATGCAAGATAAGGAAAATGCCGAAAATCAAATGGTGGGATCATCATATACGCTCATGCAAATGATAGAAACTCAATTCCCCGGTAAGTTTGAACTGCGCAATGTCATTTTGGGGCACACACAGCGGGGAGGCAGCCCCAATGCAGAAGATAGAATCCTCGCTCGTCGCTATGGCATTGCGGCGTTTGAGGCTTATCAACAAGGACAATTTAAGACGATTGTTAGCATGCGCAGTGGCCAGATTGTGCTGTCGCCTCTAACGGGTGAAATCGATGTGGTGAAGCGAGTCACCAAAGATAATCCCATTTATCAAGCTGCACAAAAACTCGGGGTATATACCAATTAAGTGAGTTAAACTTCCGGCATCCACTTATCTTGCAGTTCTTTTTTCTGTTGGTCGTCGAGCACGTATTTTTCTATCCCCTGTTCTCTTCGTTTTCGCGTGATCTCGGCCAATACAAGCGCGACCGATACTGAGATATTAAACGACTGTACAAAGCCCTGCATCGGGATATACAGGTGGTAATCGGCGTGCATCTGGCCATATTCAGATATTCCTGCGTGCTCATTGCCGAAAACAAGTGCGATTTTGGGCCCGAGTGTCGGCATGGGGGTGTACAAGTTGAGAGGCTTTTCCGATTTTAGTGTTGTCGCATAGATGGTAAATCCTTCCGACTTCAGTTTGTCGTAGCAGGCCTTCGTGGATGCAAACTTTTCAATCGTCAGCCATTTATTGGCTGAAGCCGAGCTTTGCTTACCGATTCGTTTGGGATTGTATGCCTTTTGATGCTCGAATATAAAATATGCTGTTTGAAACCCAAAAGCGTCCACACTACGAAGCACGGCTGCAGCATTGTGAGGATCATGCACATCCTCAAGCACGACAATGCCTTGTTGGCGATGAGCAAGGACAGCGTGGATTTTTTGGGCTCTTTTGACAGTTAAAGAATGTACCATTGTTGTTTGGTTACCCTGACAATCATTTTCTACACCTCAATCCTTGGAAACAGTGGGCGTATCTTCTCTATCTTGCCTTGAGTTCGCTCGCGTATGAGTTGTGCAGTTTCAGGGAGAAACGGTTGTAGTTTCTGTCCGATCTGACTTAACGCACCAAGTGTTTCTCGGATAAATGACGATCGCGCATTTGCATCTTTACTCCATGGCTCATATTCATTAAACGATTTGTTAATTTCCTTTACCTGTGACCAGAGAGAAGCAAGGATCGTTTGATAGTGGAATGGAGTATGTTTTTCTTGCATCCCGCTGTCATGGTGCGCCTGAAGAACCATGGCATTTGCTTCAATGATAATTCCATCCTGCGCTGCTATGGCGATTGTGCGACTGAGAAGATTGCCGAGTTCATTGGCAAGATCTGCCGTATACAGCTGTCGCATGCGGCTGTCGCTATAATCACCATCATCATGGGGAGGTATTTCACGGGCCAAATAGTAGCGCACGGCGGCAAGGCCATAGTTTTTGATGAGTGCAAACGGGTCGACCACATTACCCAATGATTTACTGATTTTTTGCCCGTTTGCCGTGATAAACCCGTGGGTGAATAGATGAGTCGGGAGTGGAAGCCCGGCAGAAAGCAACATGGCGGGCCAATAAATACCGTGGAATTTGATGATATCTTTGCCAATGACATGTATGCGTTTTTCTGAATTTTCCCAATAGGTGTGGTATAGCGACTCGTCTTTTTCCCCAAACCCAAGTGCAGTGATGTAATTTGATAAAGCGTCATACCAAACATACATACGCTGACTGTCGTCGTCGGGCACGGGTACCCCCCACCCCTTCATGCGTTTGGTGGGGCGAGAGATAGAGAAATCTTGCAGGCCTTTACGCACGAAGTTTAGAAGCTCCTCTTTGCGATATGCGGGGAAAATGGTGAGCTTGTCGGTTTCGAGCATGTTTTCGATTTGAGTTTGATAGCGGGAAAGGGCGAAAAAGTAGTTTTCTTCCTCCACAAGCTCAAGTGTGCGATTATGGTTGGGGCAGATGTTGTCCGGAAATTCTCCATCCTCATAAAATGTTTCGCATCCCACACAATACAAACCTGAATATGTTTTCTTGTAGATATCTTTAGCACTAAGTGTCCACAATTTTTGAGCACCTGTTTTGTGCTGTGCTGAGGTTGTTCGGATGAAGGTGTCATTGCTTATTCCCAAGCTTTTACAGAGCTCTAAAAATACTTGTGCGTTTTCATCAACAAACTCTTGCACAGGTTTCCCTGCTTTCTCTGCTGACTCAATATTTTTAAGCGCATTCTCATCGGTGCCGGTTGTGAAGTGCACATCCTCACCAGCCCTTCGAAACAGTCGGGCAAGCACATCTGCCTGAACAGCCTCAAATGCAAAGCCGATGTGGGGCCGTGCATTGACGTATGGGATAGAGGTGGAGATGAACGTGGACATGTGGTGAAAAGTATACCATTTACCCTTCTTTAGCTACTTTGAAACGTGAGTGAATTATCTTTGCAATATTTGCACTATTTTCTCCGTGAGCGCTTTTGTTGAGTCGGCCTCTTTCACTGAAACGCACACGGGCTGGTAGACGTGGATAATATCCTTAATCTTTTGAATGTCGGCGCCCGGTGGAAGGTCGAACTTATTAAGCACCATTATGCTGGGCTTATCCTCTACTCCCAAATCGCGCAATGTGCGCTGGACTGTTTCGATCTTTTCTTCAATATCAGGATCTGACGCATCCACCACATGCACCAGTAAGTCTGCATTCACCGTCTCCAAAAGTGTTGAACGAAATGCCTGCACCAATTTAGGAGGGAGATTCTTGATAAACCCAATCGTATCCGACACCAAAATCGGTTGAAGGGAGAAAGTGTTGCTCTTTGTGTTCATTTTTTCACTCTGTACTTTGTACTCCGTACTCTGTTCTTTATATTTAAGATATCCTGTCGCACTATCAAGCGTTGCGAAAAGCACATCTTTCTCAAGCTTTGCTTTCCCCGTAAGCGTATTAAATAGAGTCGTTTTTCCCGCATTGGTGTATCCGACTATTGCGACCGTCTTTATTCCTCTCTCCTGTCGTTTTTCAATCCGAGTTTGCTGATTGTTTTGGTACTTTGCAAGCTTAAGGCGCACCTCACGCATGGCGTCGCGCCAATGGCGTTTCATCCGCTCGGTATTGGTCTCGCCGATGCCGCGCGTTCCCACTCCCCCACCCTGTCGGGATAATATCATCCCCATCCCAAAGATCCGAGGGCCCATGTGCTGCATTGCCGCAAGCTCAATTTGCAGTTTTCCTTCGGCAGTGCGTGCATGTTTTTGAAAGATTTTAAGAATAAGATCCACCCTATCCCACACGGTGATATCGGAGTCTGCATCCCAAAGCGCCATTTTGAGGTTGTACACCTGATTTGAGCTGACAATATCGTTGAGCACGAGCGTGTCGACCGGTTCGCGTTTGATCAATTCAAAAAGCTCTGCGACTTTCCCTTTGCCAACGTAGGTGGTTTGATCGGGGTGAATGCGTTGTTGCACTATGTGGCCAATAACCCCTTTCCCTCCGGTGAGGGTGTGGACGAGCTGAATGGTTTCTTGGAGGCGCTTTTCACTCTCTGCGATCCGCGTATGCGGGGGCACCACATCAATGACAATAAATCGGGGAATTTGTGCTGACATGGGAGTATTGTACTTGGGACAGGTTCATTTTACGTTAAGTAATAGTCCATTCACCTTGAATTGTAGGATAATTAGTGTATTATAGGCCTATTGTAAATAACGGTTTTATAGACCCTGAATCATTGTGTTGATATATGGCTCTAACAATCTCTAGCCATCTTAATAAAGAGTATTCTCTTATACCAACTCGAGGCAGTGTGAGAGCTGAGCATCGTGTTGTTCATACAATAAAAGGATTCCCTTTCTGTTCGGGAACAGTGGTTGATTTATGCGCAGAAACAACTGCAGCTTTCGGTGATGGAAAGATTAATATATCAACTTCGGTTCTACCAGCACAAGGCTCATTTATTGATAACCGTGGAGATAATATGAATATGGGCACCGTCGCATACCAAGTGGCCATCCCTCCATGTAGAAGCTGTAGTCAATATCGAGTTTCTTGCCCAGGCCTTTCACCAAGTGATGTATCCTTAAAATATAATCCTGAACATCCTAATAGAGGAGCTCAAGCTAGCTTTACTGTAAATGTTAAAGATTCATTTGTCCCCAGTGAGGCAAAATGCCTCGCTCTTCCCACTTCATCTTAAGGGATTTTTGCTAGAATAGTACCGCCATGAACCCTACCACTCTTCAAGTCGGTGTTAAGATTCTTGCGGTATATAATGGCAAGTTCTTGGTTCTCCGGCGCTCGGGCGTAGCATATAGCCATGTGCAAGGCACGATGTGGGATATCCCCGGAGGCAGAATCGACCCCACACTTTCTTTGTATGACAACTTACAAAGAGAAATCCGTGAAGAGGCGGGATTGGAATACAGCGCAGATCATTGGGAAACGTCTGCTTTGTTGGGAGCGCAAGATATTTGGGTTGAGAAAAAAAAGATGCATGTTATTCGCCTGACGTATGCCGGGCGTGTGGAAGGCACTATACAACTGTCTGATGAGCACGAAGAATATGCACTCGCGACCTTTGATGAGCTGCTTACGATGTTTGATGAGGCAAACCTCATTGGTCAGCTGGTGCGCACCCACGCAGCACATCTGCGTGATATGCTATCTGCATGAGCGCATCAGAACAGCAACCCAAAAAACATGATTATCTGTATCGCGTGCTCCGGGGACAAGCTTTTTTGGACCCTATTCGCCTCATTGGATGTATCGCAGAGAAAGTCAGAAAAAATGTACGCAGGGGCACTGTTTTTAAAAATAAGCATTAAAATATCTGCATATGTCGTTGGAAGAAAAACGGACTATTCAGGTCGAGCCGGTCACGCGATTTACAGCAAAGCTCGCTGAAAACATATTTTATCGCCTTATCAGTCGTAAACCTTTAGAGTCGACTCCAAAGATTAGACGATATGGTAGAGGGGGTAAGCCCGACGTTAAATAACAAATGAAAAAGGGATAGGGATATGGTGCTAATATTAATACGTGTTCAATGTGTGATTGTCGATAAACTAATGACACTCAGTATCCATTATTGTATTTCGAATTGCTGATATAAAAAACATATGCTGGACGCATGGTGCCGTATTGATGAATTACCCGGAGACGTTGATTCAAGATTACCTGCAATGCTTATAGTTGCTAGTAAAGCAGGCTTACCTATGCATCGTAAACTTGGAAGCAATCAACTATGTGCAGGTTACAATAAATATCCTGGCACAGACTCAGTGCAAGAAACTGCCCTATTACGTCTTAATCATGAATCCCCCACTGGGCTGGGTGTAGACATTAGGATGCTATGCCCATTTCAATGCGGGACCGTGTTTGCATTTTCACCTCACCCAACACGAGGAGGAAATAGAGGTTGGGTCGTTTCAAAGGCGGGCTTTGATGGAATTAAAAAAATCTAGATACATATCAATCAGCCCGATAATACCTCTTCCCCTTCAAATTCTTCGGCATGTATTCTTGCTTTTACCTTTGGGTACAGAATTAAAATTCGAAATATATAAGAAATAGTATCAAAAGCTTTGACAATATACTTGTTATACAGTATCTTGTAACAAAGGGTGTATGCTCAAATCAAGTCTACAACAAATCAATCAACTAAGAACAGGGTTGTTATTTTTTAGCCTGATTTTCGCTTTGGGTTTACTAGTAACCCTCTTTTTCCCACACAATAGCTTTCAGGAACAACGTAAACCACTGCAGGCAACCAAAATCAGTAGCAAAAATTCCACACAACTGAATCGGGAATATAAACATGGAGAGGTGATTGTAAAGTTCAAAGAACCTCTCAGTGGAATCAAAGATAAAAATAACGAGGATATAACTTCCAAATTGGATAGGCAAATCATTTCTTATAGTGATCTAATTGAAGCGTCTGTCCCTTCATTCGTGCAAGACATGCACAATACTTACTCGATTATTACACTCGAAAAGGTATTTAAAGGGGCACAAACTCCAAATGAGGAACTGAATAAGTTCAAAAAGAAATATCCAGGCAGGGTAGTAAATGAAAGTGAGCTTATGAAAGTTAGACTAAACTCTACATATACAGTGAGTTATGAAGCTGATATTTCACCAGAAAGGGTTGCTGTCGAATTACAGAAAAATCCTAATATTGAATATGCTGAGCCAAATTACATTGTTGAGACAACGACTATTCCCAACGATTTAGGCTTCGTTTTTTTGTGGAATTTGCACAATAATGGACAAAGGTGTGGATATCAAGATGTTGATATTGACGCTCCAGAAGCCTGGGACATTACAACAGGTAATGATTCGGTCATCGTTGCGGTGATCGACACAGGAGTCGACTACACTCATGAAGATCTCACTGAAAATATGTGGATTAATGTAGATGAAATCCCCGACAATGGTATAGACGATGATAACAATGGCTATGTTGACGATATACGAGGCTGGAATTTTAGCGCGAACAATAACAACCCTTTTGACGATGACGGTCACGGTACCCATGTATCTGGAACCATTGGTGCAGTTGGCAACAATACCACAGGTCTGGTTGGAGTAAATTGGAGGGTTAAAATAATCCCTCTTAAAATATTTCCAGGAGCTTATTCCAGCAGCATTGCTTCTGCAATTCACTATGCAAACATCATGGGTGCAAAGGTAAGTAATAATAGTTATGGGCGATTTGGTGGACACTCACAAACTGAATATAGTGCTATTCTTGAAAGTTATGCGTACAATGCAATTTACGTCGCTGCTGCGGGCAATGGGAGAGATGGGGTGGGAGTAAACACGGATACAGATCCCTTCTATCCTGCTGGTTACGATTTGCCAAATATACTATCCGTTGCTGCCCACGATTGTTGGGATAAATTGTCTGAATACTCAAATTATGGCGTTAATACGGTTGATATTGTTGCACCAGGGAATGGGATCATGAGTACGATACAAAATAATTCTTATAGTACTCTCAGTGGTACTTCGATGGCAAGTCCGCATGTAGCTGGTGCGGTGGCCTTACTTTTATCGTATGACTCGAATGACTCTGCTGATAATATTCGATACAAAATACTCAATAATGTAGAACCAATGATGAATTCGGTTGCGGGAAGAATTGGAAGTGGTGGGAGGCTTAGTGTGTACAAAGCGATTATCGATAATACAACATACCCTACTCCTACTCCATTGAATACACCGACCATGACTCCAACACCAATCCCAACATATCAGTTTTCTTTTACTCCCGACGTAGTCCCAAGCCCTGAATGGGACACAGCAGAAGAGCTATTGGACAGATTAACGCTTCTTTCAGGTGTGTTTACTAGAGATATCGCCAGATGGGACGGCTCCTTGTGGATTGGGCATGTGAACAACACTCCCTTTAATAATTTTCCGATAGAAGTTGGCGAAGGATACCTCATTAGGTTTGATCCAGGAATGGACACCTCAATATATTCACAGCTTGAAGGAACAGGCGAAATTTCTTCATCAACATATGTAATGAGTCAAAACGCCTGGAGTTATATCGGAATATCTCATAATCTTCTACAATCAAATTCGATTACTGACGCAGAAACCCTTTGTGTACATTTTGGTGAAGGCTACACGCCTGAAACAACGGTCAGGTATTTCAATGCACAGACACAAGATTGGGTCACACACCAATGTCAGACAAATAATAATAATTTTCAGATATCCGGATATGGCAACTCTTTTTTCATTAATTCAACTATGGGATTTAACTTTTCTCTGCAAGTTGTTACTCCCACACCTCCCCTCGCAATATTGCTCGATTCATTTACCGCACAATGGATAAATAGAAGTCAGGTGCGGGCAGAATGGGTGACAGTATCTGAGATGGACAACTTAGGATTTAATATATGGAGAGGGTCGACACCGAAAGAACCAACAGTGAAACTAAATAAAACCATGATTCCTTCTTGCTCTCCCGGAGGCACTCAAGGCTGCAGTTATGCATACTTGGATACTCTGCCACGTGCAAACACCAAGACACCTTCAGTCTATTATTACTGGATAGAAGATATTGATGTAAATGGCACAATCACTCGCCATGGGCCAGTTGGTACAGACGGCAGTGGGGGGCCGTAAGCATCAACAAATTTCTTGGAGTTAGTGTGTGCGATAATACTTCTTCCCCTTCAAATTCTTCGGCATGTATTCTTGCTCCACTGTTTCCCCCTCTTTTTGTTCTTGCCAGGGGTAGCGGACATGCCCTGCCCCATATCCTTCTTTTTTCATGACTTTATTGACTGGGTTTCGAAGATGAAGTGGAATTGGGTCAAGGGGGAGGTTTTCGATGTCGTGGAGGGCTTCGCTGATGCCCACATATGATGCGGTGGATTTTTTTGCAGTTGCCAGATATGTCGCGCATTGGGCAAGCACAATGCGCGCCTCGGGCATGCCAATCATATGGACCGCCTGCATGCATGCGGTTGCAACAACAAGTGCCGTGGGTTGGGCATTTCCTACATCTTCGCTTGCAAACACAACCATTCTACGGGCTATGAAGACAGGATCTTCACCCGCGTCAATCATGCGTGCCAAATAATGCAAGGCTGCATCCGGTTGGCTTCCCCGCATGCTCTTTATGAATGCCGAGATGGTGTTGAAGTGGTCTTCTCCCCCTTTGTCATAGCGTATAGTCTTTTTTTGTAACACAGTTGATAAAAGTTCAACGCTTATAGATGTTGACATTTTTGCTGCAGTCTCAAGGGCATTGATTGTTCGTCGTGAGTCGCCTGCGGCATATGCACGGAGGAAATCGCGCGCTTTCTCGTCAATTTTTACCCCTTTTAAATGCACAATGCACCGGTCAATGATGAAATCCATCTCGTGTTCAGAAAGTGCATGAAGCATATACACATGGCAGCGGGATACAAGTGCGGGTATGACTTCAAATCCTGGGTTTTCGGTGGTGGTGGCAATAAGGGTGAGTATCCCCTCCTCCACCGCTTTAAGCAGTGCATCTTGTTGGGCTTTGTTAAAGCGATGTACTTCATCTACAAACAGGATGGTGCGCTTTTGCTCAAGCCCATCTCGTAGGTTTTGAGCTTTTGTGATTGCTTTCTTCACTTCTTCTTTGCCGGATTCTACCGCTGACAGGGCAATAAACTCTGCTTCAATGTTTCGGGCAATAAGATGTGCGAGAGTTGTTTTGCCACATCCGGGTGGGCCCCAAAAAACAAGCGATGCAATACTTCCCGACTCAATCATTTGGGTGATGGGCTTACCGGGGCCGACCAGGTGGGTTTGTCCGATAAAATCAGCAAATGAGGTGGGCCTGAGGGCATAGGCAAGAGGAGTTGACATGAGGGGATTATAGCGGAATGATGACCTATGTAGCGGTGGATACTTTCTTATCCACTAATGAGAGCTTTTCGTTCTTCACGAAGAAGCTTTTTTTGAGCACGATAAACTTGGGCCAAGTGCCCAGCTATTCCACGCGCCTCTCTGTTTATTTGAGTAGATGGTTTTATGGAAGTTGTCCTATCTTGCCTTAATAATTGGCGTTGTGAAGGAGAATTTTTCTCTTGAGAAACTTGTAATGCAACAAATTCTCTGATGTTCTCTGATGATAACTCTCCCAATTCATCTTCCATCGCTTTCATCTTCATAACTGCACCGCTGTTTATCATTATCCATTTCTCACCATCTGTTGTAGTGAGCAAGACACCATAATGATCATGCATTAGATGAGTTGCACTACCAGTACCAATGCTTTGCATGGTGTAGGGAATAATCACTGCTTCTGATATGTCCAATAGTGGGAACGTCTTACTAATGACAACAACAGATGCCATTTGTTCGAGGCAATTGGTTCTACCATAATTTAGCCTATTAAGGCAATTTCCTTCTGCCATAGTTCCAAGACTGTGCATTATTTCAAACGGCTTAAAGACACTTCCAATGCTCAAACCCCTATTTGAAGAGGCAAACAGGACTTTGCTTAGGGCCTCCATTCCAGGATACAGAGTATCTCCACGAGCATTATTCATCTCTTCTAACAGAGTCTGTCTTAAATCATCTTGATCCAATAAGTTAAGATAGATTACTTCGCTTGCGCCGAACCCAACAGTAGCTTCAGTATTTAAAGTCCATTGAGCTCTTACGTTTCTAAACATAGCTTCGACTACCTTTTGCTCAAACGGACGCATGAAACGTATACTGTTTGCGAACAGTTCTCTTCCTGCAATCTCTCTCCCCTTTGTTTCTTTTAAGGTAGTTGGATAGGTAGAAACACCTTCTAATGACATGATATATATTCTATCAAATGAAATAAACAGCTCAGGGACGAGGGGGTATTTTCAAACTTGACTTCGACTATTTGATTCATTGAGAAGGTGTTTTTGGACTAAGCAATAGGTCGAACCTCCCACTCGCTGATGCGTCAGAAAGCCCATTGTACCGATCAAAGAGATACCGATGTATGGGGGTGAAATCCCCTTCCCCAGTGCGAGGTATGAGCATATACTCCCCGTTTGGCCCCACTCCCTCCTCAAACACATTGTCGTTAGTGAGCGCTATGGATTCTATGGCATAGTCTTTTTTGGCAAGTGCCAGCTGGATAAGGCTTGCAGTATCAGAGATGGCGAAATCGGTATCCACATATTTGTACATTGTTTGTGCATACTCGATAAGTTTGGGTATTGCCGAGATGGTGAGCACTTTTTGTTGAATTGCGCGTATGACTTCTCGCTGTCTTTGGCTGCGGTAAAAATCTCCCCCCTCTGTTTCTGAGTGGCGTGAGCGTACGTATTTGAGTGCTGTTTGCCCATCAAGTGCATGCGTGCCCACGTCAAACTGTAACACCTCATATCGGCACGGAAACTCTCGTTCACGCAAATATCCAGAGAGCGTTGATTCTACTTGGGCGATTTCTTCCTCGCTTTTTCCGCAATCATCCGTTTCTTTGCCTTCGGTTGGGTACCAATAGTCAGTAAATGATGTTTGACGGGTTATCGTGATGCCCCCGAGCGTGTCGACAAATTGGGTGAACGCTGCAAAGCTCACCGCCACAAAATGGTCTATCGGTTCACCCATCACTTGCTCAAGTGCGTATTTTGCGAGGTTCCCCCCTCCCCCATTGTTGCTTTGATAGGGTGACGGTTTATTTGAGTACCAGCTGTCATCAAGTCCGAGCGCATATGCGGCGTTTATTTTGTGTCCATCGGTTTCACCTTGTGCAAACAGTGGCAACTCAATCCATGTGTCGCGTGGGATGGAGATAAGAAATACTTTTTTCGCTCTATTGTCAATGCGCGCTACCATGATGGTATCAGTGAGCGCTCCGCCATCATGATCTCCGCCCCCATATCCCAAGAGTGCGATGTTTTGATAGTATGGAGTTGGGGTGGGTTGCAGAATCCCTGTGTAGGAAAGGTTATCGATGTCTCGCTTGACTTGCAGATATTGTGCGGATGCATACCATGCGACAATAAGGCCGACGCAGGCAATGATGATTGAAACTATTAAGCGTGTATCATGTACGGGCTTGCGGCGGGATTTGAATGCAAGTTTACGTGGTGGAACATGTGTCATATCAAAAGATTAGTATACCACTCGTGAAAAAGCGCGTGCGCGATTGTGGGGATAATAGCTAAACCACCTGCTCAAAAGTTCCATCAAGATGCAGGTAAAGCAGATGGACCTGGAGATCGGGATATTTTTCGAGGATGACATCTTTTGCCTTATGCAAGTCTGTGGCGTGTCGCTCAGGTGTGCTCTCTGCCCCATACGCACCACAATCTTCGTGGTGGATGAGCACAACTTCTTTGATCTCATGGAGTCGTTTAGAGATATCCAGCTGACTCATAATAACATCCAGACTTTTTGTACTACCTGCGTAGCCTACAAAGTCATAGGTTTTATCTTGCATTTGTGTTGCCAGCCATTCATGCAAATATTTTTGAAACCGAAAATCCATACACGCAACCACAAACGCTTGAGCAATATGTTTTGTCATATGTGAAGTATTGTACACCACGGTAAATAGTTGATAAAGAGATCTTCCCGTTTACGCTTGTAATTTCCGGAGCAGCTCATGATAGGCAAAAACACATGCGAGGGCATCAATATCGGCATACGTATGACCGGTCGTAACAATATATCTCATGAGTTTTTCAGATGCATATAATACTTTCTTTTTTGAGGAGTTAGGTGCTCTATGGCATAACGAAGCATTGTTCGGGGCATGGTGTCAGCGTGTTTATCAAGAAATGCACACAAGAGCTTTTGGTCTACCCGCTTCCCCACTTCCCGCAGCATCCAGCCAACTGCTTTATGGATGAGATCGTGTTTATCGTGTAATAACCGTTTGGCGAGTGCAAATGTTTCTTGGTGTTTGCCTGCGCGGATAAAAGCAAACGTTGATAGAATAGCGATGCGACGTTCCCAAAGGGACTGAGATCGAGACAGCTCAACCAAAATGATAGGTAGTTTTTCCCTCGACACCGTATTTTGCTTGCGCCGTACCCCTCGGGAGAACCCCGTCGTCTGCGCAAAATAGGTGTCTTCGGTCACTGAGATATTTTTCAAAAGGAAGTCGCCCACAATATTTGGAGCGGTTAAATCAACAAGATCCCAGTTGTTGATGAACTTTGTATTTCGCAAATAGAATGTATATATCTGCTGTTTACTGGAATCGTCAGCTATATTGTATTGGTACACAAGCATTACAAGCGCGCACAACCTCATCTCGTGATAAGGTGATTGAATAAGCTTCTGAATGGTATTGAGGGTTACTTGTTTGTAATATGCTTTCGCGACTTTGCGTACATCAGGCACCATAATTCCTAAAAATCTATCCCCCTCTCCATACTCCCCCTTGCCTGTTTTAAAAAAACGAGCATACACAGTTGCCTTTTCAGGTGATGCATATGTGGAGAGTGATGTGCGTATATGTTTGGCGGTGGATGTCATTGAGCTATTGTACTTTACATGGTGTACTTCTTGACACTATTAAGGTAACTATGTGCTATACTATACGCTAGTTATTCTTGCATACGAACACAATGGTGTTTGCGCTCATGAAGGGTCTCGCGAAGTTTTTCGCCTAACCTCTGGATGCATGCATACAGAAAGCGTATATGATAATCCAGAAGGAGGTGAAAAACTAAAAAACTGCTATGGCAAAACGTCTTTACGTTGGTAATCTTTCGTGGTCTACGACAAATGATAGCCTTATGGCTTTCTTCGCTCAAGTTGGGCAAGTCGTGTCTGCAGAAGTAGTAACCAATAAATTTGATGGTCGATCGAAAGGATTCGGATTTGTAGAAATGTCTTCTGATGAAGAAGCACAAAAAGCAATTGAAGAACTCAATCGAAAAGAACTTGATGGACGGATGGTCTTTGTAAATGAAGCCCGACCTCCAGCACCAAAAGGAAGTTATCGAAACGATAACTACCGTGGTGGCGACCGTGGTGACCGCCGTGATAATTATCGCGACGATCGCTAAATTTCTGCAAAACAGAAATTATCCCCCCACCTCATGGTGGGGTTTTTTGTACCTTCTCTTTTTGGCTAAATCAATACTTTATTTCCTGCCGAAGATAGCATTAAGAAGCTCTTGAAAGAAGCGTGCGATTCTCCCAAATATATTTGGATTTGCTGCAGGCATGGTGGTTGGTTTGCCAATATCTGTTGTCCGTGCAGAAACCGGCTGAGCCTCCTCGATCACATTACCTCCACTTGCACACGGATCCGTTGCTATAGGGGGTGTTTGCATCTGCCACCAGTTACTTGCTGAGTGTGCAGCAAGCCAAGGGCACACCGTCTGATTCTCTACCCCAGTGAGGGAGTTAATGCGAAGAGAAACGTTCATGCCACTTATTGCACTGAGATTAGCGAGGCTTGCGGGTACTGTACCGGTGAGTTGATTGTTTGCCAGATGCAATGAATTTAGTCGTGTGAGCTGACCAAGGGCGCCGGGAATGTTTCCTGAGAACTGATTGTTGTCCAAACCAAGATTTTGCAAAGTTGTAAGATTGCCCAATGCATTTGGTATGGTTCCGTTTAATCTATTGTTTTTTAATTGTAAAAAATCAAGTAGGCCAAGATTCTCGATACTTATAGGAATAGGGCCGGTTAGCTGATTGTCGTTTATGAATAAATTACGTAGATTAGTCATGTTGCCTATGCTGGAGGGAATCGAACCCGAAATACTGTTATTGCTCATATAAAGTCCGTTTAAATTGAGATTGCCTATACTTTCGGGAATGGTCCCTTGTAGTCTGTTGCTACTTAAGTGTAGTTCTGAGATTCTTGGTCCATTGCACGTCAACCTATCCCAGCTACATGGCGTATTGGTTTGCAGCCATCCTGCAGCATTTGTCCATCCCGGCCCATTCGTACTGTTATACAGGTCTACAAGTGCCTGACACTCAGCTTGCGGGATTTCGGTGACATCAGCGCAACTGGTGAATGTACCGCCCGCTCCGGAGGTTGGTGTAGGTGTTGGGGTTCTAGTTGTGGTTGGTGTGGGAGTAACGGTGACGGTTGGGGTGATTGTTATGGTTGCAGTTGGCTCGGAACCAGTGAATGCATTACATACACACACCATTTGTGATTGGCACACCGGCACCGCAGGAGCCACACAATTATTTTCCATAACTACTCCCAAGTCACACTGACATGTATTTGTGGTGGCTTCATACACCACATCAAACCCTGTACGCAACCCCTCCCAACCTGGTTGTTTGAGCAAGCCGGTAATATAGTGTGTTCCAGTGGTATCGAAACGCACCTGCATACTTTGTGTTTGGCCATCATCAACCATCAACACTTCCTTAATTATCGGGATATACATACCTTGTCGACTACCCGAGCGGTTGGTGAGATTGAGTGTGTATTCTGTGCCCACCACCACATCAGTTATTCGGTTGGTGAGAGAGAGTCGCTCACCATTGTGTCGGAAATATTGTGACGCCCCATCATTTTCAATTGACACCTCAATAGTGGTGCCCACCTGTGCCGACACCGGTTTAAAATCAGTCGGTTTTGCAGGTTTTTGAGTGTTTTGTAGATACATAAACAGCGCCCCTCTCGTCATAAGAAGCACTGCCAAAATTGCCACAACAAGGCCAATGACTTTTTTGTTCATTTGTTTTTGTGGTGGGTTTGTTGGTGAGTCCATAGAAAGTATTTTGAAATTATGCATCATCTTCATCATCTTCTTCAGCACTTCGATATCCCATGCGTCCGCGCATCTCCTCGATGGCGATTGCGGCAATAAGAAGCCCACTTCCGACACCAAACGTGAGTATAGATGCAACACCGGTGTCAGCAAGCATGCCTTTTTGATCACCTTGGAGTTTCGCAATCACTGTTACACTTGCATAGTCATCTTCTGTGGTGACCAGGTTATTGGGTGTTGAATCAACGTCTTTTTCATGCATAGAGTATATCTCTGCGATGTTGGTGAGATTGCTTATGGATATGACTTTGACAACCAGGCGCAGTTCGCGGCTTTGTCCGGCAGGAATATTGCCCACATCCCAAATATGTTCAATTGGATCATACGTGTTTGATGGGTCGGTGACAGGGGTTGCCGATACAAACAAAAATCCTGACGGCAAGTAGTCTTTTACTTTAACATTTGATGCTCCATTGCTGCCTTCGTTTATGACCTTGAGCGTGAAGGTTACATCGTTCCAGAGTGTCGGCTCCGTCTCGTTAACTGTTTTCTCAAGCCGCAGATCAGTTTCTGTTGCGACTTTGCGCATGCATGCGTCTATGGTGAGATTCGACTCACCCACTCCTAAGTTTATATTGTCTGTTATGCCACTTATGCCTGCATCAGAATCTATATCGGGCCGTGTGGGATCTGCGTGTTTATTAGTGCAAAGTGTATGGCCCGATACTCCATAAAATTTCACTCTGTAACACCCAGCAATCAAATTGTTAAAGAGATACAACCCCTGATTGTTGGTCGTGGTTGTCGCATACGCTACGTCATTTTGAGTACAGTTCAGAAGTTGTACATATGCGCCCCCGATGGCTGGCTCACCTGCATCTTGTAGGCCATTGCCATTTCTGTCTTCCCACACGTAGTCACCAATTTGGCTGAGCACAGGCGCAGATGTTGGTGTGGGTGTCGCGGTTGGGGTGGGTGTTTCGGTCGGTGTGGCTGTTGGTGACAATGTGCCGGTGGGAGTTGATGTTGGGGTGTTGGTGATGGTGGGGGTGGCAGATGCAGTAGGCGTGTGAGTAGGTGTTGCGGTTGGGGTGTGCGTCATGGTGGGCAAAATAGTGGCCGTTGGAGTTGGCGTTGGGGTGTGAGTGATAGTTGCGGTAATGCTCGCGGTGGGCGTGGCGGTGGGCGTGTTTGTTGGGCCCCCACACACAGAAACATCTCCCGGCACGACGGTTTGAGTGAAAAATGGAGCAGGGATTTGAGCACCGGGCGCGTATATACGGGCTTCGATAGAGTTTGAACCAGGACAAATGAGTGGGTCATTGGTAGGAATAGCCACTGCAATGAGTATTGCTTCCGCATGACCACCAGTAAGCGAAGCTATGCGCGCCCTAAATGAAACGGAGGTTTGTGCTTCCACCGCTACCCCTGGCGTGTGAATAATTTCTGATAATGTTGTCCCTTCTGCAATGGTGTCGTTTATTACTATGTTTTCGATAATTGAGCCTTCTGGTCCATCATTTGCTATGCGGATGCGATAGTTGGCATAAGTGAAATCACCCACGACACTATAACCACTGAATTCTTTCGATATCTCAGGTGTCCCTTGAATGACATTAGTGGGTGTGGGGGTTGCGGTTGGCGTGCGGGTGGGTGTTGGAGTAGGTGTGCGAGTGGGGGTGTTGGTGATAGTGGGTGTTGGCGTGCGGGTAGGTGTTGGAGTGGGTGTGTATGTTGGGGTATTGGTGATGGTCGGTGTGCGAGTCGGTGTATGAGTGGGGGTATTGGTTACAGTAGGAGTATTTGTTGGAGTATTGGTGTTGGTGGGTGTGTGAGTGGGAGTATGCGTTGGGGTGTTGGTTGGATCAACACAGAAATATTGTGCGATAGAGCTTATTTCAGTCCAATAAGATGGGTTTGAGGTCCCTCCGACTGGTGTTGGCCGGGTTGAGGTACAGCTAAATCCACCCATAAAAGGGTTGGGGTTGCCCTCATACGTAAGTTGAACACTGCTTATATTCACGTCGCTTTGCAATGTTCCACAGCCTGAAGATAACGATGTCGTCACGGTCATTTGGGCAGTGTTGATGCCTGTCACAGGCGGTTGTACTTGGGTACAGTTTCCACATACGAGAGGATTGGGAGGTGTGGTGCCCGGGCATCCGTCACACTGATACCCTCGCAAGGTGATGTATGCGTCGTAATTACTAGTAACATTGTTCCCCTGATTTGTTATGACACTGGTGCTGAGTCTTCCGTTTGCAGTCACAGAGTTTTCTGGCTCAGACCATGATGTCCATCCTTGTGCTGACAATATTACCTGAAAGTCGCCATTGGTACATGTGATAGTGTAGTTGGTGGTGCCGGAATCATTGGGGGGCAGAGGTGCCGACACATCGACCCTATCTTCAGGTGGAAGAATAGGTTTACGGACTGGAGTGACTAGGCGTTTATTCCCATCTATGATAAGCCATACAGATGCGATGATGAAAAGAGCCACCAAAAAAACACTCGCCAAAGTGAGGATGATTTGCTTACGAGTAATTTGGGGAAATTGACTATCTTGCTGATCGGGCATACGGGCTAAGGCTTAAGTATAAGAGTAAGTATAAAGATGTGGCACACCGTATGCAATATGCATTTACTTACGCTACACCCGTTTCCTCGGTTGTATTTGTTATACTTTTTCCTTGAATATTCAATCACTAAAGATTACTTATTTCACGTTGTATCATGCACTCAATTTCGCTGAGTAAACACATTCCATTGTGGCTTGGAATCGTTGGAGTCAATATGGGGTTGATAGTTATGTTTGGGGCTTTGGGAATAGCTCCCATGAAATCTTCAATCTACATAGGGCTTTTTTTTCTTCTATTCACCCTCATCCCTATTCATTTTAAAAAATTGAGTAGATACCGCAGAGATTTTGGGATTGTTTCAGGCATATTTATTTTGCTTCATGGGACTATTGCATTCAATTCCGTGCTTAATGCAGACATAGCTAATGCATTACAACAAAGCATCCTCCCCGGATATATCGGGTCTTTCATTTTTTTCTCTCTGCTTATTACTTCCAATTTTTTCATTCAGCGCAAGCTGGGGGTTCGATGGCGCGCTATTCATGCGCTGGTGTGGTTTGCGCTGCCCCTATCACTGCTTCATACACTTAAAGCCTCAGAAGCCTATACCGGTGAAGTGGCGCTATTGGGAACAGCGCTTTTGGGAGGCCTCATACTTTTTGGCTTTCTCAAGCCCTTCTTTGCACCCGGAGTCAGGCGCGAACACTTACGTGACGCAGTACTCATCGCTTTTGGAGCGGTGGTAAGTGCAGCTATGGTATGGTGTATATTTTTTTGCGTTCGTAACCGGAACAACTCAACCTTGTCTGCTGATCAATTGTTCCTTCAAGGTTTTCGATTTTGACTTTATCCGCGCTTCAAGACGAAGTGCCATTGCTTTCGAGCGGGTATTTTTTGTGTACACAAGAGTCACCGGCCGGCGCGACCGTGTGTAGCGAGAGCCGTCTGGACGCACTCCGTTATGTTGATTAATCCTCCTTGTTATATCGGTAGTGATGCCGGTATAGAGGGAATTATCTGCGCAGCGGACCATGTATACGACGTACTGCATAGATTGCAGTATATCAAGCTACCTCACCTTATAAGTATATTGATATCGCCTACATCGATGTGTTTTATTGGACGAACGTAAGTGCGTATCCCTTTTTATTTGCTCTTCCGGTGCGACCAATTCGATGCACATAATCATCATATGTCGCCGGTTCATCGTAGTTTATAACATGGGTGATGTCATCAATATCAAGTCCTCGTGCTGCAACATCTGTTGCGATAAGAATGTTGACATGATTCTCTTGAAATAGTCGAATAGCTTGTTCGCGTTTTCGTTGGGGTTTATCACCATGAATACACGATGCCCTAAAATCCTTGGCGCTCAATGTCTTAGACAATTGTTCTGCGCCACGCTTGGTGCGGGCAAATACCAAGACTTTTTGCATTTCTTGTTTGACGAGTAATGCTTCAAGAATAGTAAGTTTCGTCGAACCGTGAGGCACTTTTACTATGTCTTGCTCTACCATTTCGGAAGTTTGGTGAGTGCTTACAGAGATGGTGATTGGATCATGGGCAAATTTTTCAATGGTCTGCCCTACTCCGGATGCAATAGTCGCCGAGAAAAACAGAGAGTGACGTTTTTCAGGGAGTTGAGAGAGCAGTTGCGTGATGTCTTTAATAAAGCCCATATCAACCATTCTGTCAACTTCATCCAATACAACCGTGTCAAATAGGTTCATGCGAATATCTCCTCGTTCAACAAAATCCTTAATTCTGCCTGGTGTGCCTATGACAAATTGAGGGTTGTTGTGCAGTTGTCGTCTCTGATACTGCATAGATCCCCCGCCAATTGCAATAGCGGTTCTGATGTATAGGGAGGCTCTGGCAAAATCATGTATTTCCCCCTGAATTTGTTGTGCAAGTTCGCGTGTCGGCACGATGATAAGTACTTTTTTAGTTTTTGCATTCACTATTCGGTCAATCAGTGGAATGACAAATGCGCCTGTCTTTCCTGTGCCGGTATTTGCTATCCCCACAACATCTTTTCCTTCCAGAATATGAGGAATGGTTTGTTCTTGAATTTTGGTGGGAGCGGTGAATCCTCTGCGGACAATATTGGCTTTAAGATCTTTATGAATGGGCATGTCCTGAAATTGCATCAAGCTAACGGGGTCTGTGGCTGACACTATGTGTTCCACTGCTTTTTTTATATATCTATTGACTGGAATAGTTGAAGCAGGGCGCATTGAGCGTCGAGGGCGATTGCTCATTGTGGATTTGCCACTGCGACCACCTGGCCGGGAGCCAAAACGTGACGTTTGAGGACGCGAACCATAGCTTGAGGCTGCCCCGGAGCTTCGCCCTGGTGAACGACTAAAACCGCGAGATCTTGGGGCACTATTTCTGCCCTGAAAAAAATTACTTTGGTACATAAGAAGAAAAGAATTAATACTGTTCAAAGTGGAAACAGAGCCCGCAGGTAAATAAATAAGATGAGGTCAAACAATCTTGACGTCACGCAGATTCTGTAGCTAATACTGTGAAACGAGTAGTAGTATATCACATCATATCACTTATTGATAGCCCAAATGCCCGGGTTGAATTATTATCGTCTCTGCCATTTCCTATTGAGTATAATGATGGCCCATGAAAAAGTATTTTCCCCATCTCATTTTTTTCACTGCATTCTTGGGCATTCTTGATGCGGGATATTTGACGATGGAGCATTACAAAGACATGGTGCCTCCGTGTGCCGTGGGAGGATTATTTAACGATTGCGGTGCAGTTTTACGCAGTGAATATGCTACTATCATTGGTATTCCCCTTGCGCTTATTGGCCTGGTGCACTACAGCATATTTGCCGGGGGTGCTCTCGCCCACCTAATAACCCGAAGCAAACTGGCGCGTTATTGGCTCATCGTCCAATCAGTGCTTGGACTTCTTGCCTCTGCATATTTTATGTATATCCAGGTTTTTCTCATTGGTGCGCTTTGCCTGTATTGCACGTTGTCCGCGGTCATAAGCACCATTCTCTTTATTCTCGTGCACTATGAGTTTTCTCGGGAGCGCAAGATACTGTTTTTGTGGCTCTTTGGGCATATGTATCGTACTATCGTGAAGCCGTTTCTATTTCTTTTTGATGCCGAAAAAGTGCATGTCACAATGATAGCTTTGGGCCAGCGATTTGGTGGTAATGCTATTGTACGAAAAGTGGTAAGAAGCCTCGTTTCATCGAAACAACCAGCGCTCACTCAAACCATCGTGGGCATTCCATTTCATCACCCCATTGGTCTTGCAGCAGGATTTGATTATGAAGCCATGTTGACCAGATCACTCGATGTATGGGGGTTTGGATGGCAAACGGTGGGTACTATCACAAATGGTGCCTATGAAGGCAACATGCGCCCCATGTTGGGGCGACTGCCCAAATCACGCGCGCTTCTCGTAAACAAAGGCTTCAAAAACTTAGGAGCCGATGCCACGATTATGCGTTTAGGAAAACTAAAACATCACACACACCTTCAAGGTGTGTGTAACTCGATACCCTATGGAATTAGTATTGGAAGGACAAATTCATTAGAACTGAATACTCAAAAAAAGAGTGTTGAGGATATCGTTTTTGCGTTTACCAAGTTTGAGCAGTCTGCTCTTCCCCACTCATATTATGAATTGAATATTAGCTGTCCAAATTTAAAAGGTGATGTTGAATTCTATACGCCTGCACATTTGGAAGAATTACTGATTGCAGTTGATGAGCTTTCACTGAGGCGACCGGTGTTTGTGAAAATGCCGATTGAAAAACCCAATAGCGAGGTTGAAGCTATGCTTGCAGTGATTGCAAAGTACTCGCCCAAAGGGGTGATATTTGGCAATCTCCAAAAAGATCGACAAAATCCCTGTTTCGATTCTGCAGAAATTGTGTCAGTTGGAAAAGGAAACTTTAGTGGCAAACCGACGTATGAGCGGTCAAATGAGCTTATTCGATTGGCGTATCGACAATATAAAGATAGATTCGTAATTGTCGGTTGTGGTGGGATATTCTCTGCAGAAGATGCGTATACTAAGATTAAGCTGGGGGCATCACTTCTTCAGCTTATTACCGGCATGATATATCAGGGCCCACAACTGGTCGCGCAGATAAACATGGGACTCGAAGAACTCCTCAAGCGCGATGGATACACGCACATATCAGAGGCAATAGGCGCAAACTCGTAAATTATTTGTTCTTTTCTACCACGATATTACACTCGCTTACAAGCGCAGTGATTACTCCCACTGTGGCGAGGACGGGGGCAAATGCTATGCCAACGACACCGATGGTGAGCGGAATGTCGATAAGATTTCTTCCGTTTTTATTCTGAACGATTATTCTACGTGCATTGCCCTCACGAACGATCGCCTTAATTTTTTTGACAACATCCTCTCCCTTCACCCGAAATGTTTCCTCGCCTTGCTTTTGCTTAGTGCTTACCATAAATTTTGCATGAATTGATAATGTCTGAAATAGAATATATTTCTTCTAATGCACACGAATACAAATGCTTATTGTACTTAAATCCAAAGATGTATTACCTGTTTCCTCACCACCTGCCACTTCCCCCGCCTCCTCCACTTCTGCCCCCGCCAAAGCCGCCAAATCCTCCCCCACTGCTTCGCCCTCCCCCGCCAAAGAATCCCCCACCGGATTGATGCCATGCAGTTGGAAGGCCCAGGCCTTTTCGCGTTTGGTAGTTTTTGGATAGTGCCGCATCAAGTAAATATCCGAATACTCCGAGTGCGAAGGGAGTTGCGATGAACCCAAAAAGTGGAAATGCTAAAAGTGCACTTATGATGATGCCCAGCACAACGCCGATTATCCCCCCAGGCATTGCCGATTTAGATCGCGCCAGAAAGGCAAACAAATATTGGAGTATTCCACTTGCAAAGAAAAATATCACCATTAGTGGAAATACGAGGCCATCTTCTTGGGAGTCTGAGGATGTCGCGGGTAATACACTGTCATCTCCCCCTACAATTTGGACTATTGCGTCTGATCCTTTTGTCACTCCTGCGTCATAGTTTCCTGCCTTAAACTCAGGAATAATGATATCGCGAATGATTCTTCCGGCTTTTGCGTCATTGAGCACCGGCTCAAGCCCGTATCCCACCTCAATACGCACTTCGCGCTCTTTTTGTGCGACAAGGAGCAAAACTCCGTTGTCTTTCTCCTTCGTTCCAATTTTCCACTTCTCGAAGAGGCGCGTTGCGAAATCCTCGAGCGTAGTATCTTGTAAGTCTGGCACCGTCACCACCACAATTTGATTGGTTGTTGATTTGTTGAACGCGCTCAGCTTATTTTCTAGAGCGGAAACAGCATTACTGTTCAATATTTGTGCATAATCATTCACATATCCGCGAGGCTCTGGAAGGCTTAAGGCGGCGGAAACCAGGCTAGCACAGAGTACAAAGTGCAGAGTACAGAAAGCAAATAGAATTGAGAAGCCATAGAGGAGGCGGTGTCTTTGTTGTGTAAGAAATAATGGGGTCATAGGGCGTCGTAAAAACCATGGACATACGAGTCATCAAACACTCCATTGTCCGATGTTACTTACCGCTACTCCAGATCTAAATCTACAGTGGGTGCAGCTTCTGCTGCGGTGACTGCTTCAAAATATTGTTTGGGTGTAAATCCAAACATTCCGGCGAGGAATCTTCCCGGAATTCTTGTCACCACCACATTGAAGTCCCGCACCATATCGTTATATCTGCGTCGCTCCACCGATATTCTGTTTTCAGTGCCTGCCAGCTCATCCATAAGTTGAGCGACCGTTTCGTTGGATTTGAGTTCGGGGTAATTTTCTATGATGACCAGCAATCTGCCAAATGCTCCCTCAAGCGATGAGGCAGCAGAGGCCTTCTCGTCTACTGTTTGTGCTCCAGAATAACGGGTGCGTGCCTCAGCTATTGCCCCAAATACTTCCTGTTCTTGGGCGAGGAAACCTTTTACTGAATTTACCAGATTTGGAATAAGGTCAAAGCGCCGTTGGTATTGGGTCTCAACCTGTGCCCATTGATTAGCAACATTTTGATCCAGCCCCACAAACGAGTTGTATTGTCCAACCAACCAGGAAACGATGAAGAAGATAATGACGATTGGTACGACTAGCCAAATGATTTTTTTATTCATACTGCAAAAGGAATGGTAACGGCTCATTATAGCAAAAAGAGAGGTGGGGATTATTGCCAAGTGCTAAGGTTTGATGGAAGAAAATCACAGTTCACGTTGAAGAACAGTATTTTTACCATACAGATCCACAAGTCTTTCTCGGTGATGAGTTGCGGTATAATTTCGAAAATCGTCCCATCCATCTATGCCTAAAGACTCAGTAAAAAGGTCAGTGTGCGTGATATGAGGCTTACCACTTCGGGCGACATCTAGTATTCCTGAAATCATACCCCAGGGTGCGGGACATACTCTACGAATGGGCCTCTCTCCTCTTTTATCTGCATTAACATAGTTTGCCATAGGTGTGGCGTCACTTCGTATTATAATTTGCTTCATTTGTGCTACTTGTTCATCGTCAAAAACCTGATCTAACTTCTGAATATGCCTATTGAAAACTGTTTTGAGCATGTGTCGTAAGCCAGTAACCATACCGGTTGACGCCTTTGCAAGTACGAGATATGCATGTGGCAATCTGTTTGGATCAACTCTGCGGTGTGATACAAGATAGGGTGCCAAGAATTGACCAGCATCGAAAACGTGGAGCACTTCGTCCCAGGTTGCTATGTGACCAATGTCAATTTCCAGCATGTTTGATCGAGCAGATGCAAGAGATGACTTAACGGAAGGCATGTGTGGTCTTAATGCTTCGTAGAGACCTGTATTAGTTATGCTATGACTATCGTCTCGGATATCATCTGGGCCGAATGTGGCACGATTATATCGAGAATGGGAATCAGTAGGATAGCCAGCGTGTGCATTTTTGTGTTCAGTTCCATATGCAACATCCCACGAAAAACCATCCGCGTCATTTGAAGCGTATATTTTTCGCATAGCTTGAAGCATCTCTGGTCGCATAATAATGTCCTATAGTATATCAGATAATATTAATCTATGCGATAATACGCAATTCCAATTTTTTCTACAAATAATCCCGTACGTGAATGGCGGCTTTTGCCCCATCCCCCACTGCCCACGCGATTTGAGCTGTGGTAACGCAGATTAATCAGTCGTTTTACTTGTGTTAGCAGCATTTACGAGCCCGAGTACAGCCCTCATGGGATAATGGAGTGAGATGAAAAGTGCAACCTCATAGGATGGTTAAGTGAAGTGCGATAGTATATAATTTCTTTCATATGGATATAGAAGTTGGATACAATCCAGGAGATGAAATACTCCCACTTGAACTCACCGTTGGTCAAGATCTCTATTTGATTCGGCAACTGCAAGATCACTCTTGGCAACTACATTTCACTCCAGACGGGATGTATGCTGCAGTAGAAGGCAGAGAAAGAGAGTTCGCTTTGAGGTTTATACAATCATTCAACAGAATTATACAGTGGTGGAATGATCCGACGAAGAATCCACATAGTGACATAGACTCATGGGAGTGCGTTGCAAATCTACGACAATGGGATTTTATGGTACGTACATATGGTCCACAAGTATTCGTTATGATTGAAACAGATGCAGCATCAGGAAATGTTATAGGGAGGGTATATCCAAAGTATGCGATTCCTGCGGAAATACAAAAATAGTATCGATTGATAATCGAACAAAAGCTTCATCTGTATTTATTATCCCTCAACCTATGATGACAGAAAGGTGAAGAGGTTTAGTGTGTACGCGAGACACGCCTTCTTTGTCTCTTTTAAGATTGTATGCACCTGTGCAACCTTGACCGTAGGATACTGAATATGCTTATCGATATGACAGGGCAAAAAACATAAATTCACGTATTAGTGATATAATTACCCACATGGAAAGAACTTGTGGAAATTGCAAATGGTTTCGCCCTGAACCTGGTGTTCTGGTCGATAGAGATAGTCCTGTGAACGTGGTTCGAAGGTTGCGTATGCCTGATGGTGGAAGAGTGAAAGACGGCGGGAGCACCTCACCCCCCACGTATGGAAAATGCACGGCTCAGTATTTTGGTGATGATGGTCAACCCGCTCGCTACGATGCAGGAAAATTTGCCACCACTTTATTCAACGCAACAGACGACGCGGGAGTCCCCTTATTTCAAAGAGGCACCTTTAATAACTTAACGTAGGAAGTTCATATGTCACTTTACTCCTTTGGTCCGAAAAGAAAGGCTATTTCTACTGATTTTGACATAATCAATTATGAGCAGTTATCATTTCCTCAATCTCCGCAGTGAGTCGTTTCATGTCATACCCGTGGCCTTTTCGGACACGCAACAAAGGAAGGCCTGCTTGTGAAAGAATATTTTCAATAATACTATCGCGCTCTCGACGATCTTCTCGTTCGTGCGAACTATCATCAAGTTCTATTGCAAGTAGCGGTGCAATATAGTTTTTGTCACACAACACAAAGTCTACCGATTTTTCGTCAATATGCCGAAATGCCCCTCTCCAATCTTGCCCTGTAATCTTATGATCAATAATCGTAGGGAGATGTACCTGTGCAAATATCCGATACTTACTCCCTACTGCATGATACAGCAAATCAAATAATTCGTGTTCTGGGGCTGACATAAAGAACTTTTTTCGCACATAGTCATATTCCTTCGATAAGGGCAAAGTGAGTCTTATTTGAAGATTTTTTTTCGCTATACGGAGGAACACGGCAACCACAACAATAACTAACATGAAGAAATAAAGTTTGATCATGTCAGAATTGAGTAGTATGGATGTGAAATTGAGTGAGATGAGTGGGTTCATATTGGTAGTATACTATTAATCGTTCGCCGAAAAGCGATTTTACAACTCCTCTCTCTATTTGATTCTTACATATCTATGTTCTTCCGTTTCCTCAGCAGAGCTCTTTGCCATTTTAAGTTTGTTCCTTAGAGTATCATCTTTTTTTTAAAGGCTTGAAAGCCAAATAATCGATTCTGAAAATTTTCTTTATCGATATCAAATATATTGCTGCTTTGGCATCCCTTACCCATGATCTACTTACGCTCAAACAAATCAGCGCTCGATACACTCTCTGCGTACTGCGTTCGAAGAAGCATTTGCTGATTTTATGTGATGATAGAGCTAAATATGAGCTACTTATCTTCCGAAAATGGTAATAAGGATAAGCTAATGCAATATGCATTGCACCTACATGTTAGGTGTGAGTCTGATGGTATAATGGCCTATTATGGCCCATAACTGGGAAATAGACCCCATAACGCTTGTACCCACCACACCGGTTAGACCGCAAATCATACCTTCCATAGATGGAGCACGACTTAGTGCATGGCAGGCAGAGACATTCTTACATAGAACGCCAGTTTTTAAGTTTGGTCTAGCTGCAGCAATATTAGGCCCCACCATGGCAAGAATAGATGCCAGTCTAGCAGACCCCACCAGTCAAATGTATGAAGATCTTATACAGGCGGGTTCATATTGGGGAAATCAGATGCCTAGAGGCTTGAGTGAAATATCAGCAGAAACAATACGTTGGTTGACAAAGACAGCGTCGATTGCGATAACTCTCGATCAGCGTACTGGACCAGTGCCCATAGCAACAGCAGAAGCAATAAATGCTTTTATATCCACAGTTCTTTTATTTGGCGGCGGCATAGTTTCAGGTATACGTCAATGGTTTGATACGTATGATAAAAGATTAGTGAAAGGAGATATTCCGGTTTCACCGATATATCCAGTTAAACGCGTAGTTTTTGCGCATCCTGCTATCGCTGAAAACTACGCGGACACACATGCATCCAAAGAACCAATGTATGGTTCAATATATGTTAACCCCAGAAAGAGTTATAAAAATAGTGACGAACCTCCATGTGTTATACCTAAATTTCCATATGGATATAGGACAAGATTAGATGAACTTGATGAACGTGTGCCCGGTAAGAGACATGCATGGTGTAGGCACATAGGCTTGGATAGAGCGGGTACTGTGGTGGCTTTACCTCAGAAACCTGGGCGAGAGCTTTTTGGATCGTTGGAAAAAAGAATGTTACAACCATACCATGTGGTTGCGATGTTAGACGAAATGGATGGACTTCAAGTAGGTTTTTGGAAAGGAAAGACATTAGAATTGGGCTTTCCCCCTCTGTTTCACTATGAAAGTTCTTATAAAGATCCGATTGCTGAGGTAGTGGGTTTAGGAAGATCTTATGGTGCGAATGTAGTTGACATATCTCCAGAAAGGAATTTTGTGGCGGAGATGCAGGCAATTGCTACAAGGAGAGTCCGAGAAAAAGATCCAGAAAATACAGAAGGAGCAATTGGGGTGTTGCCCGTTGGCAGAGTGAATAATAAAGAGCTGAAAAGGATGGCTGAACAGCTACAAAGAGATGAGACACACCCTGAGGGTAGCGTCACTGTAGAAATAGTTAGTCCAAGCTCATCAGGCTCTACCACACTTGGTTTTGATGTCTTAGTGTTGCATGGGAGAGACGATGAGGTGGTTAGAGACTTCGCCACCAGTTTCCAAGGGGTGCACACCAATGCGCGAGCAACAATGGTTCCAGTTTTTAGAGATATAGCGGAGGAGCAACGAATGGCACAAAAACTAGGCATTCCTGCTTATACAATCGCCTACGAGTCCGATTGAGCTCATTTATCGATCAGCCTAAAGGGCAAAGGTTATTGTTCGAGCGAAGCGAAGCGTAGTCGAGAACTGGTTATACCCTCTGCAAATACTCCCGCACATGGATGGCGGCTTTTGCCCCATCCCCCACTGCCCATGCGATTTGGGCGATTGCGCCTTCACGGCAGTCACCCGCTGCAAATACTCCCGGCATACTCGTTTCCAGGTGTTCATTCGTTTTCACAAATCCTCGCTCATCCAGCGCCACGATGTCTTTGAGAAATGCCGTTTGTGGCACCAGGCCAATAAACACAAACACCCCATCAATGGGCATCTCTGACACAGTGCCTGTTGTCGTGTTTTCCAAAAGCATCTTCTCAAGCCGTTTTTCTCCTACAAATTCTTTGACTTTGGTGTGGTAGGCAATGATAAATTTGGAAGGGTCTGCGAGCACTTTTTGTTTGAGCACATCACTGGCACGCACCACATCACTGCGCACGATAAACGTGATATGTGACACAAACTTCGCTAGAAACAAACCTTCTTGGAGCGCAGAGTTACCCGCTCCAATCACTGCAACTTTTTTCCCTTTATAAAAGGGCCCATCGCACGTCGCACAGTAATGAATGCCACGGCTTATCAACGCATCCTCCCCCTTGGCTCCGGTGTGTTTGTATTCCGATCCCACCGTGATGATTACTGCTTTAGCGAAATACGCCCCATCGTCGGTTTCAATTCTTTTGTATTCACCTTCATTATGTATGTTTTGTACTTGTGCGGATATAAGCTGAGCATTAAAGCGCTCTGCCTGCGCAAACATCTTCTGAGAAAGCTCAAACCCGCTAATGCCCTCGGGAAATCCGGGATAGTTTTCGACAAAATCAGTAGTTGCAGCTTGCCCTCCGGTCACCTTTTTTTCAAAAATGGCAGTCTTGAGCCCCTCACGCGTGGCATAAATTGCGGCGGTAAGGCCGGCAGGCCCACCCCCCACAATCGCCAGATCCACGTGTGTTTTGTCAACCTTGGTTGAAGCGATTCCGAGCTTTTGAGCGAGCTCTTCATCGGACGGTTCAACCAAAATGGCACCATCGCTAAACACGATAGTGGGAATTCGTCGCTGCCCTTTATTGATATGTTCTACATATGCTGCATGTTGCGGGTCTGCATCAATGTCTTTATAGTCATATGCGATTTGATGTGTATCAAGCAAAGCCTTGGATCTGCGGCAATCAGAGCACCAATCTGCTCCATAAAAAATGATTGATGGTGTGTTCATAGGATAACTAAACAGTGTTTTATGATAATGGAAACCCATGATACCACATGAGTCTCAACGAGTGCGCTGATAGAGTGAAAAGTGGCCGATCCGCTTAACCAGCTCATGCTGTTCACTGGTGTCAAGCACCGCCATAAGCTCCAGCTCAAATCCTTTGGGATTGTAATCTCCGGGCAATCTGTTTTGATCAATAATCGCGATAAAGTCGGCAGACGAGGTTGCATCAGGCATTGTGTAGGCGAGCCGCCTATGGGTGATGTGTGGGCGTATTTCGGGTGATGCAGTCACCGAAGCATGTTGAGGAATAGTCTCAAGGAGTTTTGCAAATGCCTTGTCGGCTTCACTCACGTCATACATACGACACCAACAAGTGGGGCTAACGGGAGTTGGAGTATGGAAATAGCTAAAACGTAGTATCAATGCAGAAGCCGAAAAAAGAAATAATCCAAACAGCACACTACGCGTTTTTTCATGAGCGATAAGTCGATAGATAAGTAGCTGCGTCCAATGAATGCCATATATGCTGGATATCACCAGGCCAGGTACCAGGACGCTGTCATAATGAAGCATTATGGAGCGCATCTGTGCATGATAACTTAATAAGATAATGCTCAGTTCAGGGCCTGCGATGATAAGGAATATGGGCAAACCAAAAAGAGGCAATAATCCAAATGGTCTCAAAAGCAATCGGTAGTATGCGAGTGCATCCGGGCTCATCACATAATTGCGGATAAGCTCTCCGGGCACATCAATTAACTTGCTTTCTTTTATTCGTTGAATTACCCCATCATACCAAGGGGCGTACTTATACATGCCATCCACCTCAAAATACGGTATCACCACAAGAATGACGCTGAGTGAATACACAATACCAATAAGCAATGTGACGGGCCCAATGAATACGGCCTTACCTCTTTTCAACAGGGCAAGCGCAATGCCGATTGAACCAATAGTCAGAGGCACCTGCTCTTTGGTGAGTGCGGCAAATAGTGCTGCAATAAGATACCATCGCCACTTGCCGGTATATCCAAAATAAAACACCAATAGAAGCAGGGGTATGGCCATTGAGACTGCATGGAAGTCGTATATGTTTGTCCATTGCATACCGGGGTTCAGCAAATATATTACTACCACCAAGAAAGCGAGCGGCTTGCTGCGCAGAATGAGCTTACCAATTAGGTAGGTTGGTATTGCGCCCAGTGCCAAGACAAAAGATTGAAATATCAGAAGCATGCGCACGTTGTCCCATATCAGATAGAGTGGCGCCAGCAAAACCAATATGACATCTGCATGCGTGGTAAATCGAGTCATGGTTGCTCCATATTGAGAAAACGAGAAGAACCTCCCCTGCAGGGAGTTCCATATGGTTTGATCCATGTTTGCCAGGTCATATCCTGAAGCAAACGCATTGTGTCGCAGAATAGAAAAATAGCTAAATACAACAGTGTATGCCAGGATGCAGATTGCAATGAGTATCCAATCAAAGTGGGTGTGCAATAGCTTAAATTTGTTATTAGACTTCATGAAGTGTATGACAAATGAAACAGGCTCATTCTACTCTATGGTTTTATCAAAAACCACCCCGAGAGGTAATGGTCACCATAATGTGAGGTTGTGCACTATGGAAGAGGTGTTTGTGGGAGGAATGCTAAATGTGCATATTGATTTTGCATGTATCGAGGTTGTCTATGTGGGATAAAGCCATTATCCCGAAACACCCCATTGACCGCACTCACATGAGTCATAAGCTCTTGTAATGCATCTTGTTGTCTTGGGTACATTGATGCTATCTCTGGCTTGCATTTCATCACATGGCTTTGTGCAGCTAAAACAGCTTCATATTCAAATAGCCTGCTTGCGAAGCGATGTGTCATAAATCTGCCAAACGCACCTATATTACGTTCCATGAAGCTCAGAAAATTTCTGCAAGATTCATTACTGCGAGCACCGCATTGTATAGCATCGTGAAGTGTATAAGATGTATCTGGGGTCAAGGGCCATGAACCAGCATAAATATCAAATACAGGTCCTCCCAGTCTTATAGAATATGTTGGTCGTATTCGATGATCGTGTCTCGCTTGTGATTTTATATCGATACCGCACATGATTGGTGGACTTTGGTCATGCCCTACTCCATGAGAAAGTAAAACATCAGCTCCATCCTCATCATGGAATACTGATCCGATTTCCATGTCTCTGGGGGCGAGTTTACATGCTAGAACATGACCATGAGGCCAACTCATTTGAGAAAACATTGCGTTCATTCCTCGTGAGGCAAAGTGTTCGAGTAGATGATTTAAAGTACATTTTCGACCTTCGTGAGTTGTTGGGCCATCTCTGCTGATCTCGCGTAAGTTTCTCGCATGTGGAGCCACATGCCTTGCCTCAATTTCTCTTTGGGTAAAAACTGTTCCAGAGTATTCTGGAGGGACTCTATTAATAACAAACGAACGAGGATGTGTGGTTTCGTATGCGTAGGCCGGGCGCAATCTTCGAATACAATCTCGTGAATTGTCTTCCAGATATATGTATCGTAATTGCACAATGTCTTATTTTCAAGAGGGATATGCTTGACATTACTCATAAGCTATATTAAACTTACATATAGATTATGAGAAAACATTGTTCTCTCGCCGTACTTGAAAATTTCTTTGAACCCTGCACCCTGCTTTTATTGGCGCAATCGCCAAGCTACGGGTATGAGCTCCAGAGAAAACTCACTCAAGATTGTCATTGCAGTGTGAATATAGGCAATTTATATCGTTCACTTGCGCGTATGAAGTTGGCCGGATACATTAAACAAAAGAAACATGAAAGTACGTTGGGCCCTGCTCGTATGATGTATGCCATCACGCCGAAGGGCAAAGCGCACCTTGCTGCATGGGCTACGGCGCTTAACCACACGCATCAGTCGCTTAGTAAATTTATTACCAATTATTCACAAATCACATGAAAGAAATCACGTTAGATTCGTTCAAACACGATGTGGTCGCATTTGAAGGAGTTACATTTTTAGTTGTTGAAACAGAGTGGTGCGAGCCGTGCAAACAGATAGCACATATCACAGATAAACTCAGTGAGCAATTTAAGAGGGAGCCTGTGCAGTTTTTGAAGCTTGACTTGGATAAAAATCGGTCATTTACTGCATATTATCAAATGAAGGGCTTGCCTACCGTTATCATATTTCAAAAAGGAGTTGCCGTTGAGACGCTTATGGGCATTAAGACGGTGCAAGAATATCAAAACATCATTAAATCAGTTTTATCTCCTGCACAAAGCGTGGATCAAAAGAAGCATAATGTCACGGTCTTCTCTACTCCAACATGTCCCTATTGTCACATGGTGAAAGACTATTTGCGCCAAAAAAATGTTGCATTCAAAGATGTTGATGTCGCACAAGATCAATCTCAAGCGATGAAGATGGTTGAAAAGTCAGGACAAATGGGGGTGCCTCAGCTGTGGATTGATGATGAAGTTGTGGTGGGGTTCAACCGGCCGGAGATAAATAGACTTTTATCACTGTAGCGCCAGCACTTCATTCCTCCGGCTTTTCAAGCTGACTGCATGCATCGGGCGCCCAGAGGCCTACTGCTTCATATTCTGCAGACGCTTGAGCCTGCCTAAATAATTTTTGATACCGGTATGGCTCCCGGTAGGTATATTCAAATGCGAAGCCGTTTCTTATCATGTATTCGGCGACGTTTGTATCATCGTCAAGATACACATAGCGCAATAATCTGCCATATCGGTCTTTTTCATCTTGCGTATCATCTGGTGCAAGCCAAACCTGCTTACCGCCGATAAGCTCTGCAAGCACGACGGAAGCTTCTTTTCCAAAACATTGCACCGGCTTGCGCGGGTCGACGCTTTCGGGTGCATCCATGCCGATAAGGCGCACGGTGTATTCTTTTTCTTCAATACGTACGCGTATGGTATCGCCGTCAACAACACGCACGATATATGCAGGTGTAAGAGATGGCATTGCACCATCATCCGTTTCAGACTCCGCCTGGTCATATGCTGATGTTTCGTTAATAAGTGCAACAGTAGGCGCTTTGGCTCCTTGAGTTGAGATGGGTGTGGGCGGTATGGTCGATGAAGATGGGGGGAGATTCTTCACATGCATTTGTTCATAGGCGGAATGTGCATACACCAAAAGCAGTACACACAGCACCACGACCCATGAGTGGCGACTAATTAATCGACGCATATGACGCATATATAGTGGGTATTGTACTTAAAGTTACTCCACACATGGGATTATGGGTACAAAACCCGACAAGGATTCACACAAAGTGTGATTGAGGAGTATAATGCGTGCATATGAAAAAACTCATAGTCCCCCTAACATTCGCAGCAATCGTAATCGTTGGTGTATTGGCATATTGGACAGTAATGAACCCCCAGACATCAGTGAATGACACCTCCCCACAAGAACCTGTTGCGGTGGATACCAATACGCAAGAGCAAACAGTATTCTCATCACTCAAAGATTTGATGACTCAAACAATAAGCCAGCAATGTACCTTTGCATATGCGGATGAAGCAATGGGAAAAACAGAGGGTACAACATATGTGGCAAATGGCAAAATACGAAGCTCATTCACCCTCACCAATTCAGAAGGTACTCAAAGCTCAGGACATATGATTAACGATGGTATATTTGCCTACACGTGGGATGATGTCTCAAAAACAGGAGTTAAATTCGCGATGACTGAAGATATTCAAAATATGGGTGAAGAAGCGGTGGAAGATAATCCGCAAATGGCGCAAATGAACAAGAAAACCGATTATCGCTGTAAAGTGTGGATCGCGGATGCAAACACATTTGTCCCCCCCACTGATATTCAATTTACTGATGTATCGAATATGATGAAGGATTTGGGCACCATGCCAGCAGTTACACAGCCCACGGAAGATGAAAGCTCAGATATGGGCGCATGTTCTCTGTGTGACAGCTTGCCAACTGAAGCCCAAGCATCTTGTCGGACGAGTATGAACTGTGAATAATCACCCTCACTTTACGGTCACGCTTTTGGCGATGTTTCGCGGCTTATCGATGTTGTTTCCCAACTTTAACGCGAGATAGTACGCCGTAAGTTGAAGCGGAATGATGGTGCCAATCGCATCGGTTTCTCCTGCATCTTCGGTGGGGATGTAATAATCATAATAATCTTCCTGCTTGTGTGCTATGGCGATGACATACGCACCTCGCAGGCGCACTTCATTGATTGCAGTAATTACATCATTTTTGACCACATCGTCAGACACCGCGACAATCACGGGTATCCCCTGCTCCATCAACGTAATGGCATAGTGTTTGAGATCACCTGCCGGTATGGCATGAGCATGTTTGTACGACGCCTCAATTATCTTCACCATTCCTTCCTGCATAATGGCAAAGTTCTGATATTTGCCCAGCAGGAATATATGTTCTTTTTTTGAGAGGTAGTTTGCAAGTGCTTTCAGTGCTTTGTGATTATTTTGGTTATCCAGATATCTTTGGACAATAACTGATAGAGTCTGCAGGTTCTGTATTCCTTCTTCATATTTTCCTTGCACTGTTTTTGCAAGAAGATACCCCCATGCGATTTGTGAGGTAAACACTTTTGTTGACATCACACAAATCTCCGGGCCCGCATTACACATGAATGGATAGTCAGACATGCGCGTCATAATAGAGCCGGGCATGTTGATGATGGAACCTATTTGTACTCCCTTCTCTTTTGCATGTTCAAGCACCTCTATCACATCTGCGGTCTCCCCACTTTGTGATGGGGCGAGAATAATATCGTCAGGCTGAAAGATTTCATAATAACTCTGGACGTCTGCACCAATAAGGCTTACCGCATCAAGCTTTCCATACAAACGCAAGTAGAATGCGATTTGATATGAGGCAATGCCGGCAGTGCCAGACCCAATAACATACACTCGATGCGCACGTTGAAGTGCATGGGCAAATGCCTGAAGACTTTGAGCATCTTGCGCAACAATTTGTCTAAGCACATAGGGCGTTTCATGAATCTCTTTCATCATAAAATGGTCATATCCTTCCTTGTCGATTTTATCGGCCTTCACCGTCATCGCTTCCAGTGTATACTCAAAAACCTCACCGGTAGCTAAGGTAAACATGGTAATAGTATTTGTATTGTCTACTTTCACCATTTGGCCATTATCAACTACAATCATCTGATCTGCATATGGTGCAAATGAAAGGGTGTCTGAAGACAAATACACCTCATTGGTTTGTGTATTAACTCCTACAACAAGCGGTGAACCATTGCGAGCCGCATATATCTCCCCGGATTTGGTAAGCACGATAATTGTGTTTCTGCCGGTAAGCTTTGAAAATGCATGGCGTATAGCGCTCACGAAGTCTGTATTTAGTTTCAGCTCTTCTTCAATCAATCGTACAATCACCTCTGTGTCAGTTTCGCTGACAAATGTATATCCTTTTGTCAGAAGGCCCTGTTTAAGTTCTGAGAAATTTTCAACAATTCCGTTTTGAGCGAGCACAAATGAGCCGTCAGTGCTTGCATGTGGGTGTGCATTGGCGCGCGTCACACCACCTGTGGTTGCCCATCGGGTATGGGCGATTGCCGTGTGCGCATCTGGCATATCAGCAATGTGGTCAACGTCACTGATTTTACCGATATCTTTTCGAAGCCATATATTATCCAAGCATTGCACCGCAACACCCCACGAGTCATATCCCCGATAATCCAGTCGCTTCAATCCCTCAAGCACAATCTGCCCTGCCTTAGCGTTGGGGCCCTTGTATCCAAAAATCCCACACATAAGAAAAAAGAAATGATTGGTAAGAAACGCGTAATATTACGCGCATAGCAGAGTATGCTGAAGTACATGGCGGGCAAACATCTTTGTGCTGGTTCTTGCGAACCAGTGTTGAATGATTACTTGAAGGTGTGCCATCACACCTGAGGGTTTCCGCTACTCTTGCATGATGTCATCCTGCCTGTCCCGATTGTATCGGGGAGCCTGGCGAAGGACAACTCAGCAAGGTCCGACTCCCCCCTCACCATATGTGGTGAGGGGGGCCCTCTTCCTCGTATTCCTCACTCACCAAACTGGTGAGGGGGGACATTGCGCTTTTAATTTTTTCTAACGATACTTCATACCTGCCATAAGGAGCATAACAATGACGCAAACGAATGTCAAGCAATCTCTCATTTTATCTTGCATCGTCAATATTACCCTCACACGATCACGAAGAATTAAGATAATTATGTATTGGGGACTCTTGACATAGCCCGTTTTGATAGTAAGATGCCCTGTGATAACACATTACTGTATATGGGAAATCAAGAAGCAAAGCATCGCTTAAGAATATTGCAGATCTATGGCTCTGAGGGTATGCCATCGTGCGGCATGACCGATGCGGCACGTATTGGTCAAGATGGAAACGCTCATAATGCAACTATGGGAGGCTCAGAAACGTATATAGCTCCCGGTACTCCTGTGTGGGAGATGCCAACAGCTGTCGTTCACCGTATAGCTCCAGGTGGTCATTCAAAATCTCCCCGCAATATGCGGAAGTTTTTACAAAAACGAAGTGAGTAAGTGCCGACAAAGGAGATAAACATTCATTCTCTTTAAATCGTCACCCTGAGCTTGACGAATGGGGAACCATATATAAACCGTGCGCATTGTGAATGTGCATTCGTTTATGTTGAACACTAATATCATCGTGCGTATTTACTCTAATCAGAATTAGGTGAAGTATCTCTCCCAAATATATACAGCTCCTCCTCTGCGCGAGTTATCGCAGTGTACAACCACCGTTTCCATTCATCATCATTCATTTTCTTAAACCGCTCTTCAAAAAGAATCACCCGTTTTGCTTGGCTCCCCTGTGCTTTATGAACCGTAAGTGCATAACCAAAATCAAACAAATCTCCGCGCATAATTTGTGATCGTTTATCGGTAAAATTCATCGCGGTTGGCGCATTGAATTGGGCAATTGATATAAGGTCCTTATACACATCCTCCTCATCATCCATAATAATCTCCGCCATATACCACGCATCATCAACCCTTTTAATAGATTGAAGTGTTCCAAGCATCCCATTAAAAATGTGTTTTTTATGATTATTGCGCAAGCATATAACCCGGTCGCCAGGTGAAGGTTCTGCAGTTTCAAATCCAAGTGCACCTCGTATGTGCGTGTTGAGCTTAATGCGTGTGCTGTTGTATCCACAAAGCACAAGGGTATCCGTATGTACGGAGTTTAGGAGTTCTTGCATTGCCTCTTGTGCTTCATGCGAAGCCATATCATATTTGATGACGGTGTCAGAATAGGTGTTAAACTTTATACACCCATGTTCTCGTGCTTGTATTGAGAGGCCAATGATTGGGTTCATGCGGGCCTGCCTATGTATTTCATCAAGGGTCAGCTGAGGTTCCTCAATAAGGTTGAATGATCCCTTGATGGGGGGAAGTTGCCCATGATCCCCTACCACGATAATAGGTATGCCATATGAGCGCAGATTTCCCCATATCACCTCATCCACCATGGATGCCTCATCAATTATGATAAGCGTTCGATCAATACTTTCTTTTTGTTTCCATCCCACTATTTCTTTTCGCTCATTGACAATCGGTGAGTAAATAAGTGAGTGGATGGTGCCCACCGTATCTTGCGGAAGCACCACCTGTTGTTGTATGAGCTTAGTGCGCAAGACTCGTGCCGCTTTTCCGGTATAGCTTGCAAATCCAACCTTCACGTTGGGATCAATGGTATGTAGTTTGTTTCGTATGAGCGCTATGAGTGTTGTTTTCCCCGTTCCGGCATAGCCCCCCAAACTAATATATTGCTTGTGTTCTTTTTCATTTTGAAACCAATTCAAAATTGCATCGAGGGATAGTTTTTGATCTGCGGAAAGTGTATGCATAGAGAAAGCTCATTGTATATCTCTATTTAGAGAAGACAACGCGTATCATAAAAAATCGACACAGATACGTATAGCAGAAACCGCTTTCTTTGCCAAAGTCACGGTTGTTTCTGTGTGAAGTTTTTGAGGCGCAAGATTATCTCAAGCGCTATCGCAGTGATAACAAACCAGATGAAAAGATTGACCATAAAATCGGTTTGCCGTATCACAAAACCGGTGCCTGCAGCATTGGTCACTGCCCACGGATACGGCCACCCTTTGTATTGATAGGTAAGTATGGTCATTGAAATCTGCTCGGTCACGTTTCGTGTCACCACCCATGTGCTTGCCGATATGCCAAAAGATGCCAGCCAATGCAGAGGAAAGATTAGGCGGGATATGCGATAGAGTGCGAATAGCTTAAATTGCATACGGTGATAAAACTATTAATACACGACCTCAATATCTTGTGCGCTCTGCACCGAAATGGTATTGCTAGATGCGGTGTAATACCCGGTGACTAACGCCTTGTATCCAATAAATCTTTGCAAAGACACTTCCTCAGGAACGAGCAAGTAAATGAGCTTATATGTATCTGTCATAAGCACGTAGCGTGCGGGAGATGCTGGGGGTGATGTCTGTGATGTGGTGAGCGCTGATGGTGAGGATGCATCGGCCGGAGTCGGCGTTTGTGTGGGGAGCAAATCTTTAACCTGATAGGTAGCTTTTATCACTCCCATGCGTGTCACCAATACAGGAGCAACGGTGGGTGTGGGCTGGACAATCACTACCGGTGTGGGGGTCGGGCGCGCAATCCACCCCGCATACTCCACCGCTTTTCCCTGCCAATATGCCGGGATGGCACCGCCAACAGTAAATACAAGTAGTGCCGTCACAAACCATTTGAATGGGATATGGATGCGAATCTCTCCATTTGAGTCTTTTTTGATCCAATTTTTGATATCTTCAAGCCACAAAAAGATATACCGGAAGGGGTTGTGCACCGTAATGAGGGGCTCATTGAGCGCTTGTGCGGTGTCGGACTTTTTGGACACCTTTGTTTTTTTGGAGTGCGTGGTATCGGAAGTGGTGCCCTGTGTCATTGGTGAGTATCAGTATATGCGAAGGCACAACCTCCGCGCAAGGGGTATGTGGGGGCGTTGATGTGTGCGCAAATAAATAGCCTGAGTTAGTTTTCTTCTAACATCTACACTTCTTATCGGTATTTTTATTACGAATACTTTAAGGTGGTGCTTAAACGGTCTATTTAGCTATGAATAGTGTTTTTTTGATATATAAACAATGCGTTGTTAATTTTTCCCGAAGAATAGCACGAATGACTGTCATTGACCCGCAGCTATCCGAGGGCTGTTGAGCCCTCGGCTGCAACGCGTAGCACTTT
>Ga0116142_10000102_pt1 | contig 103246 bp, 59 predicted proteins | sample AD_UKC033_MetaG_FD_89785 | JGI IMG/M metagenome (GOLD analysis project Ga0116142, IMG submission 89785) | Active sludge microbial communities of municipal wastewater-treating anaerobic digesters from USA - AD_UKC033_MetaG | ecosystem: Engineered > Bioreactor > Anaerobic > Digestate | place... | reverse complement strand
TGGCCTGTGGCGTCGTTGCTCCTCAGTCACAGAGCGCTGGCGGCTATGCTCCTTCGTCGCGCCTCGCCACAGGCCAAATTGGGCGCAACGAACGTGCTCGTATTTGCGAATTGGACCACTTAGGAGTCGGCGAGATTCACTCCGCGGCGAGGCGCGGGAAGAGCGTGCGGGCGGCGGCTTCGGTTTGGCGATCGAGGGTTTCGAGCGAGAGGCCTCGGAGCTGGGCGGCGAGGCGTGCGGTCTCGATCAGGTGGGCCGGTTCGCAGCGACTGCCGCGGTGGGCTTGGGGCGGAAGGTAGGGGGCATCCGTTTCGAGCAGGAAGCGGCCCGGGGGCGCGGCGGTGAGCGCCTTGCGGACGCCCTCGGCCTTGGGGTAGGTGAGGATGCCCGTGAAGCTCACGTAGGAACCGGCGGCGATGATCTGTTCCAGTTCCGAAGGCGTGCCGATGAAGCAGTGGAACTGGGCGCGCACCTGGCCCGCGAAGGGGGCGAACTCGGTCCAGAGGGGGGCGAAACAATCGCGCTGATGGATCACGCAAGGCAGGCTGTGTTGGGCGGCCAGCTCGAGTTGCTGCCGGAAGATCTCCCGCTGCCGGGCGATGCAGCGCTCGCGTTCGGGGCTGCTGCCGCGGGGTCCGCCGGGAAGGCGATAGTAGTCCATGCCGATCTCGCCGACGGCGATGGTCTTGGGGTGGTCGAGGAGGGGGCGAAGCAGGGGGCGAACGTCCGGCGGCGCGGCGTCGGCGTCGTTGGGGTGCCAGCCGACGGCGGCGTAGACGCCCGGGTGGGCCTCTGCAAGGCGGAGGGCGGCGAGGCTGGTCTCGAGGTCGGTGCCGGCGCAGAGGATCCGGGTGACGCCCGCCTCGCGGGCGCGCCCGATGGCCGCGTCGCGATCCGCGTCGAATTGCCGGTCCGTCAAGTGGGCGTGCGAGTCGATGAATTGGGTCATGTCAGGCGCCGCGACGAGTGTGGCAGGAGCGGGGGATGGCCGCAAGAAGGCAAGAGGAGGGGTGGCTCCGCCGGTTCCGGTTTTCTTTTCGCGGCGATCCCTCTGCCCTTGACGGCTTTGCCGACGGGATTGCGTTTGGCAGGCCGGCCGGATTCTGGTACGGCTAGGACATGCGCCATCCCTTGGTTTACGAGATTCACCTGCGTTCATGGCTTCGCCGGCTGTCGGTGGCCTGCGGTCGGTCGGTGACGCTGGGTCGGGTTCCTGAGGAGGAGTTCGAGCGGTGGGCGGGCCTGGGCTTCACCCACGTCTGGCTGATGGGAGTGTGGCCGACGGGGCCGAAGTCACGGGCGGTGGCGCTGGCGGACGACCGGGTGCGGGCGGCGGCGCGCGAGGCGTTGCCGGATGTTGAGGAGGCGGACATTCTTGGTTCGCCGTTTGCGGTGGCGGAGTATCGGGGGCCGCGGGAGGGGGGTGGGGATGCCGGGTTGCGGCGTTTCCGCAAGCAGTTGCATCGGCATGGGATCGGGTTGCTGCTGGATTTCATTCCCAACCAGGTTGGGCTGGACCATCCGTGGCTGGGGACCGCTCCCCAGCGTTTCGTGGCGTTGGCTGCCGGGGCCGGAGGGGGATTTGACTGCGAGACGGCTGGAGGTGTGGTCCGGTTGGCACACGGTCGGGACCCGAACTTCCCGCCGTGGGCGGACACGGTGCAGCTCGATTACCGTCTCGAGGAGACGCGCGGGGCGGTTCTCGGGGAGTTGGAAAGTGTCGCGGATCGTTGTGATGGGGTGCGGTGCGATCTGGCCATGCTGGTGTTGAACGAGGTATTCGAGCGGACCTGGGGGCAGGCGGCTGACGCGCAACCGATGCCTGCGCGGGAGTTCTGGTCGGAGGCGATCGCCTCGATCAAGCGCCGCCGGCGGGATTTCCTGTTTCTCGCGGAGGCCTACTGGAATCTCGAGGCGCGGCTCCAGCATCTGGGATTCGACTACACGTACGACAAGCGGCTGTACGACCTGCTGTTGGCCCGCGACTTCCCGGCGGTGCAGCGGCACCTGGTGGGGAAGCCTCTCGAGTACGTCTCGGCCGGTGCGCATTTCCTCGAGAACCACGACGAGCCGCGGATTGCGTCGCTGCTGTCGCCAACGGAGCATGCGGCGGCGGCCTGGGTGACGTTGGGGTTGCCTGGGCTGCGGCTGTTGCATGACGGCCAGCCGGGCGGCTTGTGTTTGCCGGCGCCGATTCACCTGGGGCGTGAGCCGGTCGAGACGCCGCAGGCGGATCTTGCGGCGATGTACGAGCGGTTTCTGGGGGTGATGCGGGAGAGCGCGGTGGGGCAGGGCGAGGCCCGGGTGCTCATGCCGAGGCCGGCCTGGAACGACAACCCGACGTGGCAGCACTTCGTGGTGGTTGCCTGGAGGGGCCCGGCCCCGCAGTGGGATCTGGTGGTCGTGAATCTGGCGCCGCATCCGGGCCAGTGTTACGTCCCGCTGCCGATAGCGGACTTGGGCGACTGCAACTGGCGGATGCGGGATCTGCTGGGCGCTGAGTGCTACGAGCGGTATGGGGAAGACCTGCAAAACCAGGGGCTTTACCTGGATGTGGGCGCGAACGGCGTCCAGCTCTTCCGGTTCGAGCCGGTGTGATGCGGCACCCGCCGGGGTGGGCCGGCGTCAGGGCGCCGGCCGGCGCCGGCGTCGGCGGATTTCGTCCGAGAGGAAGCGGATGATGAGGCCCAGGCGGTCCTCGATGCAGCGGGTCTCAAGGATGCACTGCCTGGCTTCCGGAGAGGAGATCATGGTGGCGGAGACGAGATCGGCAAGGGGTTCGGGGGCCTCGGCCGACGTCAATTGACTCAGCACGCTTCGGAAGGCCTTGATCGCCGGAGCTTCCTCGGTCGCCTCGCCTGGGGGTGTGCAGCAGGGGCTTTCGAGTTCATTGGCGGGGAAGGGGTAGGTCCACCCGAGGGAAAGGCGTTCGTGAACCAGTTCCAGGAGTTGCACGGTCAAGGCCTGGGAGACGAGGCTGACGCCGACGGATTGGGGGAGCGGTTGAATCCGGTGGACCCGGTACGGCCGGTAACGCACGACCCGTATCAACCGGACGCGGGCGAGTCCTTGGAGGACGAGATTGGAGGTGCCGTCGCGGTTGGTGACCGCGGCCCGGATGAGGCCAAGCCCGGCCACGGCGGAGGGGGATTCGCGCGTGCAGCCGGGCCGTTGCATGGCGACGGCGAACATGCGATGGGTGAGCAGGCTGTCCCGGAGCATCCGCCGGTAACGGGGTTCGAAGATGTGAAGCGGCAGCATGGCCTGGGGGAAAAGGATGGCCCCAGGCAGGGTCATGACGGGCACTTCGACCGGCAACAGCATGGCAGAATAGTAGACCGCAGCGGCGCGAATGCAAGAGGAGCGGCTGCCGACTGGCTGACTGGCTGGGGGGGGTGCGACGCGGGCTTGAAAAGTCGAAGGGCATGCCGCACCATGGCCCGACCATGAACTCGAAGCCGGCGATCGTTGTTCTTATCGTGCTGTGTCTGGGGCTTGTTGGGGGCCTCCTGTACCGTCACAACAGCGCCGTGACTCAGAAGCGGGCGGACGAGGCGCGGATTCAGGATCTGTCGGAGCAATGGAGCGACACGAGCTCGAAGCTGACTTCGCAAGTTGAGACCAACAGCGCGCTGGCAGCCGATGTCGAGGCCAAGAAGCGGGAGTTGCAGAAGACCTTGAGCGAGCTGGACGCGACCCGGACCACGCTGGCGAAGACGGCGACCGAGTACAGCACGACCAAGGAGCAGCTCGAAGCGGCGCGCGCCGATCTGGCCAAGCGCGAGGCCCGGGTCCTCGAGCTCGAGAATCAAAACGTCGCCCTCGACAAACAAGCGGTCGAGATGAAGTCCGCCATCACCGACCTGGAAGGCCAGATTTCGGAGACGCAGAAGAAGCTGGCCGCCTCGGAGGGGGACCGGGAGTTCCTGCTGAAGGAGCTTCAGCGGTTGCAGGCGGAGAAGGCGGAGCTGGAGCGACAGTTCAACGACTTGGTGGCCCTGCGGGAGCAGGTGAAGCTGTTGAAGGAGGAGCTGGCGATCTCGCGCCGGCTCGAATGGATCCGCAAAGGGTTGTACGGGACCATGCCGAAGCGGGCGGGCGAGCTGATGCAGGGAGGGATCGCCAGGCCCGAACCCGAAGCGGCGCAGACCAACGTCGATTTGAACGTCGAGATCAAGCGGGAAGCGGTGCCGGCGACGAACGCGCCGGCGAATCCGCCGTCGGCGCCCCCAGCGCCGTAAGGAGGGGGCCTCAGTGAACCGTCATCTCCAGCCGTGGCAAATCCGGGCCGACGATTTCCCCGCGGACGGTTTTACGTCCGACCAGCTGGAGTTCCTGCTGAGTTACGCGGTATTGGCGCCCTCGACGCACAACAGCCAGCCGTGGCTGTTCCGGATCAACGCGATGGACGCGGAGCTTGTCGCCGATCGGCGGCGTGCGTTGCGGGTGGTGGATCCTTATGACCGCGAGCTGACGGTGAGCTGCGGGGCCGCCCTGTTCAATGTGCGGGTGGCGATGGAATACCTCGGCCATCAGTATCAGGTCGAGCTGCTGCCGGATCCGGCTGACCCGAATCTGCTGGCGCGGGTTCACCTCGGCCTGAGCGGCGAGACGAGCGGCGATGACGTGCTGCTCTTTCACGCGATCACCCAACGGCACACGAATCGCCAGCCCTTCCGGCCGGAGCCCCTGCCGACGGAGGTCCTTGCCGAGATCGAGCAGTCCGCCGGGCGGGAGGGGGTGGGTTGCGTTGTCATCACCGCCGAGGCGGACCGGGCTGCCGTGGCCGAGCTGGTGATGGCGGCCGACCGGCTTCAATGGTCTGACGCCCGCTTCCGGGAGGAGATGGCCCGCTGGGTGCGCACCCAGCCTGCGGTGGCGGCGGACGGCTTGACGACGCACGACCTGGGGATCAAGGACTGGCTCTCGTTTGCGGGACCGCTCTGGATTCGGACGTTTGACCGGGGTGGGGGGCATGCGGCGCACGATCGGGACATCGCCATGCATTCGCCCGCGCTGGCGGTCCTGTGGACGGCGGAGGAGACGCCGAGGGCGTGGCTGCAGGCAGGGCAGGCGTTGCAGAGCGTCCTGCTGCATGCGCGGACGGAGGAGGTCTGGGCATCATTCCTGAACCAGCCGATCGAAGTCCCCGATCTGCGCGCACGGCTGGCGGAGCTCGCGGGGATCAGCGGCCACCCGCAGATCCTGCTTCGTCTCGGGTACGGGGAGCCGGCCGCCGCGTCGCCCCGGCTTTCGCTTCGGGAGCGGCTGATTCGGCATCCGGGCGGGCATGCCTGAGCCGGATTACTCACGAGCGGAAAGGCGAATCGGGAATCCGGGTTGCGGAAAGGCGCGGCTTCACAAGCCGGTCGTGTTGTGGTAGAAGGCCCGCATGCGATGGACATGGTGTTTTTGGATCGGCTGTCTGGCGGCACTGGGAACGGGCATGGCGATGGGGGGTGGGGGCCGGGTTGGGGTGGGCAAGGACTTCAAGGGGCCTGTGGGGCTGCAATTGTACAGTCTGCGGGACTCGTTCAAGGCGGACGTGCCGGGGTCCCTCGAAAAGGTCCAGGCCCTGGGGTTTCGCCATGTCGAGCTGGCCGGCACGTACGGCATGGCTCCAGACGTGTTTCGCAAGATGCTGGCCAGGCATCGGCTCAAGCCCATTGCCGCCCATTTCCCGTACGAACAATTCCGCGATGACGCGGAGCGGGTGGCGCGGGAGGCGAAGGCGCTGGGGATCAAGTATGCCGGGGTGGCCTGGATACCGCATGAGGGGGATTTCGACGAGGCGGAATGCCGCCAGGCGATCGGGGTGTTCAACCGTGCCGGAGCAGTGTTGGCGCGGCACGGTGTGAAGTTCTTCTATCATGTGCACGGCTATGAGTTTCAGCCGTACCGGGAGGGCACGTTGTTCGATCTGATGATGCGGGAGACGGATCCGAAGAGAGTGTGCTACGAGATGGACGTTTTCTGGGTGGTTTTTCCGGCCCAGGATCCGGTGCGCCTGCTCGAGCAGTACGGCCGGCGTTGGGAGCTGATGCATCTCAAGGATATGCGCCGGGGGTTGCCGCTGGGGTCGCTCTCCGGGGGGACTGACGTGCGGAACGACGTCGCGCTGGGCGCGGGCCAGATCGACCTGCCGCCGCTGTTGCGAGCGGCCCGGAAAGCCGGCACCCGATGGTACTTCATCGAGGACGAATCGCCGAGCGTCGAGATCCAGTTGCCGCAGAGCCTGCGGTTTCTCGAGTCGGTGCGATTCTGATTTGCGGCCGATTGGAGGCGGGCGCAGGATGCGATGCTTGGTTACGGCGGGTCCGACCGCGGAGCCGTTGGATGCGGTCCGGCAGTTGACAAACCGTTCCACCGGCGAGCTCGGCGGCCGGCTCGCGAACCACTTGGCCGCCGCCGGGCACGACGTCATTCTGCTGCGGGGGGCGCCGGCGACTTGGTCGGGACCCTGTGCCGCGTCGTGTGTCGAGTCGTTCGCTACCGTCGAGGATCTCGAAGCCTTGTTGCTTCGATGGTCGAAGCGCGAGGTGCAGGCGGTGTTGCACGCGGCGGCGGTGAGCGATTTCCGGTTCGGCGCCGTTTGGCGTTGCGGTGCGGACGGCCTCTGGCAGGAGGTTGTGAGCGGGAAGCACCGGACGGACCTGGGGCCGCTGCGGGTGGATCTGGTGCCGACGCCCAAGCTGATCCTGCGGTTGCGCGACTGGTTCCCGCGCGCCTTTCTGGCGGGCTGGAAGTACGAAGTGGACGGCGGTCGTTCCGACGCGCTTGACCGGGCACGGGCCCAGGTTGCGGCGTGCGGGACCGATTGTTGTGTGGCGAACGGCCCGGCCTACGGGGCCGGGTTTGGCGTGGTGACCCCCCGCGGCGAAACGCTCCACTGTGAGGACCGGGAGGCGTTGTTCGCAGCGTTGACCGTTCGGATCACATCCGGTCGATGACCTCGATGCCGAGGAGTCCCAGGCCTTGTTCGAGGACGCGAGCGGTCAGATCGCAAAGCGTCAGACGGCTCGAGCGTTCGGGTTCAGGGGCCTTGAGAACCGGGCAGTGCTCGTAGAACGCGGTGAAATGCCCGGCCAGATCGTACAGGTAGTTGCAAAGGTAGTTGGGGCGAAACTCGGCGGCCACGGTCTCGATCACCAGGCCGAAGTTCAAGAGGTGCTTGCCGAGGCGGACCTCCTCCGGCACGGCGAGCGCGAGGGGGACTGAAGTATGGCCGGGCGAGTCGCTGCCGGGTGTGCCGGGCAGCTTCCGGAAGATGCTGCGAATGCGTGCGTAGGCGTACTGCAGGTAGGGGGCGGTATTGCCGTTGAGGGCGAGCATCTTGTCCCAGCTGAAGATGTAGTCGGTCTGACGGTTCGGCAGGAGATCGGCGTACTTGACGGCGCCGATACCGACGCGGCGGGCGATGGCGCGCTGCTCGGCCTGGGCAAGGTCCGGGTTTTTTTCGATGACGATGCGGAGGGCCCGTTCTTCGGCCTCATCGAGCAGGTCGGCGAGCCGCACGACATCCCCGGACCGGGCTTTGAAGGGCTTGCCGTCCTCGCCCAGAATGGAGCCGAACCAGACGTGAGCCAGTTGCACCGCGCGGCTGTCGGGGTGCCATCGGCGGAACGCCTCGAAGACCTGGCGGAAGTGCAATTGCTGCCGGCCATCGGTGACATAGACGATCAGGCCGGGGTGCCACGTCTCGATGCGGTAGGCGAGCGTGGCGAGGTCGGTGGTGGTGTAGTTGGCGGCGCCGTCCTTCTTGCGAACAATGGCAGGATGCGGCGCGAGCTCGGGGTGATCCTCGAAGAAGACGACGAGGGCGCCGTCGCTTTCGCGGGCGATGCCACGCTCCACCAACTCCCGGACAACGTTCTGGAGCTGCGGATTGTAGAAGCTCTCGCCGAGGGTGTGATCGAAGCGAACGGCAAGCCGGCTGTAGATGGCGCCGAATTCCTTCTGGGACAGGGCGATCATCTGGCGCCAAAGGGCGAGGTTCTCGGGATCTCCGGCCTGGAGCTTGACGAGCTCGAGCCGGGCGGCTTCGAGCGTGGCGGGATCGGAGTCGCACGCGGCGTTGATGAGCTTGTAGAGGCGCTCCATTTCGCCGATGGGATCGCGGGCGAGGGCGGCGGAATCGAGTTGGGTTTTCCAGCCGACCAGGAGCTTTCCGAATTGGGTGCCCCAGTCGCCCAGGTGATTATCCGTGACCACCCGATGCCCGAGGCGCCGGAGGACCCGGGCAAGGCAATCGCCCAGGATGGTGGACCGGATATGGCCGACGTGCATGGGTTTGGCCACGTTGGGCGAGCTGAAGTCGAGCACCACCGTGACCGGCGTCTCCGCCGGGCGGGAAAACAGGTGAACGCCGTGGGCGGCCTCATCGAGGACGCGGGCAACGGCCTCGGGTCGGACTCGGAAGTTGATAAAGCCGGCTCCGGCGAGTTCGGGCGGGGCCGCGACATCGGAGACATTCAAGGAGCCCAGGACTTCCTGGGCGAGGGTTCGGGGATTGCCGCCCCGGCTCTTGGCGAGACCTATCAGGGCGCTGGTCTGGTAATCGCCGAAGCGCGGGTCTGGGCAGGGGCGGATTCGGATCGACGCCGGGTCGGCGTCGGGGACGCGAGTGAGGACTGCTTGACGCAGGCGGTCTTCCAGGAGGAGGTGCAGCATGGAGTCCTCGACTTATGGGACTCGTGGTCAGCAGGTCAGGTTTGGACCCTCTGGTTCCAAGCCGCCCCTCCTTCCGTCGAGGACTCTATGATAGCGAGGTGTGGGAAAGAGGGTGGGACAACAGGTTCTCATGAGCCTGGGGACTGGGTTTGGTCTAGAGCGCACCTCGCCAGCCGGGGGATGGGCCCCCGGTCATTTGGCTTCCGAGTTATCCTTGATCGTGCGGAACATCGAAGGCGCGTCCGGAGCGGTTTCGAGCGCCTGTCGGAATTCCTTGCGGTGCATTAGTTTGGCAATGTCCGCGAGGGTGTGAAGGTGCTTTTGGAATTGCCCCTGAGGGACCAAAAACAGCATCACCAGCGTGACCGGCTGGTTGTCCAACGCATCGAAATCAACCCCCTTCAGCGAGCGGCCGAAGGCGCCCACGACGTCGTGGATGAGGTCGGTCGACGCGTGAGGGATGCCGATGCCGAAGCCGATGCCGGTACTCATCGAGTGTTCCCGCTTTCGGACAACGGCCGTGATGGCCTCGCGGTGTTTCGCCTCGATTCGTCCGGCCTGGACAAGGCAGTCGATCAATTCGTCGATGACCTCCCATCGGGTGGTGGCCTTGAGGTCGGGGACGATCGTCTCGGGTGTCAGAATATCGCCAAGCGTCATAGCATCCGCTTCGAAGGGTGCATTTCGCCCCAAGCACCACAGCATTTCAAGTGTGAATTGCAGCCCCGAAAGTCCGCGGGTGCGAGACAGGATTCCGGAGGCTTGAGTACAGGGGATGCTCCCTGGTCCGTTGCCTGTCCGGCGGGGGGAGGACGGGATGACCGGGATGACCAGGACGGACCGAGAGGATAGGGGGACAGGTACAGAGTCGCCCCCTGATTAGGGCGTCGATTGGCGGGCAGTGGGGCTGCGGGTTGTCGCGGAGTGCAGGACGCGCCCCAGGGCGCTCGTGGCGAACAGGAGCGGGTAGAGCTTCTCGTAGTACCAGAGCTGGGCGAAGTAGAGGCCGATCGGGGCGGGCGGCGGGGCTGGGGTGGACTCGATCAAGTCCAACAGGGCCACAACGCCGTGCTCGAAGCGGACAGCGTGCTGTGGGAAGCCTGCCAGCGCCTCGACGGCGAGGGCGGTCTCCTCGACCGAAGGTGGAACGTCGGCGTCACCGCCCCAGTGGCCTGGGGTCGATTGGGCGCGGATCAGGAACTCGGCGGCCCGGGAGCGCGAGGTGGAATCGGTGGGGGCACCGAGGGTTTCGAGTGTGTTGAGTGCGATCAGGACCAGGGCGGTGCCAAGGACCGGGTTGGCCTGCCGGGGAGCCTGTTCGTTGCCGAACCAGAGGGGCACCCAGGAGCCGTCCCGATGCTGGCTCGAGGCCAGGTATCGCATCGCGCGATGGGTTGCGCGGTGGATGCGCCGCCCGAGTGCCGGGGCGAGTCGCGGTTTCCAGGTCGCCCACGCTCGAAGTGCGTGGGCGGTGAGGTCGGGTGTGCTGCGATCGAAAGGGAGCGTTCCCCAGCCACGGCAGAAGGTGGGAATGCCGCCGTCGGCGTTTTGGACGCCGAGGAGCCACGTGACGCCGGCGGTGGCGGCGCCGACGGTTTCCGGGGTGATCGGTGCGAGATGAGGCAGTGCCAGGAGGGCGCCGGCGGTGTCGTCGGCATCGGGAACGCCGCCGGGCAGATCGGTCCAGGCCCAACCGCCCGGGGCGGCACCGGTGAAGGGGTGGCGGATTCGATGCTGTTGACCGAGGATCCAGGACGCGAGGATGCGGCGCTGGTCAGAGGTGAGGGGGTTGTGGTGCAGGCTGAGGGCCTTGACGGCGAGGGTGGTGAGCCAAGTGGCCAGGTTCGTGTCGATCGGCCAACTGCCGTCGGCGCGCACGCCTGCCTTGAGGAAAGCCAGGCCGCGTTGGGCGACGACATGGTGGGCCAGGCCCATGCCGGCGAGGCTCATCGTGACGAAGCTGGTCAAGGGAGTGGCTTCGAGGAAGCCGCCATTGGCGGGCTGGAGACGTGCGAGCTGTGCGAGGGCCGGTTGTCGTGCGAGGGTGCGGAGCGGGTGGGGGCGGGGGGCGTGATGATGAATGACCTGTCCGATGGCGATGAGGGCGGGGAGGGCGTAGCTGACGACGGGCAGGCGGAGTACGCCCATCAGGCGTTGCGGCACGAGTGCGAGTTCGAAGGGCAGGGGGCGTACGCGGCGCCAGCCGTTGGGTCCGAGCCGTCCGCTAAGCGCCAGGGCCATGGTGATCGGGACGCTGAACGTGCGATCCTTGCCATAGCGTCGTTCGATGGCGGGAACGAGGTGGTCCAGGGATCCCGCCTGGGATTCGAGGTAACCGGTTGCGGCGCAGACGGTCGGGGAGAAAAGGGCATCGGCGCCTGCGATGCCGAAGGCGGCCCAGGCGAGGGCGGTGGTGCTGAGGTTGCTGGCACTGCGCGGGGTATCGCCCCAACCACCGTCCGGGTTGGCATGATCAGAGAGCCACCGGAGACCTTGATGGATCAGCGTCACATGAGTCTGGGGATCAGCGGCGCAGAGAGCGGTCACGGCGGTGGCCGTCGAGAGCGCGCTCGAGCTCAGCGCGCCGGTCCAGTGGCCATGGGCGTCGAGTTCTGCGAGCAAGGTGCCGGCGAGGCTCGCGTGAACCCTCTCGACGCGCTGCAGGAGACCGGCAGTCATGCGGTCAAATGGCCCAGGGCGAGCAGGCCGTAAAACGTGTATTCCGCGTCGAGGTGATCATCCGCCCAGTGCCCATGGAAGCCGCCTTCACCGGACCAGAGGGAATCGAGGAAGTCGAGGCACGGTTCGTGCAGGCGGTTGGGCAAGCGGCGGCCGAGGGCGGCTAGGGCGTGAAGGGCGGTGGCGGTGGAGAGGAGATCGGGGATGGGAGCGCCGGGGACTGGGAGGAAGCCGCCCTGGGGATGGGCCTGAGCGAGGAGCCAGTCGCCGATGCCGGGTCCAGGGTGAAGGCCGATATGTTGGAGGAGCACGACGGCGCCGGCGGTGGCGTTGGTGGCCCCGGCGGGGGCATTGGGGAAATTGTTCCAGGCGCCATCGCGGGAGCGGAGGGAGTGGAGAGACCGGCCGAGATCGAGCAGTCGGGGCGGGGAATGGTCCAGGTCCTGGCAGGCGCCGAGGGCCACGAAGGCGCCGTAGGCGGTGCCGTGGTTGAGGGTCGGGTCGCCGTCGTAGCCGCCGTCGGGTTTACGGAAGCTCTCGATCCGGTCGAGAAGCGCCGGGGCAAGGCTGGGCGGCATGGTATCCTTGCCCACGAGGGCCCAGCAGCGGGCGAGGGCGCCCACGTGAATGAAGTCCAGGTGAGATCCCTGTTCGAAGCCGAGCAGGAAGGCGCGGACGGCGTCCCGGGGCCAGGGCGCATCGAGCGCGTCGAGGCTGGCGAGGGCGAACAGCGTGTAGTACAGGTCGGGGTGGCCGTTGCGGTCGGGGGCGGAGCCTTGCGTGGCAATCGGTTGGAGCAGGCGTTCGCGGACGCGGGGGGTCGCGTCGGCGAGGTGCCGGGTTGCGCGGCGGGCGACCTCGATCATCTGGAGGCGGAGGCTCAAGCCGTGGGCGGGTTGGCTGGCGGAGGGAGGGGATCCGGGGCGGGCACGGGTTGGGCGCGCTGAGCCTGTTGCTGCTCCCGGCACCAGCCTTGGATGTGGAGATCATCGAAGATGCGGCTGGCGACCCGCCGGAGAAGTCCCTTGAGGCTGGGGTTTTCGAGGGCGACGAGCGAGCGTAGGGCTTGGTCCTTGTAGCTTTCGAGGAATTGTCGGCAGCGGAGGTCGGCCTCAAGTTTACGGCAGAGACTTTCGACCTTTGCGGCGGACGGGGGGCTTTGCCGGCGCCAGAGTTGTTCAAGGAACTCGCGATCCTCGCCCAGGGCGCGTTCGAAGGCGACGGCGAGCAGAAGGCTGGGGCGGCGGCCGTCGATGTCGTTGGCGGGGGCGTCAGCGTGGAGGTCTTCGAGGTCGTCGCGGATCTGGAAGGCGATGCCCAGGGCGCGACTGTAGGATTGCAGGACTTCGGCACAGTCGGGATGCGTTCCGGTGTAGAGGGCGCCGAGGTGGAGCGCGACTTCGAATGCGGGCGCGGTTTTGCGGCGGAAGATCTCGATGACTTGCAGTGGGGAGAGGGGCACGGGGTTGCGGGTCCAGAGGAGTTCGGCGCCTTGTCCGCGGCAGAGCTCGCGATGGCCGGCGGCGGCGGCGGCGGTCATGGCGGCGCGGATCTCGGGCGGCGAGCTGACGTTGGCCAGGAGGCGGTAGCCCTCGCCGATGAGGAAGTCGCCCACGTTCAGCGCCACGGGGATGCCGTGTTCGGCGTGGAGTGTGCTCTGGTGGTACCGCAGCGCATCGCCGTCTTCGATGTCATCGTGGATGAGGGAGGCTTTATGGAAGCACTCGATGGCCAGGGCGACGCGTTTGAGGTCGGTGGGCAGTTCGAGGTCGTGGGGGTGGGTTGCCTGGAAGACGGCGGCGGTGAGGAGCGGCCGCCAGCGTTTCCCGGCGCGCATGAGCCATTCGCGGGCGAGCAGTTCGGTCTGGTCTTCGGCAGGGCCCATGAGGTTTTCGAGGGAAGGGGCGGTGAACCACCCTTCGATCTGTTGCCGAAGATGGCTGAGATCCAGGCGGCGTGTCTGGTCATCGGCGGTCAGATAAATGTACTCCCAGACCCAGTCGAGGTCGACGTTGGTGTCGTGGCAGTCGCCCTGGAGCAGGGGAATGGCCGCGCCGGGGACAGCGGCGGCCTGCATGTGGGGGAAGGCCTTCTCGAGGACGCTGAGGCAGCTGACACCGATGACGGCGTCGATGCGGCCCGACTGGAGCAGGCTCATGACGACGGCAGAACCTTCGGCGACGAGGACGGCGTATCCGAGTTTCTCGGCGCCGCCGATGAGTTCCTGGAGAGGACAGCGTCCGCACTGCTTGCAAACGAGGCCGAAGTCATCGAACGAAGCCGGGCACTGGTCTTCGACACGGAGGCATTTGGGGAGCAGGAGCAACCGGCGATGGTAGGGGACCGCGGCGAGCTGCTCGCGCCAGCTCTCGTTGTTGATCAGGACGCTGATGAAATCCGAGTAGGCGCTTGGACACTGCAGGCTGGCGACGACACGGGCGGCGTGGGTTTTGAGTTCAGGGAGGGACAGGGGGGCGACGGGATTGAACTCGGCGACGTAATGACGGACGGCCTGAAGGACTTGGGACCGTTGCGCGGGGGTGGGTGGGAACTTGGGGCTTGGAGGGCGCCAGGTCTGGACCGGAGTTGGCCGGGGCAACCGGGCAGCGGCATCGAGCTTGGTTGGGTTGGGCGAGGGCGTCACGGTGTGGCCTGGGGTGAGGTGCCGAGCTGTTGTTGGAGCGCGATCGCCCGAGCCCGGGCATCGGCTCCGAGACGCCGGTAAGCCTTGAAGTCGGAGAACCAGAACCGCTTGGCGATCCGGTAGGCCCAGTGGGCCTCGGGGACTTCCTGGCCGGGGAGCCACTGACTGTAGCGCGGGGTCATGGCATCGAGCTCGGCGAGGGCGGTGCGGCGGAGAGTGGTGTCGCGGGCCCCATGGCGCTGGACCAGGTCGCGGACGACATCGGGTCGTTCGAGCAGGATGCAGCCGCGGGTGATCGCGGCTGATTGTTCGCGGAAATCCCGAAGGAACGCACTCGAACGGATGGTCTCGACGATGCCCCGGGGATCCTCGATGCGCTCGACGGCGAACTGGAGGACCGGGCAGGGCTCGATGTCGCCATAGGGGCCGATGTGTTGGCAGATGCCGGTGACCATGGGGCAGAGGGCATGGCCGTCGGCATCGTTGTAGGCATCGACGATCGCGATGGCCTTTCGCGCTCGCATCCGGGCGACGAAGCGGCGCATGGCGACGAGCTGATCGGGGCGGAGAGCGAGCTCGGGCCGCATCACCGGGCCGACGGGCCGGTACGTGTGATACCAGACGTAATGAACGCCGCGCTGGATGAGTCGGTCAAGCCAGGACTCGGATAGCAGGTCGTCGAAGTTAGACTGGCAGACGCTGGTGGCGACCCCGGTGAGCAGGCCGGCGGCGAGGGCATGGTCCAGGCCGCGCAGGGTGCGTTGGTACACTTCGCGGCCGCCGCGGCGTTCATCGCTGACCCCTTCGAGGCCTTCAATGCTGATGAGCGGCGTGGCGTTGGCCAGCTGGCGGAGCCGACCGGCGGTTGACTCGGTCAGGAACTGGCCGTTGGTGAAGATCTGAAAATAGCAGTCCGGGTGCGCAGCCAGCAGATCGTAGAGCCCGGGGTGCATGAAGGGTTCGCCGCCCAGGATCCCGAAGAACACGTTCCCCTGGGTCTTGGCCTGGCGAATGAGCCGATCCAGCGTCGCGGCCTCGATCGCGTGGACCGGCGCGGTTACGTCCACCCAGCAACCTTGGCAGCGCAGATTGCAGGCGTTCGTGATCGACAGGTGCAGGAAGGGGGGGAAGTGCTCCCCGCGCTTCAGGCGCCGCTTGAAGCGCTCGATCGCGACCACGCCTTTGACGCCGAAGTTCCAACAGAAACGGGCAAGACAGCGCCGATCGACCGTCCGAACCGTGCGGAAGAGGAGTCGGAGGACCATGTCAGGTCGGGGGTGGCGCGGGCCGTTTCCGTGCGGCAGCCACGCGCGCGGCCGCCTCCGCGGACTTTCGGGCGATCTCCTCCGGCGTCGGCAGGTCGCGAAGCACCTCCGGGGGAAGGTCCGCCGCAAGCCCGCCGAACTGCCGCAGGCACCGGCGTCGCTCGCTCAGGGCCTGATCCGCATCGCGGTCCCCGGCGAATCGGGTCCGGGCGCGTTCCCCCCTGTTTCTCAGCAGGCCGTGAATGTCACCCTGCAACAGAGAATGAAGGTCGACCTGCATCGTCTCCGGCTGCGAGGGTTGTCCCTCGACGGGATCGCCGTTGATGGCCGCGGCGCTGTGCTTGGGAAACAGGATCGCGGCCTCGGGACAAACACGCGCGCAAGCCGGGCACAAGGTCTTGCAGTGGTCCGGTTGTTGAACGCGGACGTGTCCCTGCTCATCGACGCCGTAGACGCCGAAGAGGCAGAAGCCGAGGCACTGGAGGCAATTGACGCACCGATCGTAATCGATGACGGGGAACCAGGGGATCCACGACGCCGGGGGAGGATGGGCAACGGTCGCCGGTTGGGGTTTGCCCTGGTCCGGCTGGTTGATTGGGTCGGGAGTGCCGGGCAAGTTGGGAGCGAGGGTCGTGGCGCAGAGGCGGGCGGCGGCGTCGGCCGCGGGCAGTGTTCTCAGGTTGAGGACCTCGCAGGCGGTTTCGGTCAGTCGCGCGCCGGCGGCTGCGAAAAGCCATTTCACCGCGCGCGGGGAGCACGCGGCGATCCGGAGGGGGGTGATCCGCGCGAGACGCTGGAGTTCCGGATCGCGACGAGCGGCGAGGTCGCAAAGATCGGGGACGGTCTCGAAGGCGAGGTCGGCCTCGGCAAGTGCCTTCTGGACAGCCTCTTTCGTGGCCGGCGGAATCACCCGGGCGTTCTCGCAACTACAGAAAAGGACATATGGCGCCGTGTCGCTCACAGTCTCCTCGTTCTCCCCATTCCAGGAACCCGGGGGTGTTTGGTCATCTCAACCAGCATCCCCTGGAAAGTGGCATCAAGAGATGCCGATGGCAAGCCTTCCGGGCGTGTGCAACCATTCCTTTTTCTTGGTGTTCGATCCTGCGATGCGTTACGCTGTAGCCATGGGATGGCTTGTGGCAACCGCTTGGGCTTTGGGAGTGGCTGAACTCGCCGCGTGGGCGGCGGGTCCTCCGCCCCCTCCTCCTGCAGTTCCTGTGTCCCCGCCCCGTGAAGTGCGACAACCTTCGCCGAAACCGGCGGACATTGCGCTGGCGGAGGATGAGACTCCAGCCCCTGAGCAGGGACAGGTGGGTGAGGAGACTGAGATTCCGCCCCCGCCAGGTCCCGGGGATGGTCCCGGTGCCGCTGCGGGCAGTGAGGCGGATGGGACGGCTGCGGACCAGGATGAAAGCGGTCCCGAGCCCGGCAACGGTGAGGCGCCTTCGGCCGCCCCGAGCAAAGCGGACTATCCGTACGAACGCATCATCACCGCTCGCAACGCATTCGGGCTTAGACCGATACCGCCGCCGGCCCCTATCCCGGAGCCGACCAACCAGATCAATGTTCAGCCGTCCGCGCTCAAACTCACTGGGGTCATTACGTTGCTGGGAGCCAAACACGCCCTTTTCGTCCTGCAAGAGCCCGGCAAGCCGCAATTGAACTCCGAGTTGGTGAAGGAGGGCGAAAAGGACGGTAACATTACCAACCTCGAGGTGCTCCATATCGACGAGCGAGGGACCAACCCCAGCGTCAAGGTCGTCTACGGAGGCAAGGAACTGACATTGAACTTCGTTGACAACGGTCTAAAGCCGCCGGTTGCGCCTGCCGCGGCACCGGCCGCAGCCGGCACCCCGGGCAGGACCGCACCGGCAATTGCTGGTGTGCCCCCGCCCACGGTAAGACAACCGGCTGCGAGGACAACCGTCACGCCCATCGGGACACCCGGGACGATCCCCAGCGTCACCGGCAGCAGCGGTCTCCGCAATATCCCCGTCCGTCCGACCCGCCTCGGGGGTACGTCCGCATCGATTCGATCGAGCGGCGGTACCCCCGGCGTCTATCAGGTGGGTAGTTCGGGCTCGCCTGCCGAGGCAGTTGTGCCTCCTGATCAACAGGCGCTCATGATGCGTGCTCAGGAGGAGATTGCGCGCCGCCAGGGTATGAGTTTCCCTCCCAGCCCGCCCGGTATCGGCCAAATGCCCGGATTGCCAGGCGCGCCGACTGAGTGAGCCGAGCCCCCGCATCGATTCGGGGCGGATCGCTGATTGGGGGGAGTTTCACGGCGCGGTTCAGGGCGTCGAGGGTGGCGTTCGGCGCAGCCGCCGCCATGGTGTTGGAGGTTGAGGCCGGTTGTGTTTGGAGCTGGAGCATGCGATGAAACTCGGCCACCCCCAGTCAGTAGAAGTTCGTGCTCTCGGCGGGCGCATTCGTGGTGGCCTGGCAGAACAGGGTTGCGGCGGCTGCAAGAGCGCGCGACGTCCCACGCCTGATACGCGGCCGTGAACTCGGCGAAGCCCTTCAAGGTCAGAGCATCGGCCGTGCTTCCGGCGCGCGCAGCGAGTACGATGCACAGAGCCAAGATGCCCCGCCAGCGCCCCATGACGTGACGAGGCGAGAACTCTAGCAGCAGGAAGAGCGATGGGCGTTCTACGAGCACGCTTCTTTCCTGGCCTCCCGGCACCATGGGCGCGCCGAGCTCGCGTTCCTGGATGGCCATGTGGAATCGGTGAACCGGCGGCGGTCAGCCGCAACAACTGACTCTGGAAAGGCTTGAATGATGCCGAAGCCGTGCCCACGGTGCCGGATGTGCCCGTGAACTGGCCCGCCGGCTGGCACCGAGGATCGGCGTGATCCGCATTGCGCGAGGCCTGGATTCCCTTGTTCCCATTCCCTGGTCGCACGGCTGGCCGAACTCAGTCGGTTGAGCGAGGGTCTTACGGGAGGAGCCGTGCGCGGTAGAAGCCTTGCGTCCAGGCTGCCCAATTCGCATCGCTGAAGTAAAGCGAGGTTTGGCTCAGCGTGTTCGTCCACAGCCCGGTCCACTCCCGAAGATCGATAGAGGATTCCACGACGACCCGACGTCCGGCTTCGCCTGAAAGATGGAATCCGAAGCGGTTCGATCGGACTCCGAACCAGCTGTCGTCAACGAGGATGCGCAACGGTGTTGGACCGCCGGGAGTCAGGAGGGATTCCACCAACCAGCCCGAGCCGTTGCCTTCACCGCCCGTGACATGACCGCGTGCCCGGATCCATGGGTCTGGAGGCAACGATAATCCGCCAAGCTGCCAGCCGCCTGACAGGCGCGTGCCTGCGCCGAGGAGAGACCAGTTGACGCCGTCGGTGGACGTTTCGAAGGTGGTGCGCCACACCTCGGGACTGCTGCCGCCCCGCAGCCACGTGACCGTGGCGCCATCGATGGTGAGGTCCTGTGTGGCGGGCTCCGTGGGCTCGATGCGGCCCAGGTACGTCCGGTCTTGGCCGCCCATGGCCGCAAAGGCTCCGCCCACCAAAAGGGCGCCGTCCGCCTGCAGCGCAAGTGCGTAGACATCGTCGTTCGCCTGTGGGTTGAACAAGACGTCCGTGCTCCCGTCGGCGTTCAGCCGGCCCAGACGGTTGCGGGGTTGTCCGCCCAGGGTGGTGAAGCGGCCGCCGACCACGATTTTCCCGTCCGCCTGCACGGCGATGGAAGCGACCCAAGAACTCGGTTGCGGATTGAAGCCGGCGTCCACGGTGCCGTCCGGATGCAGACGCCCGAGGTGATACCGGGTCTGGTCACCCAGCTTGGTAAACGTCCCGCCGACCAGAATCCTGCCATCCGCTTGCACCGCGAGAGAGGAGACAGAGAAGTTCGCGCCAGGATTGAAACTGCCATCCACCGTACCATCCGGATTCAGACGGGCGATGTAGTCTCGTGATTGCCCGTTCACCTCCCAGAAGAGCCCGCCCGCCAAGATTCCGCCGTCTGGATGGACCGCCAGTGTGTAGACACAATCATTAAAACCGGGGGTCAAGCTCGCGTCCAAGCTGCCGTCCGGGTTCAGTCGGGCCATCGAGTAACGCGCTTCACCACCAATTTCCCAGAAGTCCCCAGCCACCAAGACACGGCCATTGGGTTGGAGCGCCAGACACCGCACCCAATCATCAGCGTCGAGAGCGAAACTTGCATCCACACTGCCATCGGAATTCAACCGCGCCAGGTAGGCTCGCGGCTTGCTGCCTACCTCCTCGAACGCTCCCCCAATCAGGATTCGACCGTCCGGTTGAACCAGTACCGCGCAGACCGGAGCGTCTGGCCCCGGATTGAAGACGGAGTCGAGGCTCCCGTCCTGGTTTAACCGGGCGAGGTAGGCCCGTAATTGTCCCCCGAGGGATTCGAAAGCGCCTCCGATCAGGATCCGGCCATCGGGCTGAATGGCCAGGGCGTAGACCTCGTTGTCTGGACGGGGATCGAATGCCGTTTCGAGCGCAGCCAGGTTTACGGACAGTGTTGCCGTCGCGCTTGTCACGCTTCCGAAGACCGTGCGCACGACGACACTATACTGCCCGACATCAGTAGCCTGGGCGTTGGAGACCGTCAGTGTTCCCCGGGTCTCGCCGGGCAACGGGACGCCATCCTTGAGCCACTGGAAATCGAATGGCGCGGTTCCCGCGGCGCCCACGCCGAAGGTCGCGTTCTGTCCCCGATCCACCTGTTGACTGATCGGTTGGGCGATGATGACCGGATCGTTGACCGTCAAGGTGGCCGCAGCACTGGTGACGCTTCCGAACGCGTTGCTCACCCGCACCGAGTAGGTGCCGGCCTCGCCTCCCAGCAGGTTATCCAGGATCAAGGTGGTCGTCTGCGCGCCGGAAACACTGCCTCCATCGGTCAGTGGCGTGCCATTTTTGAGCCACTGGTAACTGAGCGGTGCGGTACCGCTCGCCTCAACCTGGAAGGTTGTGGAAGCCCCTGCGTTGACGGTGCGGCTTCGGGGCTGACCCAAAATTACCGGCGCCCCGCTGAATGTCTCCACAAACCACGTTGAACCGTTGTACTGTCCCCCGACCGCCTGGCCGCAGGCTCGAAGCTGCCACGCTGGCGCCACCGACACGCCGGTCAACCGCCAGCCTCCCGGAACCCGCTCGCCCTCGCCGAGCGCGAGCCAGTCCGCGCCGTTGGCTGAAGCATGGAACGACGCGCGCCACACTTCCGGGCCGGAGCCGCTGCGCAACCAGGTCAAGGTCGTGCCATCTCGCACGAGTTCTTGCCGGGCCGCGTGCGTATTCTCGAGCCGACCCAACAACGAGCGGGGTGTTCCCGCCAGTCCGCCGAATTGGCCGCCCACCAGGATTCGGCCGTCGGCTTGCACAGCGAGCGACGCAACGACGCCGTCGACGCCGGGATTGAACGTGCTGTCCAAGCGGCCATCGGCATGCAGCCTGCCCAGCCGGAGACGTGGTTGCCCGGCCAGCGAGGAGAAATACCCGCCGACAACGATTTGGCCGTCCGCCTGCACGACCAGCGACTCGACATCACCCTGCGCTTCGGGGCTGAAAGAGGTGTCGAGGGTACCGTCCGGCAGCAGCCTGCCCAAGCGGCTGCGCGCCTGCCCGCCCAACATGCTGAACGTGCCACCGACGAGGATCTTACCGTCCGCCTGCACGGCAAGACACGTCACCGTGTTGTCGGCTGCAGGCTCAAATCCGCTGTCCAGCATCCCATCGGGGTGCAGGCGGCCGATCTTCTGGCGCGGTTGCCCACCGAGAGTGGTAAAGGCGCCGCCGGCCAGGATCTTCCCGTCGGGTTGCAGCGCCAGCGCATACACCAAGTTGCCCGCGTGTGGATCGAAGGCGGTGTCCAGGGTGCCATCCGGGTGCAGGCGGCCAATACGTTGACGCGGTTGTCCGTCGAGTTGGGTGAAATCGCCGCCGACCAGGATCTTGCTATCGGGTTGCACCAGCAGGGTGCGCACGGGATTGTCGACATTCGGATTGAATCCAACGTCAAGCGTGCCGTCGGCAAGAAGCCGGCCCAAGTGTTGGCGCGGTTCCCCGGCCAGTTTTGCGAAGTCTCCGCCCACGAGGATGCTGCCATCCATTTGCTGGGCCAGCGCGGCGACGTACGAGAAATCAGGCACGGGCGGAAAGCCCGGCTCAGGGGGGAGCATCTCCCCTTCGACTGCCGGGGCAAAGACCGGGTCGAACGTTCCATCCTGATACACCCGCGCGAGGTTCTTTCGCGTTTGGCCCCCGACGGTGCTGAAGGATCCTCCCACCACGATGGCGCCGTCCGGTTGGGCAACGGTGGTCAACACGGCGCTGCGGCCCAGCGGCCCCGACACGCCGGGGGTGAATCCGTTGTCGAGGGTGGCCAGATTGACGGTCAACAGGGCGACGGTACTGGTGGTGCAGCCGAAGGTGTTGCTGACCACGACATCGTAGTTGCCCGCATCGGCGCCTTGCACGTTGGTCAACGTCAGGGTGCTGTCCGTTGCCCACGTCAGACCGCTGCCATCCTTGCGCCAGAGGTAATGCAGGGGCTCCGTGCCCCGGGCGGTCACGCTGAACGCTACCCCTTGTCCTCGTTGAACCGCCTGACTGACGGGATGGGTGGCAATGGCGGGATCAATGACCGTGAGCACGGCTGCGGGGCTGGTCACGCTGCCGGACGCATTGGAGATGCGCACGGCATAGACGCCGCCATCCGCCCAGACCACGTTGCTTACGGTCAGTACCGGAGTCTGGGCGCCAGACACCTTGGCGCCGTCAGCGAGCGGAACACCGTCCTTCAACCACTGGTAGCGAAACGGACTGCTGCCGCCCACTGTGACGCGGAAGAAGGCCGTGGTGCCGGCCTCGTCGGTGCGGTGGCTTGGCGGCTCGGTGACGACAGGGGCACCCGAGAGGTTCTCGACCAGCCAACCGGAGCCATTGTAGTAACTGCCAACGGCGTGTCCCCGCGCCCGCAGCGAAGCATTAGATGGAACCGCAACGCCGGCAAGCCGCCATCCGCCGGGAATGCGCTCGCCATTGCCGAGAAGCGTCCAGTCAGTCCCGTTGATCGAGGTCTCGAAGAAGGAGCGCCAGATTTCCGGACCCGTGCCGCTGCGCAACCACGTGACGGTGCTGCTCTCGCACGACAGGCTCTCGACGGCCGGGGCCGTGTTGTGAAGCCGCGCGAGATAGAAGCTTGTGCCCGTGCCCACTCCTGAAAAGGCGCCGGCCACCAACACCTTGCCGTCGGCCTGCAACGCCAGCGACCTGACGGACGTCGTGGTGATGCTGGGGTGGCTCTTGGCGCCCGGATTGAAGGAGGGATCGAGTTCGCCCCCTGGGTTCAGGCGCGCAATCCGGTGACGCGTCAAGCCGCTCACATTGGTGAATGTGCCCCCGACCAGAATCGCGCCGTCGGCTTGGAGCATCAGCGACGAGACTTCAGCGTTGGCGGTGGGCGCAAAGGCGGAATCCAGCGTGCCGTCGTCCAGCAATCGGCCTACGCGCAGGCGCGGTAGCCCTCCAAGCACGGTGAAATTACCCCCGATCAGGATCTTGCCATCGTTCTGCAGCGCAAGCGCGCATACATTGCCGCCGTCGGCTTTCGGATCGAACGTTGTGTCCAACGTGCCATCGGCATGCAACCGGCCAAGGCCGTTGCGGTTTTGTCCGTCCAGTGTGGTGAACGTCCCGCCCACCAGGATTTTCCCGTCGGGCTGGACGGCCAGCGTGAGCACGGTGGCTCCCGCGACCTGGGGACCAAAGGCCGCATCCAACTGGCCGTCAGGCAGCAGTCGCGCCAGTCTTTGGCGGGACTGGCCGTTCAGGGTGGAGAAGGTGCCGCCCACCAGAGCTTTTCCATCGGGCTGCAAGGCGAGCGCCAACACCGCGCCGTCGGCGCTGGGAACATAGGCCGCATCCAGGCTGCCGTCCGTGTGCAACCGCGCCAACCGGTTGCGGATTTGACCGTTGATCGCGGTGAAGTTGCCGCCCACCAGGATTCGCATGTCGGACTGCATCAGCAGGCAACTGACAAGACCATTGCCTTGTGGGGCGAAAGCCGCGTCCACCGACCCCTCCGCGTTCAGACGGGCGAGGTTGGTCCGCGGCTGCCCCCCAACCAAAGTGAAATACCCGCCCAGGAGAGTCTTTCCATCCGGTTGCGGGACCGCACAGTTGATGGTGCCATTGACCTGCGGATTGAAGGTGGCGTCGGTGGCGGCCAGGTTCACCGTCAACAGCGCCGCCCTGCTGGTGGCAACCCCGAAGACATTGCTCACGATCGCGTCGTAATAACCCACATCCGCGCCCTGGGCGTTGGTCACGCGCAATAGACTCGCGGTTCCCGAAGGCAAGGGGAGCCCGTCCTTCCGCCATTGATAGTGCAAGGGGGCGGTGCCGCGCCCCGACACACTGAATTCGGCCGTGGCGCCCTGTGAAACGTAACGGTCGGACGGATGTTCGGTGATCACCGGGTCCAGAACCGTCAGCACCGCCGCGGCACTCGTCACGCTGCCCTGTGCGTTGCTCACCCGCGCCGCGTAGGCCCCGGCATCCGCTCCCGTCACCTCACGGAGTGTCAACTGGCTGGAGCGCGCCCCCGAGACGTTCCCGGCATCCTGCAGAGGGACGCCGTCTTTCAGCCACTGGTAGTTCAACGGACCGGTCCCCCCGGCGGCGACGGCGAACTCGGCGGTTGTTCCCGCGGCATTGGTGCGGCTGGTTGGCGAGGAACTGATAGCGGGCAAGCCACTCAGGCATTCCACCAGCCACGCCGAGCCATTGTTACGCCCTCCCGTGACGCTTCCCGAGACCCGCACGCTGGCAAGGGTCGGCAGTTGGACCGCCGAGAGTCGCCACCCACCGTTGATCCGCGTGCCGGCCCCGATGAAGGCCCAGTCGATCCCGTTGGTCGAAACCTCGAACACCGTGTGCCAGACTTCCGGGCTGGCCCCGCCGCGCAACCACGTGATGCTGTCATCTTCGCGTGTCAGGCTCTGAACGGCCTCGGCGGTGTTGCTCAATCGTGCGATGCGTTGTCGGGCCGCCGTGCCAGTCGCGCCAAAGTAACCGGCGGCGAGGATCTGGCCGTTTGCCTGAACCACAAGCGAGTACACAGTGGAGCTGTCACTCGAACCCGGATTGAAGGTCGGGTCCAGACTGCCATCCTGATACAAACGCGCCATGGTCCTGCGGGGCAGGCTGCTGACGGTGGCAAAGGAACCGCCCAGCAGAATGCGTCCATCGCTTTGCAGGGCCATGGTATGGACGGTGCCGCCCACGGTCGGATCGAACGATGCGTCCAGACTGCCGTCCGGCAGCAGACGGGCCATGCGGTTGCGGCTCTGGCCAGCCACACTCGAGAAGTCACCGCCTAACAGGATTCGTCCATCCGGCTGCACCAACACGCAGTAGACCGTGCCGTTGGCGTTCGGATTGAAAGCGGTGTCCAGCGAGCCACTGGGCAGGACTCGGCCCACGCGGTTGCGTGTTTGCCCGGCCAGCGAGGTGAACGCTCCACCCACGACGACCGTTCCGTCCGGCTGAACCGCCAGCGAATGCACAGCCTGGCTGGCACCCGGGTTGAAATCAGTATCGAGGTTGCCGTTCGGTTCGAAGCGCGCCAGGCGGTTGCGGGTTTGTCCGGTCACCACCGTGAAATCGCCCCCGATGAGAATCCGCCCGTCGGGTTGTTGGGCCAGGCAATGAACGGTGCCGTTCACCTCGGGCCGAAAACTCCCGTCCGCGCCGCCGTTCGGATTCAACAGGGCCAGCCGGTCGCGCGCCTGTCCGGCTATCGCGGTGAACCAACCGCCCACCAGAACGCCTCCATCGGGCCGCATGAGTGCGCACGTGACGGAGCTGTCTGCATTAGGATCGAACAGGGAATCCACCCGACCATCGTCGTGCAGCCGGGCCAGGCGATTGCGCATCTGGCCGCCCAAGTAATTGAAGGAGCCTCCCGCAACGATCTGCCCCGCCAGTTGGGGGATGGCGCAGTTCACATGACTGTTCGCATCCACGTCGAACTCATCATCTACGGTCACCGCGTTCACGCTCAACAGGGCGGTTTGGCTGGTCGCGACGCCATACGGGTTGCGGACCACCACCTCGTAGCGTCCGGCGTCCGTGGCCCATGCGTTGGTCACGGTCAGGACTTGCGCGGTTCCCCACTCCAGCGGCAGGCCGTCCTTCCGCCATTGATAATCGAATGGCGGAGTGCCACCCGCCTCGGCTGTTAGCGTCGCACTGCCCCCAACCTCGATCGACTGGCTGACGGGATGGGTGATGATGACCGGTTCGATCACCGTGAGCGACGCCGCGGCGCTGGTCACGCTGCCAAAGGCGTTGCTGACACGTACGGAATAACCGCCTCCGTCCGGGCCAAACACATTCGTGATGCTGAGCAGCGGTGTTGTCGCGCCGGACACTTTGCCGCCGTCCGGCAACGGCGTGCCTCCTTTGAGCCACTGGTAGGCGAGCGGCTCCGTCCCGCCCGCCCGCACGCTGAAGGTCGCCGCGGTGGCCAGGGCGTTGGTGCGGCTCGCCGGCTGTGCAAGCACCACCGGCTGGCCGATGACCGTTTCCACCCATCCGGCCGAGCCATTGTATTGGCCGCCCGAGACCTCGCCTCGGGCGCGAATGGTGGCGCCGGCTGGCAGGGAAAGCCCCGCAAGCTGCCAGCCGCCAGCAATTCGCTCGCCCGCCCCCAAGAAGGCCCAAGCGTCTCCGCCCGTCCAAGTCTCGAATGCGGTGCGGCCGGCCTCGGGACTGGTGGCGCCGCGCAGCCAGGTGATGGTATGGTCCGCGCGCGTCAGGCTTTGCACAGCCGGCTCGGTGTTGTGGAGCCGGGCCAGGCGACTGCGCGTCTGGTCACCCAATTTGCTGAACGCTCCGCCCACCAATATTTTCCCGTCGGCTTGCACACACAACGAATTCACCCCGCCGTTCGCTTCGGGATCGAACGCCGCGTCCAATGTCCCATCGGAATTCAGACGGGCGATCCGATTGCGCGTCTGGCCTCCGAGCGTGGTGAACGCGCCGCCCACCAGAATCCGCCCGTCGGTCTGCAGAACGAGCGTGAACACGGTCCCGCCCGCGTTGGGGTTGAATCCCGGGTCGAGACTGCCGGTGGCGTCGACCCGTCCCAGACGATTGCGTGTCTGGCCGCCGAGGGTGGTGAACGCGCCGCCAAGGACGATGCCGCCGTCCGGCTGCAGGAGCAGACAGTTCACCGCTCCACCGGACGCAGGATTGAAACTGCCGTCCAGCGCGCCTGCTGAATCAACGCGGGCCAGGTACTTGCGCGTCTGCCCGCCCAAGGTGCCAAAGGCGCCCCCCACCAGAATCTCCCCGTCCGGTTGGACTACGATCGAATTCACGCCGCCGTTCGCCCCGGGGTTGAAGTCCGCGTCCAACGTGCCGTCCGCGTCCAACCGGGCGAGCCGATGGCGCGTCTGCCCGCCCAGGGCGGTGAAATCGCCGCCCACCAGAATCCTGCCGTCCGGCTGGATCGCCAGGCAGTTGACCGCGCCACCCGCGTTCGGATCGAAGGCCGCGTCCAGACTGCCATCCGGTTCGAACCGCGCCAAGCGATTGCGCGTCTGCCCTCCCGCGGTGGTGAATGCCCCGCCGACAACAAGTCTGCCGTCCGGTTGCAGCACGACGCAGTTGACAGTTCCACCCGCGTTGGGATTGAACTGGGCGTCCAATCCGCCATCGGGCAGGATCCGCGCCAAGCGGTTGCGAACCTGCCCCCCCAGGGAGGTGAACGCTCCGCCCACCACCACGCTTCCGTCCGTCTGCGGAACCGCGCAGTTTACCGTGCTGTTCGCGTTCGGGTTGAAATCATCCGGAAGCGGAGACTGCGCGAAGGCGGGTCGGGGAGCGACCATGGCCAGACCAAGGGAAGCGGCCAGCAACGCCACAGCGGGACGTGGAAAGGGGAGGGAGGATGGGCGGTTCATGGCTTGACTGACTCATAAGACTAAACCTCGGGCTCCAATCAACAAGCTCAAATCGCAGGGGATGGCGGATCGGCGAGGGGGTCCATTTTCTGCTGGTGTAGCCTAAGGCGGTCTGGCAGGGTCCGGCGCAATTCGGACGCCGATGGCGTACATCCACGAGGGCCACGCGGTTCACGCGGCACCGGGAGAAAGTCGAGCCCGGTTCTTGGGCCTTTCGCGGATCTTCAGTTCGGGATTAAGGACGTCACTTCGTATGAAGCTCCCCCGCCTTGGATTTGTTGGTTTCATCAGTTTGACGGTGGCAATGATGGGATTGGAAGCTGGCGATTGTCTGGCGCCCCCGTCGGGTTTGACCGCTTGGTGGGCCGGGGAGGGTGACACGCGGGACTCGGTGGGGAACACCCTGGGCCAATGGGACGGGGCCGCCCAGTATACCGAGGGCAAGGTGGGCCAGGCATTCCAGTTCGATGGCGTTTCGAGCGCGGTCGTGATTTCAGCCTCGAGCGGCACGGACGCGGGGACGGGAGCGGGCATGACGGTTGCCGCCTGGGTGAAGCCGGCGGGGGGTCGGCACATCATGTGGATCGGGTGGACGGTGGGCGAGTCGAGCTACGGTCCTTACGGTTACTTCCTGGCTGACGATTCCATTTACTTCAACGTGGTGGACTCGCAGGGGGACAGTCACCCCATCGCCTCGGCACCCGGGGCGCTGGTTCCGGGCGAATGGCAGCACGTGGCGTTGACCTACGACGAAGCGGGTGGGACAGCGGCGATCTACCGGAACGGAGTGGCGATCGCCCAGGAAACCCTCGGCAGCTTCCGAGTCGGCACGGCGGGGCGAGGGATCGTCCTCGGCCGGCAACCGCCGCAATGGGCGTATGCCGGTCTGTTGGACGAGGTGATGCTGTTCAACCGGGCGCTGCCCCAGGTCGAGGTCGCCGCTCTTCATGCGGCGGAAAGCGCGGGAGTCTGCAGGATGGCCTGCGTGATGTCGGTTTCCGGCCAGAAGGCGTGGTGGCCGGGGGACGGGCATTTCCACGACCTCGCCGGCACGAACCACGCCGCGGCCGGCGGCGACGTCTCGTTTGTTCCCGGGAGGGTGGGCAAGGCCTTCCGCTTCGTCGATTCGGCATCGAGTTGGCTCGAGATGCCGAACGACCCGGAATTCCAGCCCGCGCAGCAACTGACGATCGAAGCCTGGGTCAAGCCGGATTACAGCGTGACCGGGGACAAGCTGGACACTCTTTTCGGGAGGCGCGACGGGTGCGATGCGTCGTTCGCGTACCTGTTCTGTATCGGCAAGGGGCACCGCGGATGGCAGGGGAATCTGATCTTCGCGATGCCGGGCGTCGTCGCGGATCCGGCGGCGGTGTCGACGATCCCGGTGCCGGACGACGGTCACTTTCATCATGTGGCAGTGACGTTCAACGGCGATCGGGCTCGGGACAACGGCCGGCTTTACCTCGACGGCCAGGTCGTGGGGAGCTTTGACGCGCCGGGGACAGTCCCGTTCACAGCGCGGGGTCCGGTGGTGGGGCGCCACGCCGAGTGCGGGTACTACAGCAGCATGGATCTCGATGAGCTGGCCTATTACACGCGCGAGCTGGCCGGGTGGGAAATCGAGGCGATCCACGCCGCAGGGGCGATGGGCAAGTGCAAGCCGCCGGTTCCGTATGAATGTCTGACGGGATGGTGGCGCGGCGAGAACGACGCCCGCGACGCGTTGGGGCGTTACCCGGGCCGGATGGTTGGCGGGGCGGGCTTTGCCGAAGGGGTGCGTGGGACGTCGTTCCGGCCCGGAACCGGCCAGGTGGACCTCGGCTTGGGACCGGCACTGGACAGTTTCACCGTGGCCGCCTGGATCTGGGTGGACCCGGCTCTCAACACCGGCGAACAACGCTGCTACAGCCGCGATAACTACAATCTGGCGGGGGACCGTAAAGCCGTCATCCTGAAGTCGACGAGCGCCACCAACACGGGGCATGACGGCTGGCCGCTGCTCGAGATTCTGGCGTCGGGCCATTACCAGAACCTGGCCGTACCGGAGGTTTTGAGTGCCGGGTGGCATCATCTGGCCGCCGTCCGTGACGTGGGCGGTGGTCGGCTCGAGTTGTACGTGGACGGTGTTCTGGCGGCGAGCGACGGCTTGCTGGTTCCCGATGCGATCGACTCCGACGTCGGCACCGTCTTGAGCGGGATCAGTCTCGCGGAGCCGATCGAGCTGTTCCATGGCCGGGTGGACGAGGTCACACTCCATGGCTGCGCTCTGTCGGCGACGTTGATCCGCGCCATGGCGCAGCCGGCTCGGATGGCGGACTTGGTTCTCGAGTCGGTGGTCGTGCCCGCAACGGGAGTTTTCGGGAGCCCTATCCCGGTGAGTTGGACGGTCCGGAACGGGGGGGCGGATGGCCTCACGGGTTTCTGGATGGACCGCCTGTGGCTTTCGACGACACCCGAACCCGGCGGCGGGGTGGTCCTGCTCGATCATCCGGTGACCGGGGTGGTCCCGTTGCCGCCCGGTGCCACCTACACGCTTTCAGCATCGGTCACGCCACTGCTCACGCTCGGCTTGGGTTCGGGTGACTATTACCTTGGGGTGACTGCCGATGGTCGAAACGGGCTGGTCGAGTCGAACGAAGTCAACAACGCGAAGACCGGCAGCGTGATCCGGCTCACGCTGCCGCCGCTCCCGGATCTGGGCGTCGGCGGGATCGTTGGACCGGCGCTGGCCACGCCGGGACAATCGATTGCCGTCTCGTGGGGGGTGACCAATCAGGGGGCATTGCCGGCGGCGGGGCCGTGGACTGAGACCGTGTACTTCGCTCCGGCGGCGGATTCGGCATCCGCGCTGGCGCTGGGCAGTCTGACGATTTCGGAGGGACTGGCCGCGGGAACGTCCGTCGTCCGAACCCAGACGGTGACCGTGCCGCACGTGACGGCCGGCCTGTGGCGGTTGGGCGTGGCGGTCGACAGCACGGGGCGGATCGCGAGCGAAACGACCAAGACCAACAACCTCGGCTTCGCCGCGGGGGTGATCGAGATCGAGGCGGGGCTCACGCTCGAGGTGTCGCCCGCCGACGTGGACGAGGACGCTGCCAATCCGGCGGTTCATGCCGTCGTACGCCGCAATGGCGACCTCGCGAACGCTCTCGAAGTCGTCCTCACCACGAGTCCCGCCGGGGTGCTCGTCGCTCCCGGGAGGGTGGTGATCCCGGCCGGGGAAGGCGGCGCGGGCGTGGACCTGAGCGTGCTGCCGAATGGTGTCGTGGACGGCGGCCGGCTGTGCACTCTGGATGTCAGCGCGGCCGGCTACGAGGGCGCGCGGGCAACGGTCGCGGTCCGGAACACGGACGTTCACCGCCTGACCCTCGAGTTGGCCGCGGCGTCGGCGCTCGAAGGCCGCGGGACCATCGCGACGGTGACGCGCGACGACGCGGGGGCTGACGTTCTCCTGGTGCGCGTGCGCAGTTCGGACCCGCGGCAGGTGTTGGTCCCGGACACGGTGATGATCCCGGCGGGCCAGACTCGGGCGACTTTCAGCGTGGTGTCGATCGACGACGGCTTGATCGAGGCAACCCAGCCGCACACGATCACCGTCTCCGCCACAGGCCTGGCGTCGGCGACCCGCGCCTTCTCTGTCCTGGACAACGACGGGACGATCCTTCGGGTGGATGTGCCGTTCGCGTCGCTGGGTGAAGCGGACGGCCTGCGCATGGCGACGGTCTCCCGAGAGACGGCAGGCGTGCCGGCGGTACTCCTTGAACTCGAGGCGATCCCGGCCGACCAGCTTTGGATGCCGGCTCGAGCCGTGATTCCGTCGGGGGAGACTTCGGTGTCGATCCCGCTGGCGCCGCTCGACAACGGGCTTGTGGACGGAACGCGAACCGTCGAGATCCGAGCGTACGTTCTGGATTCCGTCACGGGCGACCGGTTGGCGGAAGCAATTGCGGGCCGGTTCGACATCGTGGACAACGATGGGCCGGCGTTGACGTTGACGACGGCGCTGGCGGTGGTCGCGGAAGGCATGAGCCCGGCAACGACCGGCACCGTGACGCGGAATGTCGTGGATGCGGCCGAACCGCTGGTGGTGATGCTAACCAGCAGCGACCCGGGCGAGGCGACGGTTCCGGCCACGGCTGTGATTCCCGCCCACGCCGCTTCGGCGGCCTTTGACATCGCCACCCCTGAGGATGGTGTGGGGGACGGCAACCAACGGGTGGTGCTTCGCGCCGCAGCCGACGGGTATGGCCGTGGGACGACGACGCTGGTGGTGGCGGACCGCGACCTGCCGGATCTGGTCTTGCGCAGTCTGGTCCTGCCTGCCCAGGCGGTGGCGGGCGGGCCTTTGGCGTGCGCCGTCGAGGTGGCGAATGCGGGATTGTCCGCAGCGGCCGGGCCGATCGAGCAGTGGCTTTACCTGTCGGCCGATCCGGTGAAGAGCGACGACGATACGTTTCTGGGTTCGATCACACTCGGCGGGACGCTGGCCGTGGGCGGGAGCGTCACGCGGACGAACGCGTTTGCGGCGCCGGGGCAGCCGGGTGATTACTGGCTGATTGCCGTGGCTGACGCGGGGGATCATGTGGAGGAGATCCTCGAGGACAACAACGTCGCCGTTGCTTCGCAGACCGTCACGGTGGTGACGCCCTATTCCGCGACTGTCGAGACCGACATCGAGAGCGCGGTGGCCGGCACGGCAATTCCTCTTCGTGGAACGGCGACCCGCGTCGACGGGTCGCCGGCGGCCTTCGAGAGCGTGTGGATCCATGTGAGTGTGCGGGGGACGCGGCGGGTGCTCGAGGCGCAGACAGCCGGGGACGGGACCTTCAGGGCGACGTTTCGTCCTTTGCCGAGCGAGGCGGGCCGGTACGAGATCGGGGCCACGCATCCTGCCGACTCGAGGGTCGAGGTCCAGGACGAGTTCATCCTCCTGGGCATGGGACTGACGCCGGAGTCCATCAGCCAGAGCTTCGCCGCGTTCAGTACGAACGCGAACGAGATCACCCTGGTCAACGCCAGCCCGATGCCGCTGACCGGCATACAGACAGCCGTCGAGGGTGTCGGCGCCAACCTGGATTTCCAGGTGGAAGCACCATCATCGATCGGGGGGAACAGTACGGCCGTGGTGCGTTACACCCTTCGGGTGGGGGATGATTCGGTGCCGGCCGCGACGATCCATGTCCGGTTCTCGAGCGCCGAGGGGGCCACGGCGGACTTTCGGCTTGCGCTGCGGGTTCGTCCGGCAAGCACCCGTTTGGCGACGGCCCCGGGCTATCTGGAAGCCACCATGGTTCGCGGCCAGCGAAGCCAGGTGCGGTTCGAGGTGATCAACATCGGCGGCGCCGCGTCCGGCGACCTGGACGTGCTGCTGCCCGCGATCGATTGGCTCTCGCTGGTCTCGCCTCAGCGGATGCCGTCGCTGAATCCGGGGGAGCGGGCGTCGGTCGATCTGGCGCTTTCGCCGCCGGCCGATCTGGGCCTGGGGCCGTACGCGGGGGTCCTCGCGCTTTCGGGTGTGGGGGGCACGGCGTCGGTGTCGTTTCGATTCACGGCGGTCTCCGATCAACAGGGGGCGCTCCTGGTCTCCGTCAGCGACGACTACACCTACACGATGGAAGGGGCGCCGAAGGTCACGAACGCATGGGTGCGGCTGACCGATCCGGTCACGGGGGGCGAGCTGGGCAGCGCGGTCACGGGAGGCAACGGTGAGGTGCTGTTGCGGAATCTGGCGGAGGCTTACTACCGTCTGACGGTTCATGCGGAGGGGCACAGCGACTACATCTCGACGTTGCTGTTGGCGCCGGGGCGCACCAACAGGGTGGACGCCTTTCTGCCGCGCCAGTTCGTCAGCTACGCGTGGGATGTTGTGCCGATCGAGGTCGAGGACCGGTACGAGTTCCAGCTTGAAGCGAAGTACGAGACTCACGTGCCCGCGCCGGTGATCACTCTCGATCCTCCCTCATTCGACCTGAGAACGGTCCAGGGGGATCTGGCCCAGATCAACGTCACCGTGTCCAACCAGGGGCTGATCACCGCTCGCGACGTGAGATTCACGCCGCCATCGGATCCGCGATGGCGGATCACTCCGTTGAGCGAGGATCTGGGCGACCTGCCGGCCCTGAGTTCGGTGGTGGTTCCGGTGACGATCGAGCGGTTGCCGGAGGCCCCGGGGGCCCTGGCCGGCCATGTGGGCAAAGCGCCTGCGGGCGGCCGCGCCGGACTCATGGGTGGGGGGATCGACATTCCCCTGGGGAACGGTTGTGTCATCACCCTGAGCATGGACTGGTGGTATCCTTGCGGTCCGGAAAACCGCGGGTTGTATGTGCCGTTGTTCTTCATCAATCCGTCGCCGGAGTGCTACGGGCAGCCGCCGCGGCCGGAGATCCCGCCGCGGCGGGTCGAGCTCTGGCCGGAAGAGGAGTTTGTTTACATCCCGCCGCCGGCGCGTGTTGACCCGCCGCCGAGGGAGGAGAGGGTGGAACCGGTCTCGTTCGAGCCGCCGACCTTCTCCTGGCTCCGGAGCATCGCCTGCAGCCCCTGCCTCACGTCCATCGCCAAGTGCGGCATCGACCTGTTCGATGTGGTGCCCGACACCGGCGAATGTTTGATGGATGCCGCCTCCTGCGTGAAGGGTCTGACGGGGCTCAAGTGGAGTTGGCTGTCGATTGGCAGCACGGCCTACAACTGCATGAAGGCGGCGGGGAAATGCACCAAGCGCTTTGCCGAGTCCTTCAAGAAGCTCAATCCGTACTGCAAAGCCTTCGATTGCCTGGCTGAGTTGGGCGAAGGCTGCCTCGGGATCGACTTTGGCGGGGAGGGGACTCTCGGCCGTGTCCGCCTGCTCAGTGCCGGGGGCGGCAGCGAGGAGGCGATGCTCCGCGAGTACCTGCTCCGGACGGAGACCGTTGTCGACGTCTTTCTCGCCGAGTTCGGGGACGCGGCATGGGTGCGAGTGATCGACGTGGCGGCGGCGGAGGCCTGGCTCGAGGGGTTCGACCAGGCCCGGGAGGATGCGTCCGATGCCGGCGATGGCATCTCGGATGCCGAACGGGCCCAATTGCTGGCGCAGCCGTTGCCGCCGCCGATCACCGTCGCCCAGGCGGGTGAGCTGATCGACCGTTGGAACCGGACGCTGGCCTACTGGCGGCAGGATTGGCTGCGGGCGTCGGATGTGCCCGCGGGCCAGAACACGAACTTCCTGGCGCTGGACGTCTGGACGAACGTGGTGCAAAGGGCGGCCGCCGCGTTCGAGGCGAGCGCGTTCGAGGGTTTCCCGTTGATCCTCGACGGGCTGAGCTACGCCCAGGAGCTGTACGTGGGCAGCAAGAGCGAAGCCTCGGGCGGATCGTGCGCCCAGGTGAGCCTCAAGCTGCAACAGACCATGGCGATTACGCGCACAGCCTTCGAGGGCACGCTCGACATTCACAATGGATCCGGCGATCCGATCCGGGATATCCTGGTCACGCTCGAGATCCTCGGGCCCGACGGCCAGCCGGCGAACGACCGATTCGGGATTCGCGATCCGCGGTTGGTGGGAATGACCGGTGTGGACGGAGGCGGCGTGCTTGCGGATCAGGCGGCGGGCAAGGCCATCTGGGTGTTTGTGCCGACGCGGGACGCGGCGCCGACGGCGCCGGTGACCTACACGATTGGCGGGCGGATCAGCTACACGCAAGCAGGGGAACGCGTGACGCAATCGCTCTTTCCGGTGCCGATCCAGGTTCTTCCAGACCCGCTCTTGGTGGTGAAGTACTTCTGGCCCAGGGACGTTGACGGTGACGATCCTTTCACACCGGAGATCGACCCGGCCGAGCCGTTTCCGCTGGGCCTGATGATCTCGAATCAAGGCCACGGGACGGCGCGCAATGTCCGCGTCACGTCGGGTCTGCCCGAGATCGTCGACAACGAGAAAGGTCTGCTCATCGACTTCCGGCTGGTGGCGAGCCAGGTGGGGACGAACGATGTGACGCCATCGCTCAGCGTGGCCTTGGGCGATCTCCCGCCAGGCGACACCGGCGTGGCGGCGTGGTGGATGACCGCGTCGTTGCAGGGCCGCTTCGTCGATTATCAGGCTTCGTTCACTCATGTGGATGCCCTCGGGGATGCCAGGCTCTCGCTCATCGATCGTGTCGAGGTGCACGAATTAGTTCGCCGGGTCTTTGCGGATCAGCCGGCGAACGATGGCGTCGCCGACTTCCTTGCCAACGACGTGGCGGACCTGCAGCACCTGCCCGACACGCTGCACCTGAGCACGGGCGGGACGCTGCCGGTTGCGACGCTGAGCGGTGGCGTCGCCGATGGCTCGCCCAGCGAGCAGGATCTGGCGGTTGACCTGACCGTCAGCGCGCCGACAGCGTGGGGATACCTGCGGATCGCCGACCCGGCGGCTCCGGCCTACGCGCTCGTGCGGGTCGCCCGCTCCGACGGCCGGGAGTTGCGCGTCGGGGACAACGTCTGGCGGACATCCCGCGTCATCCGCCGGGAAGGGGAACCGGACCGCGTGGAGCGCTGGCTCCATCTGTTGGATTTCGGCGGGACCGGTCGGTATGCGCTGACCTATGCGGCGCCGGCGGGTGTCGACACCCAGGCGCCGGTCAGCGCGGTGGAAGCGCTGCCGGTGATCAGCGGCGAGGCCATCCCGGTGCGCTGGTCCGGAGAGGATCCGGGGGGCAGCGGCCTGGCTTCGTTTGATGTCTTCGTGTCGGTGAATGGCGGACCGGTGTCGCTCTGGCTGGACCGGACCTCTTTGAACGGGGCGGTATATGCCGGTGTGTTGGGGAACCGTTACGCGTTCTACAGCGTGGCAACGGATGGCGCGGGCAATCGTGAGCCCGCACCAGCCACACCCGACGCCGCGACCGTTGTTTCCCTCTCGAACACGGCTCCGGTGGTGACTGTCCCGGGACCTCAATCCGTGGACGAACTCACACCGCTCGTTGTCCAGATCCGGGCCGAGGACGCGGAGTCCGCCGCTGGCGGGATTGTGTATCAGCTCGAGTCCGGGCCCCCGGGCGTGATCCTGAATCCGTCCACCGGTTGGCTTACGTGGGTGCCGGGTGAAGAGGACGGACCGGGAACCCACGCGATCACCGTGCGCGTTCTGGACGATGGCGAGCCACCCCTGAGCCGGACCGGCAGTTTCCTGGTTGCGGTCCGTGAGGTGAATCAGGCGCCGCGATTTGCGCCGGCGAGCGATGTCGCGATCGAAGAAGGCCAGCCGATTGCTCTCAACCTCGCCGCCGTGGACGATGATCTGCCGCCGAATGAGCTGACCTACAGCCTCGGCGCCGGCGCGCCGGACGGCGTCGCGCTCGACCCCGCGACCGGAGTGATGACCTGGGTCCCGCGCGAGTTTCAGGGGCCAAGCACCAACGTGATCGGGATCCATGTGACCGACGACGGCCGGCCCAGTCTGGGGGCAACCCAGCAGGTGACGATTGTGGTCGGGGACACCCAGCCGGACTTCCGGCTGTGGACGGGCGTGACCAACCTCCTCGATGGCGCCACCGGCCGCGTGCCGATCCGACTCGAAGCCGGAGTCCCCCTGGTCCGGCTGAGCTTCGAGCTTGTGTGTCCGACGAACGTGCTGACGGGCGGACGATTGGTATCTCGAGCGGCGGAGGTTGGGGAGGCCACGCTCACGCCGGTCGAGGGTGGCGGGTTCCAGGTCGAGATTGCCGGGCTCGGAGGCGCGACGTTTGGCGGTGCGGAGCCGCTGGCGTGGTTCGAGTTTGATGTGCCTGCCGGGCAGCGCAGCGCTCGCATCGAACTCGAGACGAACGAGCCGTGGGCGACGATTGTCGGCGGCCGGCGGTTGACCGGCGTGGCGACGGTCGGTCAGGTGATCGTTGTCGGCGCGGAACCGTTGCTCGAGGCGGTGTTGCCGACATCCGGTGAGCCCAGCCTGGTGCTCTATGGCCGGCCAGGCATGCGCCATGTGATCGAGCGTCTCGAGGGAGATCTCGGGAGGGACGAATGGACGACGCACAGCGAGTTCACTTCCGCTGGCACCCGAGAGGTGCTGCCGCTCCTGCCGGATCCGGCGCGAAAGGTCTTTTACCGGGCGCACCGGAAGCAGTGACCGGCCGATGATCGTGGCCGCATCGCGGCTTCGCGGGGACTGCAATCTGTGCTCCGTCCTGAATCGGCGAGGGATGATCTCCGCGCAGATTCGGGCCGGATCGCCGATTAGGGAAGGCGGCAGAGCCGGCTTCGCGGGGACGGTAATCTGCGCTCCGTCCTGAATCAGCGAGGAATCATCCCCGCACCGATTCGGGGCGGATCGCCGATTAGGGAAGGCGGCAGAGCCGGCTTCGCGGGGACGGTAATCTGCGCTCCGTCCTGAATCGGCGAGGGATTGTTCCCGCACACGCCGTTCAAGGCGAAAACCCGGCGGGAGCCGATGGCGCACGTTCGAGCTGCGGGCGAGGATCCGGGTGAGCCCTTGGGTTCGCTGCCTTTGTCCTCATTTCTTGAGGAGCGCCCTTTTGGCAGCGGCCAGTTCCTTGCGTTTCGCGGCATCGATCGTGGGGTATTCGAGCTTGAGGGAAGCGAGGGTCTCGATCACGGCAGCCGCCACCACGAGGCGAGTGAACCACTTGTGATCGGCCGGGACGATGTACCAAGGCGCTTCGGGCGTAGCGGTGTGCCGGATCATGTCCTCATAGGCGCGCATGTAGTCGTCCCAGTGGTCGCGTTCGGCAAGGTCGGCGGCGGAGAACTTCCAGTTCTTTTCCGGTTTCTCGATGCGCTCGAGGAACCGTTGTTTCTGTTCCTTCTTCGAGACGTGCAGGAAGAACTTGCGCACGACGACTCCGTTGCGGACAAGGTACCGCTCGACGCTGCGGATGTCTTGGAATCGGTGTTTCCAGACGTCGCGGTCGATCCGGCAGGGTGGGAGTTTCTGCCGGGCGAGCAGCTCGGGATGGACTCGGACGACGAGGGTCTCCTCGTAATAGCTGCGGTTGAAGATGCCGATGTGGCCACGGCGGGGCAGCACCTTCATGCAGCGCCAGAGGTAGTCGTGATCGAGGTCCTCGGCGGAAGGCGCCTTGAAGGAGTGGACTTCGCAACCTTGGGGGTTGATTCCGGACATGACGTGTTTGATGGCGCTGTCCTTTCCCGCGGCGTCCATGGCCTGAAACAGGATCAGGACTCCCCAGCGATCCTGCGCGTAGAGCCTGTCCTGGAGCCGGGCCAGGGTTTCGACGCCCTCCCGCAGGGCCTCCTCGGCCCGTGGCTTGTCCCCGGAGTCGAAGTCCAGCGTGTCGCCAGGGTCGAAGTCGCGCAGCCGGAACTTCCCGCCTTCGGTGACGCGGAACGGCTTTGCGAATTGTCTCGCCTTGTCACGGATTTCCTTGAGCTTCATAGGGTCTTCCTGGTTGGTGAGCGGCTGGGGTGGCGTCGTAGACGACGACCTCGAACGGTTCGAGGCCGAAGGTGTGGGCGTGGCCGGCTGTCACTTCGAGGATGGGCGAGGCGGCGTGGTCGGTCCAGGGGCTTTGCAGTCGGAAACGCGTCGCGGCGCCGGCGGGCAGTTCGAAGGCTTGACCCAGGTCTAACGCGATCCGCTGCGGTTCGGCTGCCGGGTTTCGAAGCATGAGAATCCCTCGATGCGGCGCCCACGAGGCGTATCCGTAGACTTCGGATTTCCCGGGGTCCCCGCCGATCCAGTGCGTGTCCACGAGCACGTCGGCGCGCGATCGAGACCAATGGGCGGCCTCGGCCAAGAGGCGCCAGTCCTCGGGTGTGAGTCGGCCGGGCTGAATGTAGAGTTCCTGCAAGGCGGTGCCGCTGCCGAAGAAAGCCCGGACGTCGTCGCGGAAGCCGCGGGCGTCGAAGGTGGGATCGCCGGCCATGCCGCGTCTCGAGTAGGCGACGCCCTGGGACATCAGGGCGTTCAGGGGGTAGAGCGGGGCTTTGCAAACGATGTTCCGGTAGGTCTCCTGATCGCGGTAGGTCAGCCATTGCTGCTGCCGCGAGCCCGGGCCGGCGTGCCCCATGTCGTGGCCCTGGCGCCAGAGGGAGTCGGCGTAGCGCAGCCAGAACGGGGACGGCCAGGAACCGGTGGTCAGGTTGATGAAGAGGCCGGGGGATTCCTGCCGCAGTTCGAGCATGAGCCGCCGCATCGCCTCGGTGTCGAGGACGTACTGCCCGCCTCCGCGCGCGCGCATGCCCGTTGCGATGCCGTCGAACTTGAAGTGGTTAACGCCGAAATCCCGGATCATGCGGACGCAGGCCTGCTTGAAGGCGGAGTAATACTGCGGGCCCGCCAGAGAGAAGCCGGCCGCGTTGGTCTCGTAGCCCTGGGCGTGTCCGAATCGAAGCCGTTGTTGCCTCGGCTCGCCGTATCCGCCGAAGGGCGAGAGCCAGACACCGAGGTGCGTCCGGTACCTTTGGCAGAGCTCGGCGAGGGGACTGAAGCCCCTCGGGAAGCCGGCATGAAACTGCCACAGGGACTGGGGATTGTCCCAGCCGTCATCGAACACCATGCCGTCCATCACCACCCCGTGGGGCTGAATCAGGCGCTCACCGATCAGACGGATCGCTTCGAGGCAATTCGTTTCGTTCAGGGCAAAGGGGTCCCAAGCCGTGTCGTACCACGAGTTGTAGTGCAGGTACGGACGATACGGATGTGCCCGCTCGCGTTCGAGATAGGCGAGGAACGCCCTCCGCAGCTGGTTTGCGGGCGCCACCCCGGTCACAAAGCTGACCCTGAGGGTCTCGCCCCGCCTCAGCACGGCGTTGCGGTCAAGCTGGCAGATGACCCAGTCGTTGGTCCCTGGCGGTGGCCTCGCGCCCGCGGTCGCCGCTCCCGCCGACAAGAGCGCGTCCGCACGCGCCGCCGGACTGCCGGCCCGGTTGTGCGCATGCGGGTCCTCGATCCCGAGGAAGAACGGCAGGGCGGCGACGGGCGAGCCATCGACCTCGCCCATCGTGCGGGCACCCGGGATGCGGTCGTGCAACCAGACGAGGTTGCGGATCAGGCAATCCTCGCGCTCCGGGGTGAGATCAATCTCCTGCCGCAGATAATGGGCTCCATCGAGTGCGATCGCGCGCCACGTCACGCTCAGGCGGCCGTCTGCGGATCGCGTTGGCATCTCGACGACCCGGCCGGGGGTGCGGTCGGCGGGCCGGGGGGAGGCAGTGATCGGGGCGAGGTGGCGGACGCGGATGTCGCCGTGGGGCGGCAGATTGGAGTACCGGGTGCCGTCTGCCAGAACGACCTCGAACAGCGCGCCGTGGAGCTGCAGCCGGCTCCCTCCCTGGACGTCGACAAAGCTCGCGGCAGCCAGTCCGGATTCCCGGATTGGCCAGGTGGCGCACAGGACGGCGTTGCTGATGACCACGTGGCTGGGGGTGACTTTGACCGTCGTTGGCCCTGGTGGAAGCGGGGTCGAGGGGACGCCGGCGACAGTGGCCTGGCAGAACAGGACGAAGGCCACGGATCCAAGCGGCTGCAGGCCGGGGCGCCTCACTCGGGGTCTGTTACCTCTGAGGTTGCTGGGGGACATACGCCGGGTTCGAGCGTAGCCGGTCGCCGCAAAACGACAACGCGAAAACCGGGCCCGGATCCTCGCTGAACGCCAGTGGCTCGAACGTCTGCCCCGGGTCCTCGGAGGGTCCGCTACATGACTCGTGACCTCTTGTCATGGTGAATACCTGCCAGTTCACGAGAACGACCAGCTTTCCCTTGGCGCTTTCCAGACTCTGGCGGCGAAGCGAATGAGCTTGAGCAACGACCTTCCACAGGATTAGGTTCACGCCATGACGGCGGTTGGAGAATCGAAACCAGTTGCCTGCGGGCCGCAGGTCTGGCCGCTCGGCATCAAAGCCTATCACGTGTTGGGCGAATTGGGCCTCATTCCCGAGAAGACCGAGCTGCTTTACGGCCAAGTATTCCACAAGATGCCCAAGTCTCCTTTCCACCGCCTCCTCCTCATGCGGCTTCTGGAGCTGCTTCAGCGCATTCTGCCGCCTGGCCTGCATGTGCAACCGGAGCAGCCCATCGTCTGTGGTGATTCGGAACCCGAGCCGGACCTGTCCGTCATCCGCGGTTGCATCAACGACTACCCGGCCGAGCACCCCCACACCGCCGAACTGGTGATCGAGATTTGCGTGAGCAGCCATGAGTATGATCGCTCGAAGCTCCGCGCCTATGCCAGCGCGGGCGTGAGGGAATGTTGGCTGGTGCTGGGGCCGGAGAAACAGATCGAAGTCCACCGTCAACCGCAGGGTGAGCAGTACGCGGTGCACTCGGTCCACGGGCCGGGCGGAAGCGTGACCAGCACGGCGGTTTCGAGCTTCACGGTGGATTTGGCCAGCCTCTTTGCCGCATGAACGCGGTCAGTGCGCACGGTGTAGTCCTTCCCCGGCGGGGTCATCGTGTCGCGCGTGGAAGGTCAAGTCTTCGGGATGAGGCGCTTCGGTCAGGGGGAGGATAGCGGGACAGATCATGGTGTCCTGAGATCTTGTCTTGCGCGTCTTGCGCCTCCCGGCGGCGGATCCCCCTCTTCGCGGCGCCACGCTTGCGCGAAGTGCCCGCGGTGCATTACAAACGGCGCATGAGTACGATGAAGCCGAGCGGACTGACGATGTTTCTGCTGGCCTGTTTCCTGGCGCGTCTCGACTCGGCTGCGGGCGCGGGTGAAGCTGCCGTGAAAGACTGGAGCAACCCGCGTCTCACGGGCGTGAACAACCTGCCGCCGCACGCCACGATGGTCATCTGTCCGGACGCGAAGACCGCGCTCGGGATCGGTGTGGCGTCGAATGCCGAGCGCGTCAAGTCGCGGTTTTACCGCTCGCTCAATGGCCGCTGGAGGTATCACTACGCCCGGAACCACACCGGGCGTGTGCCGGACTTCTGGAAGCCGGGGTACGACGACTCGGCGTGGACCACGATTCCCGTGCCTGCGAACGTCGAGAAGCACGGGTTCGGCATTCCGATCTACGTCAACATCCCGTATCCGTGGCCCAAGCCATGGACGCCGCCCTTCGTGCCTGAAGACGACCCGAACAACACGGTCAACGCCTACCGGAAGACGTTCACCGTGCCGAAGGCATGGTCGGGGCGGCGCGTGCTGATCACCTTCGACGGCGTGAACTCGATGTTCTACCTCTGGGTCAATGGCCGGAAGGCCGGCATGGGCAAGGACAGCCGCACCCCGGTCGAGTTTGACATCACTCCGTTCCTGAAGTCCGGCGAGAATCTGCTGGCGGTCGAGAACTTCCGGTGGTGTGACGGCTCCTATCTCGAAGACCAGGATTTCTGGCGGATGAGCGGCATTTTTCGCGACGTGTATCTATGGTCGCCGCCGGACGTGCACATCCGCGACTTCGAAGTGAGGGCCGGTCTCGACGCTCAGCATCGCGACGGGTCGTTGGGTTTCGTTGTGACGCTCGAGAGCTGCTTGGCCCAGCCCGCGGCGGTGACGGTGGAAGGGTTGTTGTTGGACGGGAGGGGCAGGGAGGTCGCCCGGCCCGCCATCGCGATGCGGGTCGCTCCGGATGGCGGCGGCGGCCAGGCGGAGATGATCCAGAGCATTCCCAATCCGCTGCCGTGGACCGCGGAGACGCCGAACCTGTACAGGCTGCTGCTGACGCTGAAGAGCGAAGCCGGCGGGGTGTTGGAGGTCATCCCGGTGAACGTTGGCTTCCGCAACGTCGAGATCCGGGACGGGGATCTGCTGGTCAATGGCCGGCGCGTGCTGTTCAAGGGCGTGAACCGCCATGAAACGCATCCCGACCTCGGTCAGGCCGTGGATGTCGCGAGCATGATCCAGGATATTCTCGTGATGAAGCAGAACAACGTGAACGCGGTTCGCACCTGCCATTACCCGAACCAGCCCGCGTGGTACGACCTCTGTGACCGATACGGTCTCTACCTCATTGACGAGGCGAACATCGAGAGCCATGGCATGGGTTACGGCAAGGAATCGCTCGCCCATCCCCCGGAATGGAAAGACGCCCACATGGACCGCACCATCCGGATGGTCGAGCGCGACAAGAACCACCCGTCGGTTGTGATCTGGTCGCTCGGCAACGAAGCCGGCGACGGTCCGAATTTCGAGGCGACGTCGGCCTGGATCCACCAACGGGACCCGGGCCGTCCGGTGCACTATGAGCGGGCGGGCCGCCGGCCGCACACGGACATCGTCTGCCCGATGTATGCGCCGCCGCGCGAACTGGCCGAGTACTCGAGCGCGCCGCAGTCGCGTCCCTACATCCTGTGTGAATACGCGCATGCGATGGGCAACAGCAGCGGCAACCTGTGGCTCTACTGGGACCTGATCTACAGCCGGCCGCATCTCCAGGGGGGCTTCATTTGGGATTGGGTGGACCAGGCCCAGCGCGAACCCGTGCCGCAGGGTGTGGGCAAGGGCCGCGGTCGCGCCGGACTTCCGGGCGGCGCGGAGCAGCCCGGCAAGGCGCGTCCGGCGGCAGTCAGGCCATCCGCGAAAGCCAAGTCCGGGACGTTCTGGGCGTTTGGCGGCGACTACGGTCCGCCCGGAACCCCCAGCGACCAGAATTTCCTGTGCAACGGAGTCGTGACGCCTGATCGCAAGCCGCATCCGGGCCTGCATGAGGTCAAACACGTTTACCAGTTCGTTCACTGCAAACCGGTTGACCTCGCCACGCGGACGATCGAGGTGAAGAACTGGTTCGACTTTGTGAACGTCAAGGACATCGCGGTTCTCACCTGGCGCCTGACGGGGGACGGCCAGGAACTCCAGCGGGGTGAGCTGCCCGCGCCGGACCTGGCCCCGCGCGCGGCCGCACCCGTGGCCATTCCCGTGAAACCGTTCGCGCCGCAACCGGGCGTCGAGTACTTCCTCGACGTCAGTTTCCGGCTTCAGCAGGACGAGTCCTGGGCCAGGCGAGGCCATGAAATCGCGTGGGACCAGTTCCGGTTGCCCGACGCTGTGCCCGCGTCGGCACAGGACCCGCTCGCCTTTCCAGGTCTCGACGTGACCGAGAGCCCCGCGCAGGTCGTGATCCGCGGCAGGCATTTCTCCGTCACGTTCGACAAGCAGGCCGGTGCACTCGCGTCGCTGAAGTTCCATGGCGTGGAATTGATCGAGTCACCGCTGCGCCCCGACTTCTGGCGCGCCCCGACGGACAACGATCGTGGCCGGGACATGGCCCGGTCGCAGGGCGTCTGGCGAACGGCGCATGAAGACGCCGAGACCCGCAGCGTCGCCGTCGAGGCAGCGAACGCGAGGCGGATCGCGGTGACGGCGAAGCACGTCCTGCCGAGAGTGGGGGCCGATTGGGTAACCACCTACACCGTGCTCGCCAGCGGCGACATCCTCGTGGACGCGACGTTCACGCCGTTGAACACGCGGCTGCCCCAGCTGCCACGCCTCGGGATGCAAATGGTGCTGCCCACCGGCTTCGACCGCATCGCCTGGCTCGGGCCGGGGCCGCACGAAACCTACATGGACCGCAAGGACGCGCGGGTCGGGCTCTACCGCGGCACGGTGTTCGAGCAGTTCTTTTGCGACTACGTCGAGCCGGGCGAGACCGGCAACAAGGTGGACGTGCGGTGGGTGGCGCTCACGAACCGGAAGGGCGCGGGGCTCCTCGCCGTCGGCCTGCCGCTCCTGAGCGTCAATGCCTTGCATCATACGACCGACGATCTGCAGTCGGCCGAGCATCCCTTCGAGCTGCCGCATCGGGATTTCACAGTCCTGAACCTCGACTCGAGGCAGCAAGGGGTTGGCGGCGACGACAGCTGGGGCGCGTGGCCGCACCCGCAATACCTGATCCCCTGCCGGGAGCAGGCCTACAGCTTTCGCCTGAGACCCTTTCGCGCCGGGGAAGACCCAGGGAAGCTGGCGCGATCCGCGGTCCGCTGAGGCCTCGGCCGCGGTCGGGTTCGGCCAGGCGGCGATTCGATTCGGTGCGAAGCCTATTGACGGCCTCACGTGGCATGATAGCTTGCCTATCATGAAAACGGCCACGGTTGCCGATTTGCGGAACAAGTTCGCCACGGTCTCGAAGTGGATTCACGACGGGGAAACCGTCACGATCACGAAGCAGGGTGTTCCCTTCGCCATCCTCGCCCCCATCCCGGGGAAGAAGGCTCCGCCCCCGCCGGTTGACCGGTTGGCCCGGCTCCGCCGGCTGTTTCCCGGCGGTCCGGTCAGGGGCGACGTGCAAGCGGTGATTGACTGTGACCGGGGGCAGACATGAACGCCGAGGCGTACGTTGACACCGGCATCATGGTGAAGAGCTATGTGCTGGAATCGGATTCTCCGGCGGCCATCGTCATTCTTGAAGCGGCGGGTGATCCGCTGGTGTTTTCCCATGTTCACGCCCTCGAAGTTCCCAACGCGATTCGCTTGAAGCGATTCCGGGGGGAAATCACGGCGGCGGAGGAAGCGGCAGCGATCCGAGCCTTGCGTGCGGACGTGGACGTCGGGAGGCTGGTCCGGCCTGATTATGACTTGGCGGCGGTTTTCATCCGGGCCGACGGGCTGTCGGGCAAGCACTCCAGCGGCATCGGAAGTCGGAGCCTTGACCTGCTGCACGTCGCGGTGGCGTTGGCAGCCGGTTGCACTGCTTTTGCCTCTTTCGATACCCGACAACGGAAGCTCGCCGCTTTGGCCGGGTTAAGGCTGATTCCTGCGAAGTACGGCGCAAGGAGCTGAAGCGTCCGCCCCAATTCCCAGCGTCGCGCAGGATTGCATCGCATCGGGATTGAACGCAGTGTACGGGCATGCGTGCGTGGATTGTCTTGGTCGCGATGGCGGCCGTACTGGCAGGGTGCAAGCGTCAGGGCGAGCGCGGGGCTGCCCCGGCCCCGGGCGCTTCGGCGGAGCCGCCGCTGTACCTGAATCACGCACAGCCGCGGCTGCCGACGGTGAAGCTCTGGCTCGGGGCGCATGAACTCACGGCTGAAGTCGCGCGGACGACCACCGAGATTGCCACCGGCATGATGTTCCGGACCAACATGGCCGAGACGGAAGGGATGCTGTTCGTGTTCGGGGGGCCGTTTCAGGTCGCGTTCTACATGCGAAACACCCAGGTGCCGCTCAGTTGCGCGTACATGGATCCGGCGGGCACGATTCTTGAGATCCATGATCTCGAGCCGTTTAACGAGAAGGCGGTCGAGGCTCGGAGCGACAACGTGCAATACGTGCTCGAGACGGCGCGGGGGTGGTTTGCGCGTCACCAGGTGACGCCCGGCACGGTAGTGCGGACATCCGTGGCGTCCTTCGACGGGATGAACTGGGCGGCTCTACGGCCCTGGAGTGGGCGCTAGCGAGGCGCGCCTCAGACCCTGCCCAGTCCAAAGGCTCATGAAGATCGCCGTTGCCCAGATCAACACGACGGTGGGGGATTGGGCCGGGAACGAGGGCCGGATCCGGGCTGCGTATGCCCGCGGGGTGGCAGCCGGAGCGGATCTGGTGGTCGTGCCGGAGCTGGCGATCCCCGGGTATCCGCCGCGCGACCTGCTGTTGCGGCGGGGGTTTGTCGAGGCGAATCTGGCGGTGCTGGACCGGCTGCGGCAGGCGACGGGGCGCACCGGCCTGCTCGTGGGGTATGTGGACTGGAATCGCCGGATGCCGGGCCGGAACCTGGCAAATGCCGTGGCCCTGCTTCACGAGGGGAGGGTATTGGCGCGTCGGACGAAGACGCTGCTGCCGAGCTACGATGTATTCGACGAGGACCGGTACTTTGAACCGGCGCAGGAGAACGCTCCGGTGAGGTATCTCGGCCGGGCGCTCGGGCTGACGATTTGCGAGGACCTGTGGAACGACGAGGGCTTCTGGCAGGACCGGCGCTATCGGCGGGATCCGGTGGCGGATCTCGTGGCGGCGGGGGCGGACTTGCTGTGCAACCTGTCGGCGTCGCCATGGCATCTGGGGAAGAACCGGGTGCGGCATGCGATGCTGGCGAGTCTGGCTGCGAAGAGCCGGTGTCCGCTGGTGTACTGCAACCTCGTGGGGGGCAACGACGAGCTGGTGTTTGACGGCTGCAGCCGGGTGCTGACGGCGGACGGGGTGCTGGTCGCGCGGGGTCGGCGATTCGAGGAGGATTTTATGGTCGTGGATCCCGACGCGGGATCGGCTGTGAAGGAGGATCTGGGGTCGGACGAGGAGAAGCTGCACGGCGCGCTGGTGTTAGGACTCAGGGATTACCTGGGCAAGTGCGGAGTGAAGTCGGTCGTCCTGGGGCTGAGCGGGGGGATCGACTCGGCGCTGACCGCGTGTCTGGCGGCGGAGGCGGTGGGAGCGGATCGGGTGCTGGGGGTGTCGTTGCCGTCGGAGTTCTCGTCGGCAGGAAGTCTCGAGGATGCGCGGTTGCTGGCGGTGAATCTGGGGATCCGGTACGCGGTGCTGCCGATCAGGGCGGGGTTCGAGGCTTTAAGGAGGGAGCTGGCGCCGCTCTTCGCGGGGCGCGCCGAGGATGTGACGGAAGAGAACCTCCAAGCGCGGCTGCGAGGGGTGTTGCTGATGGCGCTTTCGAACAAGCTGGGGGCGCTGTTGCTGACGACGGGGAACAAGAGCGAGATGGCGGTGGGCTATTGCACGTTGTACGGCGACATGTGCGGTGGGCTGGCGGTGATCAGCGACCTGCCCAAGACGATGGTGTATCGCGTGGCGCGGTGGATCAATCGCGACCGCGAGATCATTCCTGCCGCGTCGATCACGAAACCTCCGTCGGCGGAGCTGCGTCCGAACCAGACGGATCAGGACAGCCTGCCGCCTTACGATGTTCTGGATGGGATCCTTGAAGCGTACGTGGTTGAAGGCCGGTCCGTGGCGGAGATCCTGGGGCTCGGGTTTCCGGAGGGGTTCGTCAGGCAGGTCGTGGGGCTGATCGACCAATCGGAGTTCAAGCGCCGGCAGGCGGCGCCGGGGTTGAAGGTCACGAGCAAGGCGTTTGGCGTCGGCCGCAGGATCCCGATTGCGCAGCGTTATCGGGAGGCCTGAACCGGCTCCGGGGTCAAGGCGGTCGTCGCGGGCTGACCCTGTCGAGCCGCGGGCGGGAGTCTGGTGCGGACACGCGGATGGAGACGGGCATGGTGAAGCTATGAGATCGCGAGCGAAGTCGGATGCGTTGTTTGCGGAGGCGCTGCGGTGTTTGCCGGGCGGCGTGAACTCACCGGTGCGCGCGTTTCGCGCGGTGGGGGGCCGCCCGTTCTTTGCGGAGCGGGCTGCGGGATGCCGGGTATGGGACGTGGACGGCAACGAGTACATCGATTACGTCGGAACGTGGGGGCCGGCAATCCACGGACATGCGCATCCGAAGATCATTGCGGCGGTGCAGGAGGCCGCGGCGGCCGGCACGAGCTTTGGCATTCCCCATCCGCTCGAGGTGGCCATGGCCCGGCGGATTCGGGAGTGCGTCCCGGCGGTTGACATGGTTCGATGCTGCAACTCGGGAACGGAGGCCTGCATGTCGGCGATTCGTCTGGCCCGCGGCTACACCGGCCGGACGAAGATCCTGAAGTTTGACGGCTGTTACCATGGGCATGCGGATTCCCTGCTGGTGCGGGCCGGTTCAGGGGCCCTGACCTTCGGGCATCCGGACAGCGGCGGGGTTCCCGCGGCTTTTGCCCAACATACCCTCGTGGTCCCCTTCAACGACATCGATGCGGTGAAATCGGCCTTTGTCGCCAATCCCGGCGAGATTGCCGGTGTGATCCTCGAACCGGTGCCGGGCAATGCGGGGGTCTACCTGCCGCGGCCGGGCTTTCTCGAGTTCCTGCGCGAGATTGCCTCCGAGGAGGGCGCGCTGCTGATTTTCGACGAAGTGATGACGGGCTTCCGATTGGCCCGCGGGGGCGCGCAGGAGCGTTTCGGTGTGAAGCCGGATTTAACTTGCTTCGGCAAGATCATTGGCGGCGGGCTGCCGGTGGGGGCGTTTGGGGGGCGGCGCGACATCATGGAGCTGCTGGCTCCGGTGGGCCCGGTGTACCAGGCGGGCACGCTGAGCGGGAACCCCCTGGCGATGGCCGCCGGCCTGGCTGCGCTCGAGTTGCTGGACGACGCTGTTTATGCGCGGCTCGAGACCCTGGGCGAGCGGTTCGAGCGCGGCTTGCTCGAGGCGGCACAGGAGGCGGGCGTGCCCGCACAAGTGAACCGGTGCGGCTCGATGATCTGCCTCTACTTCACGCGGGAGCCGGTGCACTCGCTTGCCGGTGCGCTGACCAGTGATCGGGACCGGTTCGCCCGCTACTTCCACGGGCTCCTGGACCGCGGCGTCTACGTGGCTCCTTCGCCCTTCGAGGCGGGTTTCCTGTCGACCGCCCATACGGAACAGGATCTCGAGACCACGGTGGAAGCCGCGGCGTCGGCTCTGCGAGAGGCGGGGGAGGGGAGGTGACATGCGAGTCCTGGCATTGGATCCCGGATCCAAACGAGTTGGCGTGGCGGTAAGCGACGAGCTGAAGATCATCGCGCAACCGCTCGAGTTCATTCCCGCGGCACCGTTTGCCGAGTTGCTCGATCGCCTCAAGGTGCTGGTTCGGGAGAAGGAGGTCGAGCGAATCATCGTGGGCATGCCGCGGAATCTGGACGGCTCTTATGGTCTGGCCGCGGCGCAGGCACGGGAGTTCATCGAGCGGCTGCGGGCTGCCATCGAGGTGCCGCTGGAGGCATGGGACGAACGGCTGACCTCGGCCCAGGCGAACCGGATGCTGATCGAGGGCGGCGTCCGACGGGATCGACGGCGGCAGAAAGTCGACCAGACAGCCGCCGCGATTCTCCTGCAGAGCTATCTCGACCGCGCCGATCGGGGGCGGATCGCGGATTGATCCTGCGGCGCCCGCGGCGGCGGCAGGGGGTGCGCACCGGCCGTTCAGTGCTCCCGGCGGATCCGATAGAAGGCCTCTGGGCCGTTCGGGCTCGCGTCCAGGAAACTGGTCCTGTTCTCCGTGGCGGTGACGGACTTGAGGACCGTCCATTGAGCCGGATGCAGGTCCGGGCTGCGCTCGACCGCATAAAGGCCGCCAGGGACAGAATCCCACACGAGCAGCACGGCGGGGTCGGGCAGGACGGCCGCCGAGAGGCGGGGGGCTGGCGTGTCGGTGTTGGCGCTGCCGCGGGTGGTTGTGCCGGGAAAACGAATGATGCGCGAGGCCCCATCGGGCATGCGTCCTTCCGACACGCCCTCTTCCTGGGTGCCGAAGACCACCGAATCGAGCAGAAAACCGGACGCCGACGCCAACCCAATCGTTTCACCGTTACCGGAGAGTTTGAAATCGACATGATCGGCGCCCTGTCCGGGCTGACTGTCCGCCACGAACACCTGGTACGCGCCGGGTCCGACCCCCAGATAGGAGAGGGGAGGGACCTGGGACTTGGTGGGATCAGCCAGGTCATCGGTGAAATGCAGCCCACTCAGGTCGACGGGCCTGGACCCGGCATTGAACAGTTCGAACCAGTCGTTGCCCGTCTCGGGGTCAGCCATCCACTCGTTGATGCGGAGCTGGCTGGGGTCTCCGAGGGCCGCTGCGACATTGGACGCTCCGGGCGTGGGTGCGGTGAGTCGCCAGGCCCCGATGCCGACAGGAACGCGGCCGAGGGAGTGGTTCATGGCCTGGACACCAAAGACAACCGACTCGATCACGTTCCCGCCATTCTCGAGGCGGTCGAACAGGTAGACCTCGTCGCCGTCGGCGCTCAAGCCAAAGCCGGTGTTGCCGGCGGAAGCGGGAGCAAGGCTGTCGCATAGGACGACGAGAAACTGGCGGGCGCCGAGGGTCGTTCCCGCGGGGAAGACCCAGCGTTGGGGTTCCTCGAGGCGGTCGCTGAGGCTCATTCCGCCGAGATCCGCCGCGACGTCGCCGGTGTTGTAGAACTCGATCCAGTCGGGGGCGTCCTGCCCGCCCGATATCCAGTCGACGGCATGCGCTGAGATTTCGTTTAGCACGACCGCACGATTCTGGGGATTGACGGCGCCGCCCCCCGCTCCGGGCGTTGGTGTCTCGAAGAACAGGATCGTGGAGGATCCGCTGGGGCTGCGTCCTTCGGACACGTCCGGTCGCTGGGGGCCATAGGGGATCTGGTCGATCAGGACCCCGGCGGCATCGGACAGGCCGATCATGCCGACTTCGAGGGCCAGATGGAACTCGAGCCGGTTCCGGCCGGACGCGATATCGGGATCGGCGTAGAACACGGCGTAGCCTCCGGCTGGGATGAAGCTCAGGGGTGGGATCTGCTGGCGCTTCGGCCAGGTCACGGGTTCGTCCGTGAGGTGGAAACCGCCGATCGCGACCGGTTGGGTGTCCGGGTTGTGGAGCTCGACGAAGTCATCCCGGAACACGATGCCGGTGTTGGCGAGCCACTCGTTGATTCTGACCCGGGAGGCGTCGCCAAGGCGGGCGGGCTGGTTGGGCTCGCCGAAGGTGGGCAGGGCCAGCGCCCAGTGCCCGTCGTCGAGCCTTGCGATCGACCGGTCGGGCACCTGCAGTCCGAAGGTGACGGAATCGAGCGGTTGTCCGCCGTTCTCGGCACGGTCGTAGAGCGTGAGGCTCTCGCCTTCGTCATCCAGGGCAAAGCCGAGGTGGAGCCCCGCTGGATTCACGGCGCGATCCGCGATCAGGACGAGGTAGCTGTTGGCCGGCATCACCGTGTTGGCGGGAAATACGTACTTGTCCGGGACATCCGGGTCGTCGCTGAGGCTGAGGCCTGACACCTCGGCGGCCTCGGGGCTGTCGTTGTGCAGTTCGACAAGGTCCGGGTGGCCCCCGGCGATCGGGACGGCCGCGACGTTTCTTGCGAGGATCTCGCTCAGCCACAGGCGCGGCGCGGCGGAACTCACCGTCCAGGAGCGCGAGAGAACGGCTTGGTCTTCGGGTTGCCAGGCGCCGGCCGAGTTGCGGCCGATCACGGCGACGCGGTGAGTGCCTTCGGACAACGACGACAGCGCGATGGGCTGGGTGACCGGCAGGTCGGCACTCCATGATCCGGCATTCAGCCGATAACGGTAATGCGTGAGGCCGGGTCCGCTCACGGTGAGCTTTGCGTCGCGGCGGCGGGTCAACGGCCGCGGTTCGCCCGTGATCCGCGGGCCAGCGGGAACCATCGCGCCCATATCGATGCCGAAGGGGCCGGCGCCGAGCGCCGGCGATCCCGGCCGCAGGCGGAAGTCTTGGGATGGGTTCAGGAACCGAGGGTCTTCGTTCCGATTGCCCTCGCCGCTCCAGGGGCCGGGCTGGGGAAGGATCGATCGGTCGACACGGAGTTTCAGCACCCCTTGCGTGAGGAGGTTGGTGTCGAGATTCGCCATCACCGCGGGCTGTTGCCAGAAGATGTTGCCGTCCAAGGCGACGGCCGAAGCGGGGGCTGACCCCGGCCGGCCCGGCTCGGCGAAGCAGAGGGCGCCCTTCGCACTGGAGGCGAACGTGTTGTTGTGGGCGTGCACCACCGCGCCGCCCTTCATCACCATCGCGTAGTCGTTGTCGTAGAAAACATTTCGCACCACGACCAGCTCGGAGTAATTCCCGGCGTAGCTGTCCATGGCGATCGCCGAGGACTCGCTCGTGCTCGAATTGTCCTTGTGGAAGTGCATGAACACGTTGCCCTCGATGTGGGCGTCGGTGCCGTCGAGATCGAGGGCGTCATCGCCGCCTCCCATGAAGACATTGTCGAGGATTTGGAGGATGGGCCCGGGCCGTTTGCATCCGCTGTAATCCATGATGTCGTTGTAGTCGTGGGTGACACCGAAGATGTTGCCCTCGAAGATCATGAACCCTCCGGGCAGGATGCCCCCGCCGCCGACCGTCTCTTCGTAGAGCAGATTCGGGAACCGGGAATGGCGGACCGCGAGCGATGAATTGACCACGAAGATCACCTTGTGTGTCGAGTTGGTCCAGACGATGTGCTCAGCCACCACGACGGAATTGGTGATGAACAGGGCGCGCGGCGAGTAGTTGGCCATGCAGACGTGGGCGAGGCGGTTCTCGTTGGTGGCGTTTACGAAAGAGAGCCCGCCCCAACTGCCGCTGGCACCTGGTGTGCGGTCCAGCGCGATTGGGCGGTCGGCGGTCCCCTCCGCGAGCAATCGGCCGGAGATCTGCAGACTGCCGGCGGGGTCGAAGTAAACCGACGTGCCGGGTTCGATGGCGAGCGTGATGCCGGCGGGGATTTCGAGCGCCTGGGCAACGCGATAGGGTCCCTGCTCGGCGCGCCAGAGGGTATTCGCGGTCAGGACGCTCCCCGGGTTTGTGGTCGAGCCCGTGTCGCGCCAGACTGCGAAGAGCAACCTTTCCACCTCCTGGCCGTCTGCATCCAGGGCCATCACGTTGAGCCAATTGACTCCCGGAAGCAGCGGGACGGCGGGTGCATCCCACAGCCCGGTGAGGGCCTCCCATCGCGCTGCCTGGCCGTTGACAACGACGCGTCGGGTGCGGACGGGGTCGGCGGTTCCCCGGAGAGCTGCATGTGGGCTCGTGGTGCGGCGGAAGGCGGTCCCGGCGGCGACGGGCAGGTCTGACGACGCGGTCAAGGCCGTGGGGATTTGGGATAGCACGAAGGCGTTGCGAGCCACAACAAAGTCCTTCATCGCCTGGAGATTGGCCGCGGGCACCCAGCCCGCCAGCAACCGATCGAGCAGGGGATTGACATGCTCGGGCGCCAGCACGGTGGTTGCCTGTCGGCGCACCTCGGCGAGGTAGAGGGGGGCGAATTCGGGGTGGGTCAGGAACCGATGCCCGACCAGGGAGTTCGTGGCCCGGTAGATGCTGGCGTTCGGTCCGATGGCGACCCCGAGGACCGAATCGAGGTCGTAGGCCACCAACAGGGCACGCGGATCCGCCACGCCGCAGTACAGGGCGTAATCGCCGTTCGCCCCTGTGGCCAGCGAGGTTTCACCGCTCCCGAGCACCGTGTGGATCGCGAAGTAGCGCGCCCACTCTTCGACATCGGCCACCTGCCGGACTGCGGTGGCGTACTGGGCGTCCGCGGCGGTGTTCAAGACCCGGGTCAAGCGGATGATATCGCTCCAGTCGTTCTCGCTGCTGTGGGTCATCTTCGAGTAATTGGCGATCGCGGCGTACGCGGCGGGATCCTCGCCGAGGTACTCAAGATTGCCCTCACGGGCGTGGTAGAGATTGCCGTCAGGGTCCGTGGGAAAGTGGATCTCGGCATACTCACCGCCGAGGGGTTCGACGTGGGCGTACACGCCGAAGGGAGACCCGGCCGTGCCGGCGAGTTGGCGGTTGTTCTCCCGAACCTGAACCGCGCGGGCGTAAGCGGTCGGCACCCCCACGAGCTGGCAGAGCGCGCTGGCCGCGATCTGCGAATGCGGATTCGCCACATTGAGGTTCAGGGCATCCTGATCCCGCCAGAGGCGGTCATTGGGCAGGTTGACCCGTCGGTTCTTGCTGGCGAGCGCCCGGCTGGTTCCCCCGCGCATCCGCAGCCCCGTCGTGTAGCGGCACTCGGTCACGCCCGCCTCGCGACTGATGAAGGTGGCGTTCATCTGGGCGTCGCTCGATTGCCACCAGGGAAGTTGTCCGATGGCTTCGAGTTCGGCTCGCTCGACCTCGGTGGTGATGAGACGGTAGAAGGGCTGGAGCCCGTCCTCGCGGGTGTCATCCACCTGGTAGAGGCAGTTGGCGGATTGCGTACCGGCGGGCTGGCTGGGGGCCGGCCAGGTGCGCTGGTTGCCTTCGGTGTCACGGGCGGACACATAGAACTCGATCACGGTGTTGTGAGGCCGGGCCGGCAGCACGGCGCCGTAAATGCCGTCGCCAATCCCGCCGTCGCCGTGCTGGCCATCATCGGCCATGGGCGTCTCGCTGAACGCCGGGGCTCCGTCGAGGCGGTGGCAGAGGGAGACCACGATGCCCAGGGAGTTCTCGTCCTGCACATTGGCACGCACCGCAACCGTGTCCCTGGACGAAGGAACCATCGGGAAGTGGATCACATCGAGGATGACCGGCGGGATGTTGGTTCGGAAGCCGGTGTTCTGGCGGCCCGGTGTTCCGCCTGCGACCGCGCTGGCGGTCCAGTTCTGTCCGTGCCGGTTCGCGAACCAGGGGTTGATGAGTTCGAGTGACGGCCCGCCCCCGTCGTGCGGGGCCGTCCAGAGCCAGCCCCGGTGCCCCCGATCGTCCGGACCGCGCTCCCGCACGCCCCAGTCGCCTTCACTGGCGTAAGTCACGGAGTCTTCCTCTTCGCCGAGGAGGTTTACCAGGCTGATCGACTCGCCGTTCTCGGCGAGTTGCCCCTCCCAGCCGCCGACCACGTTGGTGACGTCCGGGTAGCGGCTCCGGAACGCAGGAAGGTCCGCCGCCACGGCGAGGTACTCGCCCGGCCCCACCACGACCGAGGGGAACGTGAAGCGCACGCCGTCAGCGAAACTCCATCCTGCCAGGTTGTAGCGGTTCGTTCCCCGATTGAAGAGCTCGAGGAACTCCTCGCGCCGGTCCGCCGACGCCGGACGGTACATGATCTCGCTGACCACAATGTCACTGGCGCACAACCGGGCTGCGAACAGGCCCGGCAGGGCCAGCAGGACGAGCGGCCATGATCCGGGAAAGCTGCGTCGCCATCGAATCCGGAGCCAGCCTTCGAGTGTTCCTAACATGGCGGGAAACCTTGGCATGGGCTGTCATCAGGCTGCAATCACAAACGCCCCTTCGCGCGGATCGAAGGGCCGCGGCGCGGGCGCGGCACTGTCGCACCGGCGCACTGGCGCACTGGCGTACCGTTCCCGGTCCTCCGGCCCTTTCACGGCTTCCAGATCACGGCGTTGAGAACGATGCGGCGGTAGGCGGGGTGCTCGAAGTCCTTGGTGCTGTGACCGGGCAGGAGATAGACAATCCAGCCTCGCGCGGCAGCCTTCACCCAGCCCGCATGAGGCTGCATCCAGACGCGTCCGGATTTCGGGTCAGCGTACTTTAGTCCGAGCAACAGGGTGCGCGGCTCGGTGAAGACGTGATTGAGATACACCTCGGATTCGTGGAGGGTGAAACCTGGAAGCCGACGCACAGGGTCTCCGGTCTGCTCATCGCGCCAGTCGATCTGCTTGGGATAGGGGACGTTGTGAGTCGTGATGAAATGGCTCGGTTCGAGTGCGACCAGGTCGAGCGTCGCCGGTTCGATCCACTTGTAGCCGCCCTGGTCGACGTCGCCTTCGGGCAGCGTGATCCCGAGAAACCGGAACCACTGGGCGTTCTTCCGCTTGCCGGAGCTGATCGAGTGGTGGAGGAGGACGAGCTTGCCCCCGTCGCGCGTGTACTCGATGAGGGCCTGTTCGGTCCGCGCTTGCAGGTTGCCGTGGATGTAGACGATCACGGCGCTGAAGCCGGTCAGGTGGGATGGAAGATTGGTTTGAGCGACCACGCGACTGGGGATGGCATCCTCCGCCTTCAACGCGGCGGCGAGTTGTTCCATCGCGGGGAACTCGTCAGCCACGATCAGCACGTCGTCGGCGGCCAGGGCGTGGCACCCCAGGAGGGCGGTCGTCAGCAGCAGGAGGTGTTTGAGCATCGTGTGAGCGGCGTTGGCGCTCATTCGGTGGGACATGATAGCGGCGGCGGAATGCGGCGTCGACCCTTTGTTGCGGACGGCCGACCGACCGGGTCTGTGGCTGCGGGCGCCGACCGCGGCGGGTGCAAGGGGAAGCCGCGAACAGTCCCCGCGCCGCCCTTACCGCGGGCGACGACAGGATGGGTCCTGCCCTATCCGGGCCTTGACAGCCCGGGGGGCGAGGATCCAGTCTGCACCGTAGAATTGCAGCCACCTGTAGGGCCCGTGGAAGGCCGTGTGCGGCCGGTTCCATGCCCACGGGGAGGTGCGAAAGCCAGAACCGCTGAATCCCCTGACCCCCGATGAATATGCACTCCCGAATCCTCGGTTTGACCCTGCTCGCGGGTCTGGCCGCCATCTCCGCGAACGCGACCTCGCTGACCAATTGGGCTCGCATCGGCACGGCGACGCAATCGTCGACGCTCAACAACGCGATGAACCCCACCGCCGCAAAAGCGATTGACGGCAACCGGTCAGGCAGCTGGGGCGACGCTTCGATGAGTCACACGGCGACCGGCAATGCGGGCGAGTGGTGGCAGGTTGACCTCGGTGAGGCGCGCCCGATCGGCCACGTGCACCTGTGGTTTCGCGAGGACTGCTGTCCGGAGCGCAACGAGTATCTCCGCGTGGTGATCTACGACCGCGCCGACCTCGCGACGCGCGTGCCGTTGTGGGAGACGAACACCTGGGCCTGGGCCGGCACCACGTCGCGCGACCTCGGATTCAACCTGGATCCGGTCGTCGACGGCCGTGTGGTGGTTGTCGATCATCTCGAGGGTCTGCCCGAGTACGTGTCGCTGGCCGAGGTCGAGGTTTTCGATCAGCCGTTGGTGGCTCTGATGAACTACGCCCAGGACATCAACGGCGGCACGGCAGCTTCGAGCTCGGTCTACGCCGGCGACCCGAGCCTCTACGGGCCGCAGCAAGCCATCGATGGCAACCACATGGGCCTCACGAGCCTGTCCACGGGCGCTTATCTCTGGGGCTATTCAGCGCCGGATGACACGCCCGACGCCGACCCGCTCCCTTGGTGGCGGGTCGACCTGCCGGCTCCCCAGACGATCGGCAGCGTCGTGCTCTGGCCGCGCCGCGATCGAACGTACGCCCGGTACGATCAGGTGCAACTGACCGTGGCGGATGCAGGCGCCAATCCGCTGTATGCGCAGGTGTTTGCGGTGCAGCCCAGCGGCCCCAAGTTTGTCATCAACTTCGCACCGCCCCTGGCTCAAGGTCAAAGCGTGGTGCTCAACACCACGGCGGACACGCCGGACACGTTCCTGAACCTGCCCGAAGTCGAGGTGTTCCCGCCGCTTCCAGCCGCCCCGGCGATGGCTTTCGTGACGAACCTCCCGGCGGCAATCGAGGTGGTCGAGGGCAATGCCGTCACGCTGGGGCCGGTGCTGGCCACCGTGGACGGCGGGATCCGGCCGGAGGAGATCAGTTATCGCTGGTACCGCAATGGCACGGAGGTAGCCGGCGCCGCGGGGAGCTGGATGAACGCGTACACGACGCCGCTGCTGGGCCAGGCCGATGGCGGGGCCCGATACAAGGTTCAGGCCTCCGTTTCCGGCCACGGCGTGTTTTCATCGGAGACGACGCTCACGGTCACCGCGGACGTTGTTGCGCCCACGCTCGTGACGAACAGCTTCGAGGTGACGGACAGCGTCCGGATGTTCCTGGTCTTCAGCGAGCGTCTCGATCCAGCCAGTGCGGGTGAAACAGCCCACTACGCGCTCGAGGGCGGTCCGACCACCGACGATGCGGTGCTGCAGGCCGACGGCCGGACGGTGATGTTGACGATTGGCAACCTGCTGTTGGGCGACAACATCTCGCTGCTCATCAGCGGCGTCAAAGATCCCTTCAACAACACCATCGTCCCGGTGGCCATCCAGGCCGCCAGCCCCTCGACGCCGATCAATTACGCCCGGACCGGCGTGGCGACCCAGTCGTCGCTCTATCCGCACTCCATTCAGCCCGTGGCCAGCAAGGCCATCGACGGCAACACGACCGGTTCATGGTCGGCGGGGACCATTGCCTGCACCGCCGGCGCCGGCGATTACGGGTGGTGGGAGGTTGACCTGCGCACGCCTCGCAACGTCGGGCAGGTGATTGTCTGGTGGCGGACGGATTGTTGCTTCACGCGAAATCGGAACGTGGACCTGGTCCTCTATGACAGCGCGGACCCGGGCGCGCGCACGGAGCTCCTGCGTGTCGCGGTCTCCGGCGAGGTGAACCCGCCGAATCCCACGATTCTCGACCTCGGCGCCGGCACCATCGCGCAGGTCGTGCACCTCGAACACACGCTGGCCACGGACCTGGCCGACCCGGGCAACACCCAGCTCTGTTTGGCCGAAGTGCAGGTGATGCCGGCCGCGACGGGCCTGCAGATCACGGCCAGCCCGGTAAGCTGGAATGTCCGTGCCGGCGACCGCGTGTTTCTGCGCGCCGACGTTCAGGGCACCGCGCCGATCGCCTGCCGATGGCAGCGCAACGGCGAGGACGTGCCGGGCGCCACCGCCCTCGAGTTGGTTCTCGCCGACATCACTCCTGCCCAGGCGGGCACGTACACCCTGGTCGCCTCGAACCCTTTGCGCGTCCGGACCAGCGTGCCGGCGACGGTTGCTGTCACGCCGCGGCCCAGTCTGGCCGACAGCCTCGTCCTCCGCTACCAGTTTGCCGACGCGCCGGCCGAGGACAACGTCATTGTCGATGACGCTCCCGCCAACCCGGCCAAGACCCAGGCGCACCACGCGGAGAACCGGGGAGCGACCTGGGAGGCTGAGGTCGCCGACGCCCACAGCGTCGCGCGCCAGGGAGTCATCCACTTCGATGGCACCCTCCGCGACCAGCAAATGGCCGTCGTTGCGCATCCGGACCTCGACAGCCGGGTGGGCACCCTCTGCTTCTGGATGAAGGGGCTTCCCGCCAACACCATCGGATACAGCGGCGCAACCCTGTTCGACCGTCGCACGGCGTTCGTGGCCGGGTCGGTGGGCGATTCGCTCTCGATCGCGCCCCCGGATCGGGACCCCGCGATCTATGCGGATCACGAACCCGGGTGCCTGTTCAACCAGAGCACGTCGACCGGCATCAGCATTGACGGCGTGACCCGGCTTGACGACGACGCCTGGCATCACGTCGCGTATGTCTATGCCATGGATTCCATCGGGATCATCGCCTTCTACGTGGATGGCAAGCTCGAGAATGAGAAGACCGACGGTTACGCGGGCTTCTGGCCGGCGAGCCAACCGCTCGAGTTTGGGCGCTCGACCGACACTTGGCCGATGGCCTACTCCGGTTACCTGGATGACATCCACGTCTTCAATCGGGTGTTGAACGAGGCCGAGCTGGCGCAAGTCATGAAGGGCCTGCCCCCCGCGGTGGGCGTGACGGTGGCCGAGGGTCTCTTGAGGTTCAGCTGGTCCGGCTCGGGGTATATCCTCCAGCAGAACGCCAGCGTTACCCATGCAGCGGGCTGGGCCGATGTCAGCGGTGCTGACCAAAGCCCGGTCTTGCTGCCGCTGCCCGGCACCGGGATGCAGTTCTACCGGCTCCGGCAACAGTAAAGTGACGCCCGGGCCGGTCAGCGTTGCCCCGCGGATTCGGGCGACTCCGGATCGAACCAGTTCTCGATCGACGCCGACCAGCAGGGGTTGAATCCCTCGGCGCGCAGGACGCGGACGGCGTTGAGTTCGAGCGACCAACCTTGGCGCGGACCGGTCACCGGCGCTTTCAATTCGAGGCGGTACTTCCCGGAATCCTCGAAGTCGATGAACCGGTGTACATGTCCCACCGGAACGCCCTTCGGATCGAACAGCGTGGCGGAGTGATAACCTTCGCCCGCGGCCTCGAAGTCGAGGGTCACCTCGCGCGCACCGTCTCAAGGTAGGGCGGTGAACCCGTGACCTCGTGGAGCGCGCTGAGGGCGTAGAGCGACCAGCCGATCTGCCGCTCGTTGCCGAGGCCTTGGAACCGGGAGAGTTCGCGGGCGATCCACTGTGAAGGGCACGTCGTACTCGAGATTGAGGAAAGCGTTCTTGCCCTTGTACGGACCCCCATGTAGGCGTCGCCGTAGTCGCGCAACCCGGTGGCCACGTCGAGCACCAGCTCGTGCGTTTTGGCGAGGCCGCCCTCCCAGCTCATGGGCGCAGGGCCGTGCCAGAGTCCGACTTCGAGTCGGTCCTCGCCGCCCCGGAGACGCTTGGGATGGTTTTGCCAGAAGTCGCGCACCCCCAGGCAGACAGAGTCCGGTCCCTGAACCGCCGTCAGCCAACCCGGCGCGCGGGTGCCCGTGGCCACCTCGCGCTCGCCCGCGCGGACGGTGTACCTCTGTTCATCGGGTTCACGCAGGTCGACGAACGGGGCGTGGCTCAATGGCAGGCCGCCGCGCTCGGTTCTGACGCCCCAGTGATTCGCGGCTTGTGCCAGTCGAAAACCCAGCCGCCAATCCGTGACGGTCACGGCCGGTTTGCGTTCCTCCCACGGCTGCTGGCGGGCGACGGCGTGGAGGACGGTGAGGGTGAAGCGGAGCTGCGGCGAACCGGCCTCGGCGCCCAGGCGCAGGTCGTAGGTCATCGGGCTCGGTTCACCGCGATCGTCGATCCAGCGGCCCCGCCAGCGGCGTCGTCGCGAGGGGACGGCGGCGCCCGGTCGCATCCTGCACCTCGAGCTGGGCGTCATGCCGGATTCGGGCGCGGGGCAACGGGAAGCCCATGGTGACCAGACCCGTCTGCGCGGGGACACCCGACACGCGCAGGGGGATGCGACCGGCGACACATCGCTCGAGGACTGGCGGCAGGCGTTGCCCGCTTTGGTGCGGATGGGCTTGATGCATGCGCAAGCCACCAGGACGCCGGGATGGCGCAGCATCGAACCCGCCCTGCGCCGTTCGGGTCAGAGCGCGGCCAACGCCATCGATGCAGGACGGGCTCGCGACGTGGCGATGGAGGTGAAGGCCAACGCCGCGGTCTGGGGCGTGTTCCGACGCGAACCGGCCGGCTGGGTGGCCGACGCCACGATGCTGCGGATCGAGGGGGAGACACCGCCGGTCGCGATCCGGGTCGCTGCCCCGCGCTGGGTTGATCTCGCAGAGTCCCTCATCCTGAAGGTGGCGGAGGCGTTGGACCGTCGCATCCCGGAGGAGGAGTGGCGGCACTGGAGAATGGGGGTGACGGATCGCGAGGTCACAGCCGGCGCCTTCGCCAAAGCGATCGCCCTCCAGGTTCGTGGAGTTCCGGTCGCCGAGCAGGAAGCCGCCTGGCGGGAGGTGCTCGCGTCCGATGCCCGGTGCGGGTTGGCCCATGTTTCGCTCCTCGACCTCCTCGTCGAGGCAGACCGGAAGGCCGACTGTGCGTCGGCCGCCGAGGAGTTCCTCCGGCAACAGCCGGATTCGTGTGAGGCGCATCTGGCCCACGCGCTGGTGTTGTGGATGCGCGAGGACATGGGCGGTGCCGAGGCCGAGATGCGGGAGGCGCTGCGGTTGCATCGGGGCTGCCCGGAGGCGATCCGGGCGGTGTTCGATCTGCTCTCGCGGTTGAAGCGATGGGCCGACCTGGCAGTCCTCCTCAGGCAGGCTTGGGCTGACCGACCGGACGATGCGGCGGCACCGGTGCTCCTGGCCGCGGCGTTGTCCCAAGCCGGCGATCTGGAAGGGGCCCGTGACTTGCTGGACGAGATCGAGGATTTGCCCGGCGAAGGCGACATCGTGGATCTGGCACTGCTTCAGGCAGCTCTCGCCGTCGGCCATGTGGAACTGGCGGGGCGGGAGTTGCAGCGTCTTGGCCCCAAGACGGCAACGGATGCCATGATCCGTGCCACATTGGAGTCGACCACGGTCGGCATTCGGCCGCGCGCGGACGGCAAGGCGTTGCCGGCCGTCGTCCCGCCCCGGTCGTTCACTCCCGACGAGCTGAAGGCCGAGCTCGACCGCCGGCTCACGCCCGAGGATCGGGCTCTGGTGGTGAATCCGCTGGAAATCACGCCGGAGCTGGCCGCCGAGGCGCGTCGGCTCAGCACGGGCCTGACCAACAACGCGCTCCGTGCCTTCGCGCTGTTTGCGGACGTGGCGCGGCGCGGGCGGGGATCGGGCGACGGCGAGCGACGGACGGCGGCGGAGGCCTTGCGGAAGTCCACGGATCCGGAAACACGCTTTTCCTGCCAGGAGTACGCGAAGCTCTTCGTGGCCATGGTGCGTGCGATCGGGCTGGACGCGTGGCTCGTGCATGTCGAGCGCTGTGCCGACGGTTCCTCCGCCTATCACGACTGCGCGGCGTTCCTTCTCAACGGACAAAGCGTTTTGGTGGACCCGACCTGGCGGCTCTTTTGCGCGTTGCACGAGGAGTTCGTGGTGTTGGACGATGTGCAAGCCGTTTCCCACCAGGCGATGCAATCGCAGCTCAAACCCAATGCGGCGCTGCTGCGGGCGGGGCTGAAGCTCAACCCGAACGATCGCTGGACGCGCCTCCAGTTCGTCCGGGGCATGGCGGGGCTCGGCGAGGTCGAACTCGCAGCCGCCGAATTGAGCCAACTCCAATCCGACGGGCGCGACACCTGGGACGTGCATGACGCGGCGGCAGTCATCGAAATGGCGCGGCGGCGCTGGAAGCCCGCCCTGGCCGAGTTGCAGCGGGCCCTCGCCTTGAGCCCGATAAACCCGGTGGTGCATCTCCGCCTGGCTGCCGTCTACACGGAGTTGGACGACTCCGTGAACTCCGCGGAACACATCCGAAAGGCCCTCGCCTTCGACCGGGGTGAGCTCCCGAAAGACCATCGGCGCGCGAGTCAATTGGGCTTCGAGATGATGACCGCCGTCTCGCAGGCGCGATCCGGTGCTGCGGGCTCCCTCGAAACGCTCGAGCGCCGGGCCGAATCCGGCGACATCCCGGCCCGGATGGCTCTGGCCAAGGCGTGTCTCGAGGCGCAGCCGCCACGGACGGAGGAGGGGATGCGGTGGCTGCTGAAGGCTGCCGAACAGGGAGACGCGCAGGCTCAATTCAACTACGCGCGCAATGTGCTCGTGCTGCGAGGTCCCGAGGCCTCGAAGGAGGCTGTGACCTGGCTGAATCGGTCAGCCGGCCAGGGGGATGACGACGCGCAGTACCTGCTGGGCCTGATAGGCAAGCTACTTTTCATGGATCTCGATCTCGCCGGCCCATTCCGGCGGCAGGGGAACCAGGCGAAGAGCCGTCAAGGTCTCGAGATAGAACCGCGCGGGACCGTCCTCGGGGCGCAGGCTCAAGGTCTGGCGGAAGGCGCGCTCGGCGAGGTCGAATTCGTGCCTCTGGAAATGGTGTAGTCCGGCCGCGAAGGGCTCGGCCCACGCCGGGCTGGCACCCCGGCCGGCCAGTTGGATCAACTCGTGCACTTCCACCACGTGATCGAATCCCTTGAGCCGGAAGTGGCCGAGGCACCGGGAGACGACTTGCAGATGAATGCCTTTGAGGGCATCGCGAGTTGCCAGGATGTCGGTGCCGAGCTGCTTGTTGAGGCTCTCGAGCCGGAAAGCCAGGTTCACAGCCTCCCCCACCGCGGTGTACTCGAATCGGTCCGCGCTCCCCACGTTGCCGACGCACGCCGTGCCGGTGTGCAGCCCCACGCGCGTGCGCATGGGCAACGTCCCCGGCTGAGCATTGAACGTCCCAAGTCGCTCCCGCAACAACAGGGCGGCCCGACACGCCCGCGCCCGGTGATCCTCCTGTTCCTGCGGGGCGTTCCAGAGCGCGAAGATGGCGTCCCCGATGAGTTTGACGACGGTGCCCTCCGTTGCGTGCACGCAGTCGATGGCCCCCTCATAGTAGCGATTGAGCAGCGCCATCAGGTCTTCGGCGTCCATGCGTTCCGAGATGCGTGAGAAGCCGGCGATGTCGCTCGCCAGGATGCTGACCAACTGTTGGCGTCCTCCCCGTTGCAGGAGGGTTGGCTGGCGGACGATGCGTGCCACCTGCTGGGGCGAGAGATACAGCGAGAGCGACCGCACCAGGAGCCGGTTCTCGAGATAGGCGCGCGTCGAGTGGCGGAAAACGGCCCAGGCCAGGGCCACGGGGATCTGGACGCCGACCAGCACCAGCCAGGGGAACCACCAGCGGCCGATCCACGCCAGCACGCCGGCCGCTGCAGCGGCCGCTGTGCCGAGGCCTGCCGCCAGCGCCAAGGCCCGCCACGGTCGGCACTGGGAAAGCCCCCACCCCAGGCCGACACCCGCCAGCACCGTCCCCAGCAGTTGGAGCCACGGCGCCACCTCGCGCAGCCATTGCCCGTGCAAGAGGTTGAGGAGCGCCGTGGCGTGGACCTCGACGCCGTCGTAGCGGCGGGCCGCTGCGCCGTAAGGGCTCCGGAACGTGTCGAACCCGGTCGGGCACTCCCCGGGGTCGTTGATGCCGTGGCGCTGACCCACCACGACAATCTGGTTTCGGAAAAAGCCCGCGGCGGCGGCGGCCGCGGCGTCCGTGCCGTTCGTGTGCGGAAGACGGCGGGCGCCGCCGTAGTACGTCAGCCACCATCGGCTGCGGCGGGCTTCGACCCTGGTGAGATCGGGACGTTCACGGACTGCTGCGACCCAGCTGAGCGTCGGCAGATTCGTCACGACCGTCGTGACGATCCCGCGGTTCGTCACCCGGAGCTGCAGCCTCCCAAGCACAGGTTCCAACTCGCGGATCGCGCCGTCGCTGTCGCGTCGAAACTCCATGAAACCGTTCGTCGCCGCCGCGGCCAGGAGCAGGGGATTCGCGGTCTCGATCGATCGCAGCGCACGTCCGCTCTCGACGACGGCGTGGCTGCCCAGGACGACATGCCCGTGTGCGGCGAGGAGTTGGGCGAGCCCGGGATCCACCGACGGATCCTCGTCACTGAGCAGGGCATCGAGCACAACGGCCTTGGCGCCGCCAGCCTTCAAGTGGTGCAGCACCTGGGCCAGGTGGACGCGTTCCACGAGGTTCGTCATGGGGAACCGCCGGCGGTACTGAGGCTCAAGATCGACGATCACGACCCCGTCGGGAGGACGCGGGACCGACAGCAATGTTCGCCAGATCTGCAGGAGATCGTAGCTGGCTTGACGGAGCCGTGACCCGACGACCGGATTCAGGGCCACGACCCCGACGAGGACGGTCAGCAACGCACCCGCCCAGCAGGTGATGCCGCGGGGTGGCGTTGACGCGCGTGTTCTCACGGCTCAGAAGCCGGCGCCTGTCCCGGCTTCCGGCAGAGTACCGGTTCGCCGGCGCTCGGGACAGCGGAAAAGTCGGAATGCGCCCCGGATCGCCCTTCCCTGGGCGAGGATCCCGGGCGGGCAGTCCTTGCTTTCTCCCGTCCAGGTCGTGTATACAGTGGCTTGAACCCAAGTCCCTATGAAAGCCCCACGTCTTTCTCCCCTGGTCGGTCTGGCGGTGTCGCTGGTCCTGGTCTTCTCGGCAGGCTGCCGCAGTTGGCGGGAGAGTCCGGGTTGGAGCCCCGGGAAACCGGCAGGCGGCCGGATCTGGTTTGTCATGCAGCCGGTCAGCCTGACGGTTCACGAAGGGGCCGACGCGGCCTTCAACGTCGTGGTGGCGACCGCCCCGTCATCGCTGGTCCCGAAGTACCAATGGTACCTCAACAAGCTGCCGATTGCCGGAGCCACCAACGCGACCTTCACAATCCGTCGCGTCCGGCATGCGGACGCGGGCGCGTACCGGGTCTCGGTCTCGGCGTCGCCGGCGGTGATGTCAAATCCTGCGTACTTGAGCGTGTTCACGGCGGTGGGGAACGCCGGCTACCTCAGTGTCCCCGTCGGTCTTTTTGGTGCGGGCTACAACTCCTGCTGTCCCGGATTCGACCGGGTCTACACCGCGGTCCCGTTTCTTGGTCCCCGCACGCTCGCCCCCGCCAGCAACCCGTACCCCAACACTTTCAACCGGCCGTACTTGACGATTGACACGTGCCGGCCGGCTCCGGCCAACGCGACGCCGCTGGACACCTGCGTGGTGATCCTGAAGGACAATAACCCGCTGCTGGGCCCGGTGTGCAACGACGACGCCACGCCAGCCTGCTCGGTGAGCAGCAACCTCAAGCTGAGTCGGGCCACCCGGCGACTGGAGGAGGCGACGTATTATCGGGCGGGCATTTTCTACAAGAGCGCCACGCTGGGCAACAACACCGTCGTTGTCTTCAACTGGCAGTATCATGAGGCTGGGCAGGTCGAGGCACCCCTGCCGTAGCCCCTCGCTAGAGTCCTCGACTTGTGAAAGTCGATGCGATTAGGTCAAGTTTGGGTCTCTGCTGTTCCAGGCCTCCCCACGTTCCGTCGAGGACTCTACGTTAGCGAGGCGCGGAGGCAGGGTGCCCCGCTGCCCCCCCCACGGTGTCTTTGGACTGCATGCTTCATCGGTCTGAGGCGGCGCCTCGCTAAAAACTCAATCGGAGGCGCACCACGAGCAGGCGTTCGCGAGGCCAACCGCCGCCGCCGGCGAGCGGGTTGTAGGAGTAATCGGTGTCAGCGACGTTCAGAAGTCCCAGCGCCACTTCGGCCCGGCGCTTCCAGAAGCGGCAGCCGCCCACGACATCAGCCTGCCAGAACTCGTCGCTGCCGAGGGCGGGCGCGTAGCCATGGTTGCTCTGCCGGTTCCATCGGATCTGGGCCTGGGCGAACCAACCGCCGGGGTGATTATAGATCACCTGCGCGAGCGCCTGCTGCCACGTGGACCCCAGGCTTTGCCGAGGCCGGAACGCCCCGTTGATCCGCGTCACGGCTGGATCCTCCGGAATCGAGCCAAACACCTCGTCCAGGTCGACGTCCGTCCAGCGATAACGCAGACCCAAAGCCCAGTGGGCTCCCAGCAACTGGTCCAGGGTGACTTGCACCAACCGCTCGCGGTAGTCGAGACTCTCCGTCATCGCCGCAGGCCGCTCGAACCAATAGGGATCCGGGTCCGTCCACGAGGGCGGCACGTACTGGAATACCCCGATCGCCCGGTCCGCCTCGGACCAACCCCACTGGGCCGATACCCCCACATACGTGCCGGCGCCGAGCTTCTGCTCCCACAATACCCCCACGCCTTCGATTTCCGCACCGGCGCTCGCTCCCGCGACGGACTCCGGAATGTACCCGCGGAACGCCTGGGGAAACCCCGCCACGTGCGTCGGTTCGATGCGCACGCTCTGGTCCAGGCTGGCGCCGCTCAGCGACTGAAAGCCGGCCGCCTGCAGCCAGGTGCACGGGAGCGGATTCCAGAGCAAACCCGCCTTCGGTGAGACCAGGTCCCGGGTCTCCTCCCCGGGCGTGATGGGCGGAGCGCGGAAGTTCCGAGGGTACCGCAGGGAATCGTAGGTCACGCCAGCGACGCCCTGAAGGCGGGGCAGCACCGTGAACTGCAGGTAGGCGTACGCGCTGAATCGTTCCAGGTCGCCGCCAACCTCCGTTGCCGCCGCCACGCCGTCGTTCGGGAAGTAGGGGGCGCTGTCTCCGAGGACGGCGCCGTACTGCATGGCATTCGAGGCTTCGATGGACCCGTTCTGATAGCGGACTCCAACGACCGCGTGCCGGGCCGCCGTCTGCCACAGTTGCTGGGCTTCCAGCGTGGTCACCGCGATCTCGCTCCCGTAGTCCAGAGTCGTCTCGACCGGTTCGACGAACGCCGGCGGGATCCCGGGTTCCTGGAGCACAAAGAGCGACGGATGATGCGGGTCCGTCACCTGATAGTCGGCCTTCGTCCGGCCCGCGATGACCAGCGTGTGCGCTCCGGGCGTCCACTGACGATGGTAGCCCACCAGGAGACCGGGGTCCTGATCCTCGCGCGTGCGGTAGCCGGCTGCCGCCTGGGACGGATCGTAGCGACTCCTGATGTCGCCGCCCTCCGCGTGGTAGTCCGAGAGCCGGACGAACACGGCATCGGCGGAGCTGATTTGCTGGCGGAACTGAACACCCATCTGGCGTTCGACGAAGTCCTGGTTTGGCGCATACCCCCGCTGGCTGGCGTAGATCCCCTCGAGCGCATAGCTCACGGTGTCCATGGTGCCATACTGGGCACCGGTCTCGGCCCAATCGCCCCGGCTGGTGTAGGTGGTGGTCGATGCAAGCGCCAGGTGGTCACTCTCGAAGAGGCGGGAGTACTCGCCTTGCGAGACGGCGCTCGAAAGGGCGCCAGCTCCCGCGGGAGCCAGGAGGTTGGCAATGGTGTATTCCGCCACGGCCGGCGTCTCGTAGCGGAGATCGACCCTGCCTGGATCCCGGAGGACGTCATACGCGTTGGCAAGAAACAGGTGCGCCGAGTAGTTGGCGTAGTCCGCCGCCATCGCGCGGCCCGCCTCGCGCAACCCCTGCTCCGTCATGCCTGCATCCTGGTACAGGCGGGCCAGATTCGCGCTCCGCACCGCCCGATCCTGGTCCAGGAGAAGTGCGGAGCGGTAGAGCCCGCGCCGGTCGTTCAAGGCCCGGGACCTCTCGAGGTCGCGGATTGCGTCGTTGACCCGGTTCTCGGCGTGCTGCTGCAGGGCGGAGTAGAGGTAGGAGGTGGGATCCCCGGCGTCCAAGGCGCGGGCGAGGTGGAATTCGCGGCGCGCGGATTCGGCTTGCCCGGCGTCGGCGAAAGCTTTGCCCAGGTAACTGCGCAGGACGGAACGCTGCGGTTCGAGCGCGGCGGCGACGAGCAGGTCGGTGCGACCGCCCTCGCGGTCGCCCTTTCGGGTCCGGCACAAGCCGCGCCCAAGCCACGCGTCGGCCAGCGCGCCGTCCCGAGTGATGGCGTGATCGAAGGCACTGATCGCTTCCTCAATCCGCCCCTGACCGGCGGCGATGAACCCCGTCAGCGCCCATCCCACGGGATGGAGAGGGGCCAGCGCCATCCCCCGATCGAGGCTTGCCCGGGCGGCGGCGAGGTTGCCATGGCTGAACTCGAGTTCCGCAAGGCGCACCCAGGCCGCGCCCCAGTCCGGCGCCAGCACCGTCGCTTGGCGCGCTGCGTCCAGCGCTTTCGCGAGTTCCGCGGTCCGCATTCCCGCCAGCGATTGGAGAACGTAGGACTGCGCCATCCACCCCGTGGCGGTTTCGGAGGGCTTCGAGCCTGCGCGCCCCAGGAACTTGACGGCGGCCACGGTGTGTCGGATCGCTTCAGCTGCTTCGGATCGTGCTGACACCGCCGCCAGCCAACGCTCGGCGGCCTCAACGTCGCCGACGCCCAGTGCCAGTCCGGCGCGATAGACCCGCTCGGCTTCGGATTCCGACACCCGACCCCGCGGGTACTGGGACAACGCCGTCAGCGGATCCCCGAGCCGGTAGGCCGACCATGAGGTTGCCAGGACCACTGCGGCATCGTCGGGCCAATCGAGATCCTCCAACCGCAGCACCGCGGGGTAGCGGAGGCACCACTGGATCACATGGACCGCCTCGACGCGCCCGCCCGGGCGGGGCGCAGCCCCGGGTTCAACAACCGCCGTCTCCCCGGAGCCCAGTGCGGTTCGTCCCCGAGCATTCGATACGTCGACTTCTCCGTCGAATACGAAGACTGCCAGCCCCTCGGGGCCGACGCGAACGTGGAACTCCGTGCTCCGCGGGCCCGCAGCCGCGTAGTCGCTGTCAATGACCTCATCCAGGGCGCGGTCCCGGTTGAAGAAGTAGCCGAAGCCTCGAAGAAACCGCCAGACCAAGCCCGGTCGGTCGGCCGGTTTCGGCTGGAATTCGACGCTGGTCTCCGCACCCACCTGGACCACTGTCGCCGTCGCGGCAGAGCGCAGCGCAGCCCGGCTCTCGGGGCCGGTCCGGAGGCGGTGGCCGACGCCCAGCAGGACCCCCGCGGTTGCCGGAGACCAGTCGTCGACGCCGGGCGCCGCCACGTCGACATCGCCCTGGACATGGAGCAGGACAAACTCGGTGCCGCGCAGCACCTGCGCAGCCTGCAGGAGTGATGCGCTCGTCAGGAGAACGGTCACGACAGAGCTCAGCATCCTGACGCGACGGAGCAGGGGACCCCCGGGGACATGCCGCCACTGCCCTTGGGAGGAGTGAGTCCAACCGTCAACCCTGCTCGCGCACGTCATGGTTGCCGCAACCCCTCGAGACCTCGGTTGCTTCACCGACGGACTGCACCCCGCAACGCAAGGCGGAACAACCGGGACTGGGGTGTCGGGTGTGCTCACAGCATAGCCTAATCGCTTGGCCGTTACAAGCGCATGAACCGACGCATTCTGGGGGGGGCCGCAAACTGCCGTCTCCCTCGCCGCGCTGTGCCCAGTCGCGGGGCGAGGGAAGGAGCCATGCGCGCCCTGGCGTGGTCTTGGCCAACGCCGGGTTTTACGGAAGCCGCACCACGTCGCGCACCCAGGGTTCGTAGTGCGCACCCCAGGAGACAGTGACCGCATAGCGCGGCGGTTGCCCCCTGTCTTCCGGGGGGCGCGGCTCAGGCCGACGGAATTCAGCGAGCGCGCGACGGTGCGGCTGGGGCACGAAGATCGCGGACGGCATCAAGGTCTCGATCGACCCTCCCAGACGCGGCATGCGCGAGGAAACCGCATCGTCCGGGTTCCGATCCTCAAAGACCAAACGCACCGTGCCGCGAACCATGGCGTAGCGGTTCGTGTCCGCGTACCGCGCGCGCAGCGGCAACGCATCGCACCCGGCGTCGACGGCAAAAAGGCGCGTTCGGGACTTGCGATCAGGGGGGGCTTGCCGCCAGGCGTCGCCCTCGAACTCGAGGACGATGAAAGCCGGCCGCGGCGTCAGGGATCCGTAGTGCCTCCGCGCGTCGGGATCGTCGACCGGCACGTGGCAGTCGAAGCCCAGCTCCGCCAGTTTCGCGGCGTTCAACCAGACGGCGAGCCGGTTCCAGCGGGACGATTCGGACGGAACGTCCCATTGCAATCGCAGGATCGTCACGGTGCTCTCCGCCGGGAACTCGGCAAGGGCGAGCTCCCGCTCCGTCAGTCGCAGAGTGCCCCCGACGGGCTGGCGCTGGTTGCGGTGGGCCGACACGAGGACCCAGGCATTCGTGGCCAGGATGACCATGGCCGTGGCCAGGAGCAGGCATCGCTTCATCGGCTGGCCTTTCTCCCGAGCCGGGCCCGCAGCCGCCGGAACACCGCCACCAGTCCGAGGGCAATCAGGCCGAGGAACAGGAAGAACAAGTACTTGGGCAGCGCCTCCCACCACCAGGCATGCAGTCGGACGTACAGGAACACGACAAACCCGATTGCGCCCAGGTTCACCAACCCGGTCCGCACCAGGCGCAGTCCATGATAGACCACCGCGGCGCTCAGCAGCAGACCGAGGATTTCGCAGAGGGCGGCGGCCACGCGCGGTGCCAGGCCATGACAGCAGAGGTGGCCCTCGAACGAGAAGATCAACAGCGCCGTCAACCCGGTGCCAGCCCCCACCGTGCGGTAGATGAAATCGAAGTCGTGCCGATCCTCGCCGCGCCGGGCTTCCGGGATCAGGTACAGAACCAGGGCGGGCGGGATCAGAAAGCCGGCCCGGTGGGGCATCAGGTTCGCCCAGTCTTCACCCAGGGCTGCGGTCGCAAGCGCTGCCACCGTGGCGCACAGCAAGACCAATCCCGCCGCCAGGATCAGCCGGAGACCGTACGCATAGGCCATCAGCAGCGCAACAAGCGACCACGCGAGCAGCGCCAGGGGCGACGGCGCCACGTTCAGGACGCTCCCCAGCGCATTCAACTGGGTCACGAAGGCCACCCCCGCGGCGAGACACAGTAGCGCCGGGTAGAACGGGTCGCTGCCGCGGCGGCCCGCCGCCTGCGCCCCCGCCAACAAAAGGAGCGGGACCCCGGCGAGGATCGTGACGTGCGCGGTGGTGGGCAGGTGACCCCAGACCCGCTGCAGGAACAAAATCAGCGCCGCCACCAGGGCCGCCGTCCCCAGCAACGCCGCTACCCGCATGCCCCACGAGATGCGCCTGGCCGATTCCGTGGCGTCGATGCCGAACTCCCGGCTGAACCCGGCCAGCAGGCGCTCGAGATGCGTCTCGAGTCCGGTCCGCTGTTCCGGGCTGAGAATGAGGGCCTGCTCGCGCTCGAGCTCCGCCAGCTCCGCCTTGAAGCTGGCGATCCGGTTCACGCGCGCTTGGGCGCGCTTTCTTGAATCGGGTTCCATGGAATCAACGATCCCCGCCGGGAAGGTCCCCCGGCTGGGACGGGAAACTGGCGGCCTTGTCCATTGCGTTCCGAAGCGTATCACTCCGCTGTTCCATGGCGCCAATCGAAATGGCTTTCACCGTCATTGACCCAGACGATACGATGACATCATGACATCGGGCATGCTCACGATTCTGCTAATGTCCCTGGCAGCCATTGCTCCCGTCGTGAGCTTCGCCGCCCAGGATCTGGCGGCAGGGCCGAAAGCAAGCCGGCCGGCGATGGCCCCTCAGGCCGATCCCGCCGCTCCCCGCGACGTCCTTCGGATCGAGAACGCCCTCTACGCGGTCGAGTACGATCCGCTCGCGGAGTCGTTTGCCCTTCGCCATAAGCCGGCGCAGCGACGCTTTGCCGTGCACGGCGCCTTTGCCGCCGGTGGTGGCCAGGCCACTGTCACGGCGTGCGATGATCCGCATCTCGGCCGCGGCCAGGGGATCGACATCGTTCGCTCGGACGGGAATCGGGATCGCCTGGCGCTCTATCCGAGCCTGCCGTTCGTGGTCTTTTCTTCACGCCTGCACAACGGCAGCAGCACCCCAGTGGTTCACAGCAGGGTCAAAGTGCTCGACGCCGCGCTGGACCTGGGAAGACCAGCGTCCGAGTTGCGCGCCTTCGGCACCGGGGGATTGGGGGCGGCAACGAATGGCGTTGGCAGCTACGCCTACCTGGGATGTGTCGATCCCGCGACGCGCCACGGCGCGGTGGGCGGCTGGATCACGCAGGATCGCGGCAGCGGTGTCGTGCTCTCTTCCGCAACGGACGGCGCGGTCCGGATGACCGCGCAAATTGACTACGGGCGACTTCGCATCGAGCCCGGCCAGGATGCGGCGCTCGAGACCTTCGCGCTGGGGTGGTTCGACGACGCGCGTCTCGGGCTTGAAGCCTATGCGGATGCTGTTGCGAAGGTCTATGCCATTCGGTTGCCGCCGCAACCCTCCGGGTTCTGCACCTGGTACATGGAGAAACACGGCGGAGCCTGTGACGAACTGCACCTGGACCAGTTGGCGGCCGTGGCCGCAAAGGAACTCAAGCCTTTCGGCTTTGGGTTTGTCCAAATCGACGATCATTGGCAGGCGGGCGTCTCGACCAACGGTCCCAAGCGGAATTTCACCAGCCACGCTGAGAAGGGACCCTATCCCGGGGGCATGAAGGCGGCAGCCGACCGTCTCAAGGCACTGGGCCTGACGCCCGGCCTCTGGTTCATGCCGTTTGCCGGAACGAGCTATGATCCGTTCTTCGCAGAACACCAGGATTGGTTCGCCACCGGCCCGGATGGCAGGCCGTTCGAGACCACGTGGGGAGGGACCTGCCTCGACATGACGCAACCCGGGGCGCGGGATCACCTCCGCCGCCTCGTGCAGCGCATCGCGCACGAGTGGGGCTATCGCTTCTTCAAATTGGATGGCCTCTGGACCGGCACGGCCACGCGCTTGATGTACGTGAACAACGAATACCAGGACGATCATATCGGCGAGGCGACACTCCACGATCCCGGCAAGACGCCGATCGAGGCGTTCCGCGATGGCTTGAAGCTCGTCCGCGAAGTGGCCGGGCGTGACGTGTTCCTGCTCGGTTGCTGCGTCTCCCAGAACATGCGCTCGTTCGGCGGGTCGTTCGGCCTGGTGGACGCCATGCGCGTCGGGCCCGACACCGGTGCGGGCAACATCGGGGCGCCGCACGCTTCGAGGAACTATTTCCTCCATGGCCGGGTCTGGCAAAACGATCCCGATTGCGTCTCCGTCCGCGCACGGACGCCGCTGGGCCAGGCGCGCCTGAACGCCACGTTCACCACGATCGCCGGCCATCTCTTCTATAACAGCGACTGGATCCCCGATCTGCCCCCCGAACGCCTCGACATCCTCAAACGGACCCTGCCCGCCCACGATTGCAGGCCGCGGCCGGTCGATCTCTTCGAGAACGATCCCGCCCGGCTCTGGCTGTTGACCGATGCCCGCCGCGGCGTGCGGCGCGATATCGTGGCGCTGTACAACTGGAATGCAAAGAGCAACGTCACCATCGCGTGCGCCGCCGACCGCATCGGCCTGCCGGCGGCGGAGGAGTACGTGGCGTTCGATTTCTGGGCGAACACGTTCATCCCTCCCTTCCGCGGCGTGCTGACCAGCGAGTTGCCCCCGGCGTCGTGTCGCGTCCTGGCCGTGCGTCCGATCGCGGGTCATCCGCAGGTGCTCAGCACGTCGCGCCATGTGACGCAGGGGATCCTCGATGTGATCGAAGAGACCTGGGACGCCGCCGCGCGGACGCTGTCCGGAACCAGCCGTGTTGTCGGCGGCGATCCCTACGAACTGCGCATCGCCCTGCCCGCCGGTCCCCCCGCCTGGAGAGCTGCGGACGTGGTCCTGTCGCCAGACGCCCTGGAGGCGGGCGTGAAGACCCGCATCGCGCAGCAGGGATCCGGATGGCGCGTGACGATCGAGAGTCCCTCGAGCCGCGACGTGCGGTGGCTGGTCAGGTGCGACAAGGCTGGCGTTGAGTCGGCTTCGCCGCAGCCGGCGACAAGGCAACCCGCAGCCGCGCAGGATCCGCTCCCCGGACTGCGCCGGCTGATGGAGACGCCCCTGCGGGATACTTCGATCTGCCGGGGACCGGAGGGCACCTGCTATCTGCCCGATGCCGTGCGCAAGCCGTTCCGCGCGTCGGTTTCCCGTGACGCAGGGAAGAGCGTGCAGTACGATGAGTGCGGAGCTGCCATATGTACTACGAGACACGTGCCGGATTCACGAGGCGCCAGTTCCTGGCGCGGGCGGGCCTTGGGGCGGGTGCTGCGGCGCTGCCCTGTCTCGTTCCCGTTTCCGTCCTGGGCCGCAACGGCATCGTACCGCCCAGCGAACGCATTGTGATGGGCGGCATTGGCCTGGGCGGCCGCGGCTCGTATGACCTGAGCGTGATGGTGAGCCTGCCGGAGGTGCAATGGGTCGCCGTTTGCGACGTGCTCCGCGCGCGACGTGAGGCGGCCAAGGCCATGGTCGACGGCAAGCTGGGAAACAAGGACTGCGCCATGTACGGTGATCTCCGCCAGTTCCTGGCCGAGCGAACCGATGTAGACGCGGTGCTGATCGCCACCGGCGACCGCTGGCACGCGCTGGCTTCCATCCTCGCCATGCAAGCGGGCAAGGATGTCTTCTGCGAGAAACCCGCCTGCCTGACGATGGCCCAGGGCCAGATGGTGGCCGAAACCGCCCGGCGCTTTGCCCGGGTCTACCAAACCGGCGCCCAGCGGCTCAGCGAGCCGCATCATGTGTTCGCCATCGAAATGGCCCGGACCGGCCGGCTGGGGCCGATTCACACCGTCTATGCCGACATCCGCTGGCGCGACGGGCTGCGCCACGACTGGTTGCCCGCGGAACCGGAACCGCCCAAGGAGGAATTGGACTGGGACGTCTGGCTCGGGCCCTCCCCCTGGCGGCCCTACAACAAGGCCTACGCCAACGGAGGCGGCTGGTACCACTACTACGATTTCGCCACCGACGTCGCCATGTGGGGCGCGCACACGGTCGCCCAAGGCCTCGCCGGACTGGACATGAACGGCGTCACCTCGATCGAGTTCGAGTACGCCGGGCCGGACGCCACCATGGTGACCCGCCTGTCGAATGGCGTGAAGCTGGTCCTCTACCGCGTCGCTGGCTCGGTGTGGGAACCGTGCCAGTACTGGCACGGCGCGTGCGGCGAGCGGTTCGACGGCCCCGAAGGCTGGGCTGCGGCCGCAGACGGCTATTCGGAGCCGGATGTCTCCTCGCCGGTGCTCCTGCGCGAATACCGTAAGGTGCTGGCCGATTACACGGCCCGAACCCAGCGGCCGCTGAACCACATCCGGGATTTCATCGATTGCGTCCGATCCCGGCGGCCGCCCGTGGCCAACCCGGAAGTGATGGTCCGGTCCATGGTGATCTGCCTGGCCGCGGACATCTGCGAACAGCTCAAGCGCAATCTGACCCTCGACTTGACCAGAGCGGAGTTCGTCGGTGACGCCGAGGCCAACCGCCTCCGCTTTCGGACGATGCGAGCCCCGTTTGTCGCATGAGCCCGCATGCTGCGGATGCCTATGAAGCCAGGCGCCAAACGAACCTTGGCCTGCACTGGCGCCGGTGCCGGTATATTCCTGCTGCTGCTGGGCTTCGGATGGCTCCGCTTCTTCCCGCAGGGCACGCCGCAGGATTTGCTCCGCGACATCAGGGCCGGCATTCCCGCCCGCGCGCTCAAAGACCCGGACGCCCGGCTCGAGGCTTACCTGACGCGCCGTTACGGTCCCCTCAGCGATCCCGCCAACCGGCAGCGCGTGTTCCTCGAGTTCTTCGATCCCGAACGAATCAAGGTCCTCCAGCTCATCGTCCGGCATTCGCCTGACGAGCAGCGGCAGGCCAACATCGACGCCATGGCGCGCTGGATTGCCGCCTATCGGGAGGGCCTCGATCCCATCGAGCGGGCCGGTCTGGGTGCCCTGTTCCAGACCCCGGAAGGCCAGGCCCAGTTGCGCCGTGCCACCGCGCAGTACAACGCCCAGGATGTCCGGTACCGCGGCAGCACCACCCCGGTCATCTCCCAACTGCTGCGCACGATCAACGAGGTGGAACAGGCCCGGTGACCGGCGCCGCCCCCGCGACTCTCGATGCACATCAATGGCGCAAGGCAATCCTCGAACCACGGCCGCCGCCGGTTCGCGGCGTTGCCCCGCCGCGCCTTCACCCTCATCGAACTGCTGGTCGTCATTGCGATCATTGGGATTCTGTCCAGCCTCCTGTTGCCGGCGTTGGGCCGTGGCAAAGCCCGTGCCCAGTCCGCCGCCTGCCTCAGCAACCTGCACCAGATCGGCATCGCCCTCATGGTGTACGTGGATGACAACCGCGACCGACTGCCGTTCTGCGCCGGCTACCTTCCCAGCCAGCAGCCCGCGCTGCCGCCCATCACCACCACCCTCTTCCCCGGCCCGGGAACCAACCGGGTGTTCCACTGCCCTTCGGATCACAAGCTCTTCCCGGTGGAAGGAACGAGTTACGAATGGAATTTCTGGCTCAACGGCGCCCCCTATTCCGCCCCCCAATGGGCCGCCATGTACACCAACGAAGCCCTCGTGATCGTCAACAAGCTCTTCGGCGGTCGCGAAGACACCCCCATCCTGGGCGATGCCAACGTCCTCCACCCGGCCAGTTCGATCTGGATGGGCAAAAACGCGCTCTACTTCGATGGCCGCGTTCAGCCCGTCCGGTTGCCCTGAACCGCCAGATCCGACCCCTGCTGCAGGAGGAAGTGATTCCAGAGCTCCTGACATAGGACCCAACGCTCGCCGCTACTGGCGGGCCTTCTCCGCACATGCGAACGGCGAGGTGTGCGCACCGGAACCTGTCCGCTCTTCTGGACGTTCCGCAATGGGGACTGTTAACCTGTCACTCTGTCATCCTCGAAGGTTTTCGCGGGCTCTACCGGATCGATTCGCGGCCATGAACGGTCTGTAGAATCCTCGTCGTGGAGGATTCAGCGGAAAGAAGTCAGGTTTCGTCTTCGCTCCCGATGGACGAGGATCGGGCGCCGGTTTGGCTTCTCGACACATCGGCCTGCAAATCGCACAGTGGCTTCGTGAACGCGCTTCTTCGATTCCCCGCCCGGGCTGCCGGCTTCGGACTCGCGTTTCTCGCGGCCGTCGCCTTCGCACCCGCGGGCGCTCGGGCCGCCGCGATCACCCTGCCGGCGCCGGTTCACTTCGAAGACTTCGATGCCACGCCGGAAGGGGCCCTGCCCGAGGGCTGGACGCAGACGACCTACTCCGCCGTGCCGGATCCGCGGTTGAATCTCCAGTACCTCAACTCCGCGTCGTATGCGCGCTGGATAGTCGTCTCGCGGGATCGCTTCACCAACGCTTTCCTCAGCTACAACTCACACACCCCGACCACGGATTACCAGCGCGTGCTCTCCTCGAACCCGGCCAACGTCGTCAATGGCCAGGTGGTCAGCGATCTTGCCCGTGGCCGGTTCGCCTTCGGCAACTCGGGCTATCGCAGCGGCGGCAGCCAGGTCCTCTACCTGTTTTCGCCCGACTACGACCTGACCGGCCGAACGAACGTCCACCTCGCCTTTCACAGCATGTGGGAACAGAACCAGGACAGCCTCGGCGCGGTCGAGTATTCGGTGGACGGCGGCGCGACCTGGCTGCCGGTCGTCTACCTGATTGACGGTCCCCGCGTGTTGCGCTCGGGCGACGGCGCGGTGGACGCGCTGCGAACCCTCACCAACCGCTACAGCGACGTCGCAACCTATCTGGACCCCGTCAGCGGCCTGACCCGCGGCGGCACCTACGGGGCGTTTGTGGGCGTCGCCTCGAATCAGTGGGCCGCGCTCGCCCCCTTCATCAGCCCGCGCGTCGACGACAACCGGGTCGAGTCCAAGCGCGTGGAATTCCACCGCCTGCCGCTTGCCGACGACCAACCCCGGGTCCGCTTGCGGTTCGCGCACGCCGGCACGGACAGCTGGTATTTTGGCGTGGACGACGTCGGCCTTTACAGCATCGGCACCGGGGCGCCGCCGCTGGTGGTGGAGAGCACGGGCGACCTCCGCCTCAGCCTGGGCACGACGGCGACCTTCAGCGTCGCGGCGACCGGCGATCCGCCGCTCACGTACCAGTGGCGGTGCAACGGCACCAACATGCCGGGCGCCACCAACGCCATGCTCACGGTTCCCGCCACGCAAACCGGCCGGCAAGGGGTTTATGCCGTCCACGTGATGAACGCGGTGGGATCGGCGCTCACCGCGGGAGCGGCCCTCGAGGTCTATGCGCCGCGGGTTACGGGGCAGTGGGACTTCAACGGCGGCGACCTGCGGGCAACGGTGGGCGCCGACCTCGAGTACCGTGGCGATGCGGCGTCGCGAACGACCTTCGAGGCCATGCCCATCGCCGGTTCCCCCGCCCGGGTGATGGCGTTCGGAACCCACGGAGTCGAGGCCGGCTACCGGATGCGCCACGGGGCAAGGCCCAACGGCGGCGGCCGGTTCGTCAATCAGTACACCCTGGTGCTGGACCTCATGTTCCCCAGCTCGAGCACCGACCGCTGGCGCGCGCTGGTCCAGACCGATCCGTTCAACCACCGGGACAACGATGCCGACCTCTGCATCGGGGACGCCTTCACGTTGCCCGATCCGAATGGCGTGGGCGCCGAGGGCGCCTATCACGGTCCGATTGCGCCGGACGCCTGGCACCGCGTGGCGCTGGCCGTGGACTTGACGGCACCGCCCGCGCAGCGCCTGACGAAATGCGTGAACGGCCTCCGCGTCGGGACGCAACCGCTCGCGGAAGGCGTCGATGGCCGGCATTCGCTCGGCCCTGCCGTCTTGCTGTTCACCACGGGGCGCGGGGCAGGGGAGGGCACGCAGCCGGGGTTCGTCAACAGCATTCAGTTCGTGGACGGCTGGCTTCCGGAAAGCGCTCTGCTCGAATTCGGGACCGCCGCCGCGTCCGGGTTGCCCAGCGGTGACGCGCTGCCGCGCCTGGCGAGCTTCTCGTTTGGGGAGGGCGGATTGAGCTTCACATGGGAGGGAGGCGAGCCGCCCTTCCAGGTCGAGCACGCAGCGGGACTATCGTCGGCGGCCTGGACCGAGTCCGGCGGGCCCACCACGAATCGGATGGCGGTCGTTCAGCCGGCAGGCGCCACGCTGTTCTATCGGGTCCGGCAATTCACGCCGGCGCCGCGCACCGGCGAGGCATTCGATGGCGCCACCGCGGTGGCGACCGCGCAGCTCGTCCGGCCTGCCGGCGATTCCCTCGAGTTCGGCGGGCGGCCGGTGGACCTGGCCGTTGCGCCGGATGGCCAGTTTGTCTACGCGAAGGACAACCGCGGGATTGTGGCCGTGGACGCCGCCTTCTGGTCGGTCATCCAGGAGCTGAGCTTCCCCAGCGGCGGCGGCGGCTCGCTGCACGGTGTGATGGTGAGGGCGGATGGCCAGCGGCTGTATGCGACGGATTCCCAGAGCGGCCTCTGGGAAGGAGCCATTGCCGCTGACGGGACGGTCTCCTGGCTCCGCTCGATCATGCTGCCCGGGAATGGGGCCTCCTACCCCTGCGGGATTGCGTTGAATGAGGCCGGCACGCGAGCTTACGTGTGCCTGTCCCGGAACAACACGCTGGCCGTGGTGGATCTCGCAACCGGCAGCGTGTCGAGGCAGATCCCGGTCGGGCTGGCGCCTTTCGACGTGGTGTTGTCAGCCGACGGCACCACGGCGTACGTCTCGGACTGGGGCGGGCGCCGGCCCGGGGCGGGCGATCGCACCGCCCCTTCGGCGGGCTCCGCCGTGGTGGTGGAAGAACGGGGTGTAGGCTCGAGCGGAGCGGTGTCGGTGGTGGACCTGATGGCCGGTGCGCAGACGCATCTCATCCTCACGGGGTTGCATCCTTCGGACCTCGTCCTCAGTGCGGACGGCTCGCGGCTCTACGTGGCCAACGCGAACTCTGACACGGTGACCGTCATCGACACCGCCTCGAAGAGTGTCGCTGAGACGATCTCGGTGCGGCCGGATGCGGCTCTGCCCTTTGGCAGCGCCGCCAACGCGCTCGCCCTCAGCCCGGATGAGCGCCGGCTGTACGTCGCCAACGGCGGCAACAACGCCATCGCCGTGGTGGCGTTGCCCGGGGGATCCCGCAACCGGAGTGTCGTCGAGGGTTACATTCCGGCGGGGTGGTATCCCAGCGGCGTGGTGGCTCGGGGCGATCGCTTGTTGGTCTGCAACGCCAAGGGCCTGGGATCCCGCAACCGCCTGCAGGCCGGCACGAGTTGGAGCGTTTATTGGTATCTCGGCACCCTCAACCGCGTCGGCGTCCCGGACCCCGAGACCCTCAGCAAGCTCACCGCCCAGGTGTACGAGGACGCCCGCGTCCCGCAGATGCTGCGCGAGCGCGACGCCTCGATCAGCGACGTGCCGCCCGTCCCGGTGCCGGCGCGTTGGGGCGAGCCTTCCGTCTTCCGCCATGTGATCTATGTCGTGAAGGAGAACCGGACGTACGACCAGTTGTTCGGCGATCTGCCGCAAGGCAACGGCGATCCGGCGCTCTGCGTCTTCGGGCGCGCCGTCACGCCCAACCATCACGCCCTGGCCGAACAGTTCGTGTTGCTGGACAACTTCTACTGCAACGGCGTGAACTCGTCCGACGGCCACAACTGGGTCACCGAGGGGAACTCGACGGATTACATGGAGAAGTCCTTCGGCGGGTTCACCCGCAGTGCCCCGTGGGGCGACGACGCGCTGAACTACTCGTCCACGGGCTTCATCTGGAACAACGTCCTGGAGCATGGTCTGTCGTTCCGCAACTACGGCGAGTTCGACTATGCCGAATCCGTGCCTTCGAGTGCGACCTGGACCGGGATCTACCGCGACTTTGTCAGTGGCACGCGATCGATCCGCTACGTCCAGAACATCGGCATCGAATCCCTCCGGCCCTACAGCTCGACGAATGTCCCCGGCTGGAACATGAAGATCCCTGACGTCGTCCGCGCCGACGGGTTCCTCCGGGAACTGCAGGAGGCGGAAGCCACCGGGTTCCTTCCGCACTTCGTGTTCCTCTACCTGCCCGAGGACCACACGACAGGATCCTCGCCTGGATACCCCACACCGCGCGCCCAGGTCGCCGACAATGATCTCGCGCTGGGGCGCGTCGCCGAGGCGGTCAGCCGGAGCCGGTTCTGGACGAACACCTGCATCTTCGTGATCGAGGACGATCCGCAGGCGGGCTTCGATCACGTGGACGGCCACCGCTCGATCTGCCTGGTCATCAGCCCGTACACGAAGCGCGGGCGCGTGGTCAGCGAGTTCTACAACCAAACCGCGGTGCTGCATACCATGGAACGTATCCTCGGCCTGCCGGCGATGACCCAGCTTGACGCCGGCGCGCCCCTCATGACCGCGTGTTTCACGCCGGTCGCGGATTTCACCCCTTACTCCTGCCTGTCCAACAACATCCCGCTGGATGAAATGAATCCCGGCACGGCCTCGCTCCCGCCGCGGGAGCGCCACTTCGCCGACTTGAGCCTGAAACAGGATTTCGCCCATGTCGACGCCGCCAACGAGGACGAGCTCAACCGGATCCTCTGGCACTCGGTGAAGGGGGTGGACGCCCCCTATCCGGCGGAGTGGGCCGGCGCCCACGGCCGGGGCCTCAAGGCGCTGGGCCTCGCCCTGGCGCCGGACGAGCAAGATGGCGACGATTGAGCCGGATCGATAAGCCGTCTGGCAGTCTCTACGTCAGCCCAGATCGCCTTTTATGACGCGTACGGTTTCGAGTCGCCGACATTCACCTCGGGTGACTTGGCGGGGCAAGATGGCTGGACAGCCGGTGGTAGCAGCGGCGGCGCAGTCCCCCGGGTTGTTGCGGCGCCTGACCCCGTGGTCGGCCAGCAGGCCGTTCGTCTGGAGGTGCCCGACTTGCAGGGTGCCACATCGTTCATGGACCACGCGATCCCGACAATCACCAGCCCGGCCGGTCTGGTCGTGACGGTCAGCTACGACATCTACCGTCCGACACCGGCCGAGGGCAATGTTGCGCATAACCTGTGGTGGTGGTGGTGGGATGCGGGCGCGCCCACGTATGGGCTCCAGTGGGACCAAGCCGGCGGACAGACATTGCCCAACGGGTGGAACTCCGGGGCCGGCTCGGCGCCAACCGTGTTCGATCGTTACGCCAACGTCACGATGGTTTGGGACTTCACCCTGATGAAAGCCTTCTCGTCGTATGACGGGGTGGTCGTGGACAACGGGATCCCGATCAATGGCGTCACGAGTTTGAGCGGTTGGACGATCCAACTGGGCCATGACTCGGCAACGGGGAGCGGGGCGGGCCTGGCCTATATCGACAATTTCTCGATCACGGTCGTGCCCGAGCCGCGGCACGGCGCGCTTTGCGCAGGACTCTGTTTGTCTGGAATCGCGGTGTGGCGGAGGTTCGCCCGCCGCCGTTGACCGCCGAGGCTGACTCCTGGTCGTCGTGGGAACGACGGAGGCGGCTCGTCATCGGCTAGCGAGGCGCCGCCTCAGACCTAACGAAGTCCGCGATCCCATGAAGCCTCCCTGCCTTTCCGGACCCTCTCTCCCGCGCCTCGCTAATCGAGGACTCTAGTGTGGTGTTCCTCAAAGGGGTGGACATTCGTTGCCCCCAAAACGGCCTGGGACGCGCCCTGCACGGTTGTTGCTCTCCTTGCGAGTTTTGCGCGTTGTTGCGGCCTCCCCTCTTCCGGACTTCGCGGCAATCCGCTCCGGATCGGGAAAGCGGAACCCAGCGGTTTTTTCTGGTCAGCGCCCGCTGTTCTCCGGTGAAATCCTTGTGCGGCAACGCCCATGAGCGACTACTTCAACTTCGTCGATGGGTTGGTGATCCTGGCTTACATGGCGGGCATCATCGGCTTCGGTCTGTGGCAGGGACGCGGCCAGCGGAGCACGCGGGACTATTTCCTCGGCAGCAAGAACATGCCGTGGTGGGGCGTTGGGTTCTCGATCGTGGCCACCGAGACGAGCGCCCTCACGTTCATCGGGGTGCCGGCGATGGCGTTTGGCGCGGACGCCCTGACGTTCATTCAGATCATCTTCGGCTACGTGCTGGCGCGGGTGGTTCTGGCGATCGTGCTCGTCCCGCACTATTTCAAGGGGGAGATCTACTCGCCCTACCAACTGTTTGCCGACGCCTTCGGCCCGGCAGCGCGGCGCACGGCGGGCGGTTTCTTCCTGATTGCCGGGCTGATCGCCGCCGGTGTGCGGGTTTACATCACGTGTATTCCCATCCAGCTGATGTTCGGCATCAGCGAGAGCGGCATTGTCTGGACCATCATCTTCTTCACCGTGCTGTCGCTCACGTACACGTTCTTTGGCGGGGTGAAGTCGGCGGTCTGGGTCGAGGCGGTGCAGTTCCTGATCTTCCTGGGCGGCGGCCTGTTCACGCTCTGTTACATTCCGACGCTGATGGACGGGGGCTGGGGCGGGACGCTGGCGATCGCCGCGGACGGCGGGAAGCTCCACTGGCTGAACGGGGCGTTCACCCTGGCCAAGCCGTTCAACCTCTGGATGGGCCTCATCGGCGGCACGGTGTTCGTGATGTCCACGCACGGGGCGGACCAGCTGATCGTGCAGCGGGTGCTGACGTGCCGGTCGGTGGCGGATGGCCGCAAGGCGCTGCTGTTGAGCGCCGTGCTGATCCTGCCGCTGTTTCTGCTCTTCCTGCTCGTGGGCGCGATGCTGTGGGCTTACTACCAGGCGAATCCCAACATGCCGATCCCGATTCCCGAAGCCCGTCCCGGGGTGGGCAAGAACGATTACGTCTTCCCGATCTTCATCCTCACGAAGGTGCCGCACGTGTTCAAGGGTTTCCTCATCGTCGCGATTCTTGCCGCCGCGATGTCGTCGGTCAGCGCGGCGTTGTCGGCGCTCTCCTCGGTGTTCACGATGGACTTCTACAAGGGGCTGACGCGCCGGGCGCACAGCGAGGAGCACTACCTGAGGTTCAGCAAAGGCTCGACGCTGTTCTGGGCGGTCTTGCTCGTGCTGGTGGCCTTTCTGACGCGGGAGGTGACGAGTGTCATCAACACCGCGCTCGCGCTCAACGGGCTGACCAACGGGGCGGTGCTCGGCGGTCTGGTGCTGGCGCTTTGGTGGCGCCGAGGGGGTGCCGCGCCCCTGGTGGCCGGCATGCTGACCTCCCTCGTGTGCATGGTCGGCATTTACACCTTCCTGCGCGCCGAGGTCGCCTGGCCATGGTTCACGCTGATCGGCGCCACCATCACCATCGGCGTCGCCTCGTTGCTCCGTCGGTTCCTTCGCGGATTTGGGGGCTTGACGAAGGGTCCGTGATGGGAGGAACATCAAGGTGAGGCTCATCGTCCTGCTCGCGACGGGAGGCAACCTGCTGCGAGCGGACAAACAAGCGCAAGCAGCGCCATGGCGATGGCAGGGCAAGGAATCAACAACGAGGACCGCGGAGGACTGATATGAGAAGCATTGCATCCAACCGAACGTTGCGGGCTGCGGCGTGTTTTGCGGCGTGCATGGCGAGCCTGAGCGTGGCCTTGGCCCAGTACTCGACGGGCTTCGAGAACCCGCCTTTCGTTTCGGGCGGGTTGCACGGTCAGGACGGGTGGACCTCGGGCGGCGCGGTGAGCGTTCGCGCCGCGGCGGAGATCGAAGCCGAGTTGATGGCGTCGGGTTTGACGCCGGAAGAGGCCGTGCACAGTGGCGATCAGGCACTCCTGGTCTCGGGGGCGGGCAGCGGGGTGACGTCCCGGCACACGGTGGCCGGATTGGACACGCTGAACCAGGTGCTCCTCGATGTCTGGGTCCGGCCGTTGGGAGCACGCGCCGATATCGGGGCGACGAGCCTCGGAAACACCTTCGTCGTGCTCGAGGACAGCAGCAATGCCACGGCGGGTCGGGCGGCTGCGTTCCGGTTTGGGTACTATGACAATGGCAGCGGCAGTGTGGCGTCGCACCTGGATTACGCCTCGAGCGGGACTGGCATCTGGCAGGACAGTGGTCTCTTGTGGGATGCTGACACCTGGTACAACATCCAGATGCTGGTGAATTTCACCACACAGACCTACGATCTCGTGGTGGATGGCGCGCAGATCAACACCAGCCCGATCGCGTTTTACGCCGGCAACGTCGTCCCGAGTGCTGGGGCCGTGCGTCTCTACCGGGGCAGCAATCAGGCGGGGATGATCGTGGATGACGTGGCGGTCATTCCCGAACCGGGAACGTTGGCGCTGCTGGTTCTTGCCGGATGCGCCTGGGTGTTGCGGAGAAAGCGTTTATGAAACGAATACCCGGAATCGAAATCGTGTTGAAGGGCGCAACGGTTGCCGTGGCGATGGCTCTGGTTGGCGGCATGCCCGCTGCGGCGCAGACGGTGATCGATTTCGAGGCGCCGTATTACGTCTCTGGGCCCTTGCAGGATCAGGACACGTGGACGGTGGCCAAGACCAACGAGGTGGTGCTCACCGCAACCGAACTGGCTGAGAACCTGACCCAAGCCGGGTTGGTGGCGGGCACCACGGTGCACGGGGGCAACCAGGCCATGCTCGCCTCCCAGGCGGGGAGCGGTGGGGCATCGGTCCGCCCGATCGAGGGCTACACCGCGGCCCGCATGGTCAGTCTGACGGCTTGGGCGCGTCCCCTGACGCCGCGAACCGACGGCGCGGTCAATCTTGGCAACATCTTCCTGACCATGGAAGACTGGGGCAACGTGCGGGCGGCCGCTTTCCGGTTCGGCTATGACGCGCCCACGGGCAAGGCGCACATCGACTGGGCCACCGACAGCACGGCTTTGTGGCAGGACTCGGGCGTCGCGTGGACGAGCAACACGTGGTACCAGATCACGATGACCGTGAATTATGCGGCGAAAACGTACGACTTCGCCGTCAATGGCACCAAGATCAACGCGGAGCCCATTCCTTTCTACGGAGGCAACAGCTCGGAGAACCTTTACCAGATCCGCGTCTATCGGGGCAGCAACCAGGCGGGGATGATCCTGGACGATATCACGGTCACCGATGTGACCCCGGTCGGCCCGTTCTTGGGGGTGCTCGAGGGCACGGCGTTTGGATGGAGCTTCGACATTTGGGACGCCTTCGATGGGGCGACGCCGGACATCAGCACGATCGCGGTCAAGGTGGATGGCGTGACGGTCGTTCCCACCCGGATCACCCAAAGCGGCAACATCGGCAGCGGCGACGGAACGGGGGTGACCACCGTGGCGTACGAAAGCACCACCCCGATCTACCTCTCCGGATCGACGCATCTCGTTGACGTGGATTTCGGAGGGTCGGGCTTCCCGCCGGTGCATGCATCCCTCGAGTTCACAGTGCCGATGGCGGAAGGCGCCTTCGACCGGGTCCAAGGGTACGTGGCGCGCTTTCAGGGCAAGGCCGCCTATGGCGGCAGGGGCAGCGGGCACACGGGCGTAGCCGGCGATTACGCGGTGGATATCGGGACTCCGGCCCGTCAGAACAACAACCTCGTGGTGACCGATGGAGGTTTCCTGGCCCGTTTGAACGACGCCGCCGCTGCGGATACGGTGACGATGTCGTTCTGGGTGAGGCACCGGCAGACAGCCTCGACGTCCGTGTTTTGGGCGTATTCCTCGAAAGCGCCGGACAACCGTGGCATGCAGCTGCACTGTCCGTATTACAGCAACCAGGATGCCGCGGTGTTCTTTGACTCCGGCGGCACTGCGGCGGAGAACCGGGTGTCGGCAATGATGACCACATTTCCGGCCTACGACGGACTGGACACGTGGTGGAACGTCTGGCACCACGTCGTGGCGGTCAAGAGCGGCGCCGTCAAGCAGGTCTGGATCGACGGCGAGTTGTTGCTGTCGGCGTCGGACCAGGCGGCCTTGTTTGCGGATATCACCCGGTTGTACTTGGGCTGCGGCATCTCCGGCGGCGCCCCCGCCTTGTCGATCGACGGTTGGCTGGACGACGTGGCGGTGTACGCGACGGCGCTCGATCAGGCGGCCGTGGCCGCCCTGCACCAGGGAACGGCACCCGACCAGGTGCCCGCGGCGGCAAGCCTGCTGGCCTGGTGGGATTTCAACGACGCTCCGGACCTCAGCTTCGAAGGGCAGGGCGACCAACTCGTCGTCACGTTCACCCACGTCCTGCAAACGTCCCCGAGCATCCTCGGCCCCTTCGTGGACCGGTTCGACCTCAAGAGCCCTTACACGCACAATCCGGCGTCGGGACCCCGGATGTTCTTCCGCACCCGGAAGTGACGGGCGCAGTGCGGCGACCGACGTTACCGATTGCAGCCGATTTCGGGTGGATTCCCGGTGGAGGAGGGGTATGGTGGACGCCACACCATGACCATGGCGATGCTCTGCATGCAGGTGGCGGTCCCTTGGGGTCCGCTGTCGAACCGGGACGTTTGGTTGCTCCTGGCACCGATTGCAGCCATGCTCCTGACCTGCCTGATCTTCCGGGAGCGGCATCGCAGCATCCGGCGGTTCCGGGTTTGGTTCCTGTGCGAGGGATTGCCCATTTGGATCATGCTGACGATCGTGTTCCTGGTGGTGCTGCTCCTGATGCGGCTCTAGAGTCCTCGACTTGTGGAATATGGGGTCAACAGGTCAAGTTTGGCCCCTGCCGTTCCAGGCCTCCCCACCTTCCGTCGAGGACTCTACACTAGAAACTCAAAACCGCGCCCAAACGAGGGCAGGAGAAGAGACTGCGCCGTGTCTGGATCCTGGAAGCGCTGGGCGCCAATCTCGAGTGGAAAGCGCCGGAGGGCCGGCGCACGTCCGGTGGTGTGGGAGGGTGCCGGGGCGCAATCCCCGGCACCCGACCCGATCAAAAGCTGGCGCTCGCGCCACGGCCCCCTGATCCGCGCGATAGCGTCTTGGCCTGTCCCGCCGTAGCCTGGCGACTCAGTCCTTCGAGGAAGGCCGAAGTCCGGGCGAAGGCGGAAGTGCTGTCCCCAGCCGCTTTGGTGCTTGCTACTTGCTCTTGTTGGGATAGGGCGGCGGCGTGGGGATCTTGACCGGATTCTGTTCCATGAGCTTCCGGATCTCCTCGATTGCCCGCAGCAGTTGATCGTCGGTTCCCTCGAATTCATGGGCCGGGTCATTGTCGACGACGATGTCAGGCTCGACGCCCACGCCTTCCATGATCCACTCCTTGGCATCGAGGTCGAACCGGGAGAACTCGGGCCGGTTGAGAGTCCCGCCGTCGAGCAGGGGCAGGCTCCCGCGGATGCCGACGACGCCGCCCCAGCTGCGCATACCGATGATGGGTCCGAGGCCGTGCTTGCGGAAGCGATAGCCCACGATGTCGCCGTCCGAGGCCGAGAACTGGTCGAGGAGCAGGATCTTGGGTCCGAGGACCTGACCGGAGGGATCGACATTGACGGCGCCGTTGCGGGCGATGGTCCACATGGCCGGCTCGCGTCGGAGGCGCTCGATGATCATGGGGGAGACATTGCCGCCGCCGTTGGCGCGGCAATCCACGATCAGGGCTTCCTTGTGAAGCTGCGGGTAGTAAAACTTGGCGAACTCGTTGAGGCCGGGCACGCCCATGTCGGGCACGTGGACATAGCCGACCTTGCCGTCGGTGGCGTTGCTGACGGTGGCGATGTTATCGAGCACCCACTTGAGGTAGTAGAGGGGTTGCTCGTCGTCGATGGGCACGACCACTTCATCCCGGGCCCCCTCGGCCTTGGGCTCGCTGTTGACCCGCAGCGTGACCTGCCGGTCCGCCTTCCCGACCAGCGCGGCGTAGACATCCACCATGGCATCCGTGGGCCGGCCGTCGATGGCCACGAGATAATCCCCGGGTCGGACGTTCACGCCGATCTCGGTGAGGGGCGAGCGGAGTTTCTTGTCCCAGTTCTGGCCGGGGAGGATGCTGGTGATCTGGTAGAATCCGGACGGCTGATGGCGGACCAGCGTGGCCCCGAGGAGGCCGAGGGGGATGCGCTCCGCCTTGGGCATGTCGCCGCCGCCCACGTAGCAGTGGCCGAGGTTGATCTCGCCGATCATTTCGCCGATGACGTACGTCAGGTCGGCCCGATGTTGGACGTGAGCGAGCAGGGGTTCGTAGCGCTTGCGCATCGCTGGCCAGTCGACCCCGTGCAGGTTCGGGTCATAGACGAAGTCCCGCATTTGCCGCCAGCATTCCGCGTAGATCTGACTCCACTCCGCCCGGCGATCGAGCTGGACCTTCAGGTCGCCGAGGTTGAGGGTCTTCTCCTTGGTATCGATCTTGCCCGTGGGCAGGTCGATGATGGCGTAGCCGCCTCCCGAGACGAGCATCTTCTTGCGATCGGCGGAGACGCGGTACCCGCCATGGTCGCCGAGCTCGGTCTCCTTTTCCTTCTCGAAGTCGTAGACATACAGCTTGCCCTTGCGGACGTAGTAGAGTTTTTCGCCGACGGACGTGAGCTGGCCGTAGGTCGAGGCTGGCAGCGGCAGAGACGCGATACGCCCCTGGAGACCGTCCGCGTCGACCTTGACCGCGACCTTCTTCTCCTCCTTCTTTTCATCCTTCTTCTTGTCGTCCTTGGCGGCATCGGCCTTGGCCTCGTCGGCCTTCGCCTGATCCCCCTTGGCGGCATCGGCGGCGGGCTTGGCATCAGGGGCACCCGCGGGGTCCTTGGGCGGCGTGGCGTCGGGTTTGGCGGTGTCCGCCGGGGTGTCCTTCTTCACCTTGACCTCGTCGCTCTTGGGCGCAAAGGGGGACTTGGCGTCCTTGGTGAGCGTTACGAAGTAGATGTTGGCCATATTGTCGTAGACATGGTTCCACTCGGTCTGGCCGTAGTTGGGATTGAAGGTCCGTTCGGAGACGAAGAAGAGGTATTTGCCGTCGGCGCTGAATTCGGGCTGGCCGACGTCGAACCAGCCGTCGGTGACCTGGGTCTTGGCGCGGTCAGCGACAGAGTAGATCCAGATGTTGGGGAACCGTCGTTCCTCGGGGCGGGTGTAGGCGATCCACTGGCTGTCGGGCGACCAGCAGAAGTCGACGATTTCCCAGGCAGCGCTTTGGTCGACGACGGTGACGGTGCGGGACTCGACCTCGACGCACTGGAGGCGGTTCTTCTTGTCCCCCCAGAGGAGGTGCTTCGAGTCGGGAGACCAGACGGGCTGGTACTTGTAGGTATCGGCGTTCTGGGTGAGCTGGGTGGGTTCGCCGCTGCCATCCTGGGGCCGGATCCAGATCTCGGTCTCGCCGGACGCGTCGGAGACGTAGGCAATGAACCGGCCGTCGGGCGACCAGGTCGCGCCGCGCTCGTGGACGCCAGGGGTCTGGGTCAGGTTGCGCGTCGGGCCGTTCTTGGCCGGCACGGTGAAGATGTCGCCCCGGGCCCCGAACACGGCCCGGGCGCCATCGGGGGCGATGTCGTAGCTCGAGACGCTGCGGCTGACATCGCGAAGTCCACCGCGGCCGATGGCGAAGTCTTCGCGGATCTCGATTGGAACGCGGGTGGCCTGTTCGGTGGCGAAGTCGAACCGGTGGATGAACCCGCCGTTTTCGAACACGATGGCGTCGGGACCGAGCGACGGGAACTTCACGGCGAACTCGGTGAATCGGGTGAGTTGTCGGACCTGGCCGGTCTTGAGGTCGTGGACGTAGAGATTGGCCTGCCGGTTGTCATCCCGCTCCGAGACGAAGTAGATCCGATCCCCGTGCCACATGGGGAAGAGGTCCTGGGCGGGGTTGTCGGTGAGTTTCTCCGTCGTCTTTCGCTCGAAGTCATGGATCCAGATCTCGTCCGCCTGGCCGCCGCGGTAGCGCTTCCAGGTGCGAAACTCGCGGAAGACGCGGTTGTAGGCGAGGCGCTTGCCGTCGGGGGAGAAGGAGCACCAACCGCCGCGCGGGAGAGGCAGGACCTCGGGCGAACCGCCGTCGAGCCGCGCGAGGGTGAGATTCGCCTTCCAGGCATTCCACTGGATCCGCCGGGAGCGGTAAACGATGGTGTTCGCGTCGCGCCAGGTGAGGACGATGTTGTTCGGACCCATGCGGTCCGCGACGTCATCGCGTTCCAGGGTGGCGGTGTACGTCAGGCGGCGCGGCGGTCCTCCCTGGGCGGGCATGACATAGACCTCGGTGTTGCCGTCGTATTGCGCATTGAACGCCAGCCACTGGCCATCCGGGGAAAAGCGCGGGAACATCTCGTAGCTCGACTCGTCGCTGGTGAGGCGGCGGGCGACGCCGCCTGTCGAGGGCACGGTGTAAAGATCGCCGGCGTAGCCGAAGACAATCTGATCCCCGTGGATCGCCGGGAACCGCAGCAGACGGGCCTCTCCCGCGGCGGGTTCGAGCGGCAGAGTCCAAAGCGCCAGCAAACCGCAGTACCACACTCCCCACCGGGCGAGCCAGGATGAACAACGCATGGAATAGGATTTTCGGAGAGCGGCCCGGAAACAAGCCTGAAATCCGGGGGATTGCATTTTGGCTGGATCCTCGCGACAGTGATCTCCGTGGAACCGGGAGAGCACGCCATGGACAGTTCGCCGCCGCACACGCCCTCGGGGGCCCGCGCCTGGCGCCATTTGACCGGGGTGCCGGCGGAGACGGTGCATCCGGGAACGGCCTTGAGCCGGCTGCTGGCCTGGTGCGAAGCGCAGGGGGCATCCGACCTGCATGGCCAGGCCGGAAAACCGTATGCCCTGCGCGTGCAGGGCCGGCTGACGCGGGTGCCTGCCGAGACCTTCCCGGCGCCGACCGACGACGGCCTGTATCGGGCTTTCGAGGAGACTTTCTCACCCACGCTCTGCCAGCGCATTGAACAGGAGCGGGAGGTGGACCTGAGTTTCTACCATGGCCCGCTGCGGTACCGCGCCAATTTCAGCAAGCAACTCGGCCGGCAGTCGTTCTCCTTTCGCACCGTGCCGCCCCAGCAGTTCCGCCTCCGGGACCTGCAGTTGCCCGAATCATTGCGAACCCTGGTCGACGAACCGCGCGGCCTGGTGCTGGTCACCGGCCCGGCAGGGCAGGGGAAGAGCACAACCGTCCGCGCCCTGATTCAGGAACTTAACGAGACCCGCGCCTGTCGGATCATCACGATCGAGGATCCGATCGAGTACATATTCACCGATCGATGCGCCCAATTCGAACAGCGGGAAGTGGGGCTCGACACCGCGTCGTTTGCCGACGGCATCCGGAATGCCATGCGGCAGGATCCCAACGTCATTTTTGTGGGCGAGATCCGCGACCGGGAGAGCATCTTCGCCGCGATGCAGGCGGCGGAGACAGGCCACCTCGTGCTCAGCACGCTGCATGCGGATTCGGTCGCCCAGGCGATCGGGCGGTTGCGGGAGCACTACCCCGTCGGAGAACAGGACGGTTTGAGCGGGTTGCTGGCGCGCAACCTGAACGCGATGGTCTGCCAACGCCTGCTCCCGAACGTGCAGGGCACGCGCACCCCCTGCGTCGAGGTCATGCGGCGCAACCGCGGGATCCAGGACGCAGTGGCGGCGAACGATCTCACGCTCCTGACCGGCATCATGGAGGCCGCCGTCCACGAGGGAATGCACTCGTTCGACCAGTACCTGACCGAGTTGCTTGCCGCCGGCGTGATCACCCGGGAGACCGCCCTGACCTACGCGGTCAACCGTCACCGCCTCGAGATGACCCTGCGCGGGTTCCACAGCCCGGCGCCGATTCTGCGTCAGAACCGATGACGTCATGCTGGCACTGATTCGCATTGTGCTGACGGTGGGACTGGCCTACGGCCTCATGCAGGCGGCGCGCAACGCCGAGGCCGCCCCCGCCACGGGCGATCTCACGAACGCCTTCTGGCTCGCCTACTGCGTGGTGGTGGGCTTCCTTGCCGCAATCGCCTGGGCCCCCTGGCTGGGGACGAAGCTCGCCGACCCGCTCACCGGCGTGATCACCGACACCGCCTGCGCCGAAGCCGGCGGCCGCCTGATGCGGGTGATCCGCTGGTTCGCCCGGCGGGGCCGGATCCGCTGGGTGCGCTGGCTCTGCTTCATCGAGGGCGTCCGCCACCCCGATTCGCCCGCGCCCTTCATCACCGGCCTCGACCATGCCCGGCCCGGATCGTGGCTGGAACGGATCTACGCGCGCGAGGTCTATCGCTTCAGCAACACCCGACAGTGCATCCGCGCCCATCAGATCCTGAAGGATCACGGGGTCGTCCCGCCCCGCCATCCGAATCCCGAAGTCCAACTCGTCCTGATGTCGATCGAGAAGGCCGCCAGGCCCGATGCGCCCACGCTGGCCGTTCCGCCCTCCTCGCCCCCAGGCCTCCAGCGGAATGAGCGGATCCGGCTCTTCGACGCCGGAGAATCGCCGGCGAAGCCGCCGGACCGCGGGGAGCAGCCGTCGGATCAGAAACCCGATCCGGGAGGGACGCCGTGAAGACGGGATTGTTCTGGTTTCTCCACCGGCTCCTGGTGGGCTTGTTCTGGTGCCTGTGGCTCGGGGTTGCGGCGTTCGTGTTCCAGCACCGGGCCGCCCTCGAACCGGCGGTGGACATGGCGAGACTCTGGTGGCATCGGACGCCGGAGGCCCGGCAACCGATCGGAGAGCTCTCGGGACGCGTTGTGAGGATTCATACCGGGAGCAGCGTGCAAGTGCGCGATGATCGGGGATGGCTGTTCAACTACGGGCTTGCCGGGGTCGAAGCGCCCCGGGCCGGGCCCAACGCCAGCCCGAAGGAGCAGACAGAGGCCAAGGCCGCGGCCGACGCCCTTGGCCGATGGGTGCTCGGCACCAACGTCGTGATCGCAGTGACCCTGGCCAACCCCCAGACGCGGACCGGCCTCGGGCTGGTTCGGACCGCCCAGACCAACGTCAACGAGGCCATGCTCGGCGAGGGCCACGGCCGATTCGCGCCCGGTCAAATCCGGGGTTTGCCCCTGAAGGATCAGTACCGGCTGCAGCGGGCGGAACGCTACGCCCGGGAGCGGCGACTGGGCGTCTGGAACGGCAGGGACCCAACTTGACCTGTTGCCCCCATTCTCCGCAAGTCGAGGACTCTAGCGAGGCGCGGAGGCAGGGTGCCCCGCTCTCCCCCGACGCTTCTTCTGGACTGCATGCTTCATCGGTCTGATGCGCGCCTCGCCGGGTCGGGGCCGGGCCCGGAGGTGAATCGGGCACCCTTCGTAGCCAAAGGCGCGGCGCAGTTCGCCGGCCAGGTATTTCTCGTAGGCTTTCGAGAACAGTTCGTCGCGGTTGACGAAGAGCAGGAAGGTGGGCGGCGAATGCCGCGTCTGGGTCGCGTAGAAGAACTTCAAACGCGCCCCGGTGGCGCTCACCGGTTGGCGCCGTTCGATCGCGTCGCGGAGCGTCCGGTTCAGGAGCGCGGTCGGGATCCGCTGTCCGAGTTGGGCGGCGATGTAGCGGACGGCTTCGAGCAACCGGTCCAGATTGAAGCCGGTCTGCGCCGAGGTGAACACCACCGGCGCGTAATCCAGGAAGAACAGCCGCTCCTGGACCCATCGGCCAAAAGCGGCCAGTGAGTGCGGAGGCGCTTCGGGGTCCGACCTCGACGGCCGGGTCCGGCCGCGGTCTTTGGCCTGAGCCTGCTGCACGTGCTCCTGGAAGAGATCCCACTTGTTGATCACCAGCAGGCAACCCTTCCCCGCCGCCACAATCCGGTCCGCAATCTTCTTGTCCTGTTCGAGGATCCCCGACTCCGCATCCAGGACGAAGACGACGACGTCGCAGCGGTCAATCGAATCTTCCGCCCGCTTGACGCTAAAGAACTCGATGGAATCGGACACCCGGCGGGTCTTGCGGATCCCGGCGGTATCGATGAGCAGCCAGCGTTCCCTTCGGCCGTCGGTCTCGATCTCGAGCGGCACATCCACCGCGTCGCGCGTGGTGCCCGGCACGGGGCTGACAATCACCCGCTGGGATCGGGTGAGCGCGTTCACCAGGGACGACTTGCCGACGTTGGGCCGGCCCACGATGGCCAGCTTGAGCGGAGCAGTCTCCGCCGGCGCGCCGGGAGCGGCTGGATCCGGCGCGGCGGCCGGAGCCGGCAGCCCGCGGACTGCGGCATCCAGCAGCGGCCGGATCCCGCGCCCGTGAATCGCGGACACGGGAAACACCGGTTCAAAACCCAGTTCGGAGAACTCCGACAGTCCGGCTTCCGTGTCCGTGTGGTCCGCCTTGTTGACCACGAGCAGCACGCGCCTCCCCGACCGGCGCAACCGTTCTGCCACCTCCCGGTCCAGCGGGACGATCCCCTCGCGAATGTCAACCACCCAGAGAATCACGTCGGCAGCTTCCAACGCCAGATTCACCTGCTCGATCGCCGCCCGCGTGATCGTGTTGTCGGCCTTCTCCCCCTGAGACAAGCCGATCCCGCCCGTGTCAACGAGCGTGAAAGGACGGCCGCGCCATTCGGCTTCCGCACTGATCCGGTCCCGGGTCACCCCTGGCTGGTCATGGACGATGGCGATGCGCCGTCCAACGATGCGATTGAACAGCGCTGACTTCCCCACGTTCGGACGGCCCACGATGGCGATCAAACCCGGCATGGATCCCAAGATGTCGGAGCCGCCCGCCCAACGGAAGGCAAATCCGCACATCCGCTTGACTTTCATGGTCCAAGGCCCTAAACGGGGGTTGGACACGCACCGCACACTTCGGACGGCACTCGTTGTGAAATCGTGGCTGGGCATCTTGCTGTTGACCTTGGGCTTGTCGTGCATGGCGCGTGGCCAAGGCTTCATCGTCGGCTTCAGCCAATCGGTGTATGAGATCGACCCGGGCAAGCTCGTCACCGTCCCGGTCGAGTTCAAGTCCACGTTGCCGGTCGGGATCTTCAGTTTTGGCATCCGCTTTCTGCACGACCCTGCCGACGCACCCTTCCTGAGCGATCTGGCGATCCAGGTGCCGGTGGAGCTGGACTTCGATGGCGTGAATGGCGCAGGGGCGGCCAGGTACTTCGGAGCCGGCTGGGGCGGGGTCAAGGGAACCGTGGACTTCGACGCCAATCCGATCGAGTACTACACGGGAACGCTCCTCGCCGTTTTTCAGTGGACGCCCCCCAAGCCCGGCTCGTTTCTCCTGACCCTCGAGATCCTGCGGACGCTGGGGCCCACGGAACAGGTGTTCGTGGCCGGGGACGGCACGGTGCTGGACAGTCAACTCCAGTTCGGCAGCGCCCGCGTGCTCGTGATACCCGAGCCCGGTCCCATGGTGCTGCTCGGCCTGGGCGTGGTGGCGGTCGTAGCCTCATCGCGGACCCGGTCTGCAGCCGCGGGCGGTGACCGCGGCGGGCGCAGGGGAACGCGAACGGTTCCCGCGCCGCCCCCGCCGTGGGCGACTCCAGGACGTCGTCGCGGACGCGGTCTGTAGCCGCGGGCGATGACCGCGGCGGACGCAGGGGAATGCGAACGGTTCCCGCGCCGCCCCCAGCGTGGGCGGCTGGGGAGAAGTGTTTATTTATGGCCATGACGACTGCTAATCCTGAAACTCGCCACCCCACACGGAGGCAATTTCTCACAGCAACGGCAGTGACGGTGGCGGCGCCCTGGGTCGTTCCGGCCTCCGTCCTGGGCGGCGAGAACAAGCCGGCCCCCAGCGAGCGCATCAGCCTGGGCATCATCGGCGTTAACGGCATGGGGAGTGCCAATCTCGCGAATTGCGCGGCACATCCGGACGTGGTGGTGACCGCGATATGCGATGTGAGCGCGGCGCGCCGGGAGGCGGCGGTGGCCCGGCACCAGGCGACGGCGAAGGGGCACACTGACTTTCGCGAATTGCTGGCCCGCGCGGATGTCGATGCGGTGATCATTGCCGCGCCGCCCCACTGGCACGCCCTCATGGCAATCGAGGCCGTGAAGGCGGGCAAGGACATCTACCTGCAGAAGCCGATGACGCTCTACCCGGCGGAGACGCTGGCGGTGCGCAACGCCGTGAACCGGCACCAGCGCATCAGCCAGGTCGGAACCCAGATCCACGCCGGCCAGAACTATCGCAATGCCGTGGCGTGGGTCCGTTCCGGCCGGCTGGGGCCCATCCCGATGATCCGCACGCTCAACGTGATGAACCAGGGCCCCAACGGCATCGGCACCGCCCCTTCACAGCCGCCCCCGGCGGACCTGGATTGGGACCGCTGGTGCGGCCCGGCCCCGGCCGTTCCCTTCAATGCCCTGCTGTTTGCCGATTCCTATCACCATTGTTCCTTCATGGACTACTCCGGCGGGTGGACGCCGGGCATGGCGCCGCACATCATTGACTTGCCCATTTGGGCGCTCGACCTGGGGCTCCCGGTGCGCACGTACTCGAGGGGCGGACGTTTCGTCGTGAAAGGCGACGGCGACGCACCGGACATCCAGGAGGTCATTTGGGAATACCCCGAGACGACGATGACCTGGATGATGAGCCTGTGCAACAGCTTCGCCTTCGATTTCGGCCGGGGCACCCCCGCGCGCCGGCTCGGCATCTACTTCCATGGACTCAACGGCACGTTGATTGCCGATTACAACCGCTGCGAAGTCGTCCCCGAAGGCCCGATGTTGAAGGACACGGCGCCGCCCGCCAGCGACATCCCGCCGTCTCCCGGGCATGAACGCGAATGGTTGGATTGCATCAAGTCGCGACGCCAGCCAAGCTGCAGCGTCAATTACCACTACCGGATCGACCTCGCCCTCACCGTGGCCAACCTCTCCATGCGCCTCGGTCGCGCCCTGCGCCTGGATCCCGCAACCGGGGCCATCCTCGACGATCCCCAAGCGGCCGAGAGCGCCCGTCCGATCTACCGGTCCCCCTGGAAGTTCCCGGCGGAATACCTGTGATTAATTCGAGTACCCGGACCAATTCTCGTCCTGGGCGATCTCGTACTTGATGTCGTAGTTCTTGCCGCCCCGGACCCACTCGACGTGGGCGTCGCACATGAGGATGTTGCCGCCTTCGTCGCTGTGGTTGTCGCATTTGTCGGGACGGTTGTTTCGGGCGAGGCCGGGGCCTTGGCGGTCGCCGTCCATGATGAGCCAGATCTGGCTGGCGCTGACCGGTTGCCCCTTGAGACCGTACAGGGAGTTCTTGTGGATGTAGTTCCCGACGGATCGCTCGGACTTCTTGATGCCCCCCACGGACACCCATTTCCCAAAATACAAATGGCTTTGGGCGGTGTTCCCGTCGTTGTTCATGAAGCCGAAGATCTCGTAGCTGACGCCCACCAATTGGTTGCTCGTCCCGGATCGTCGCTGCGCCTGGACCAGCATGTCCCGCAGCACCAACCGTCCGTTCTGGGGATGCCGGACCTGGTTGGTGGCAATGAAGTTCTGCGTGGCGGGGCAAATGAACACCGATCGCCCAACGGACGACGGGATGTACTCCGGGAAAAGCCAGGTCAGATCATCGTCGGCATCGTCATACGTTCCGGAGAGATAACCCTGCGAATCGTCGTGGCCATACATGGTCATGCCAATGCCCATCTGGCGCAGGTTGTTCATGCAGGCGGTGCGCTGGCCCTTCGCCTTCGCACGGCTGAGCGCGGGCAGGAGCAGTCCCGCCAGGATGGCGATGATGGCGATGACCACCAGCAGCTCAATGAGCGTGAACGCCATCGGCCCGCCACGCGTCGCCCATCGGCACAACCGCCGGCTCGCGCCGGATTGGCTTCGAATCAAAGCTGGCGGTAACACATCATCCACTTCCATAGGAGGTATCCATTCAGTCAGCGGTCAGCGCGACACCGGATGCCTACGCCCGGGGACAGGAGGTGTCAAGACCATCCGCGACGTGGGCTATCGCTTCGAACTGCCCTGAGCCGGACCGGATCCGGCCGGCCGCAGGTCGTAACACTCCAGGTGCTCATGGTAGCGCAGGTAGAGACGCTTGTCGAGAATCACCGGGTGCGCCCAGGCGTCGCTCACCCGTCGCGGGACGAGGCGGAAGCGGCTGACAAACTCGAAAGCCGACGGCGTGGGTTTGACCAGCGCCATCTCGCCGTCCTCGCCCAGGCAATAGAGATGGCCGTCGGCATAGAGAACCGAGCCCTTGGCGAGCGCATCGGTCTCGTAGCGGATCGCGCCCGTCTTCGCGTCCAGGCAGGCCCACCCTTTCCGATTGCGGTACCAGGCGCCATAGAGGGCATCGCCGACCCGCAGGATCCCGCCGTGGCAGGTGTCGAGTTCCGTGGTCCAAAGCCGCTCCACCCGCACGCCCGGGGCCTCCGGACCCGAGTGGATCCGGAAGAGACCGCCCTCGGTTGTGTCGGGCGCGGTAACGAAGACGGCGTTGTCGACCAGGACCGGCGTGGCGGCGATGACCGAGTACCGCGTGCGCAGGGGTTGGGTCCAGAGCAAGGCGCCGGTGTCGGCGTCGGCACCGAAGACATGGCGGGTGGCGCAACCGACCAGCAGACGGCGCTCCGCCATGCGGAGCAGAATGGGGGAGGCATAGCTCGCATTGTCCACCTTCAGTCCAGCGACGTTCGTGTCCGCGTCGGCCGCAGCGGTGCCGTCCGGGCGAAGCCGCAGCGGGGCGCTCTGCATCACGGTCTCGCCGGTCTGAACGTCCAGGGCGACCAGCAGCGCTTCCGTGCCGCCGACAGTCACCCAGACGCGCGGGCCGTCGACGAGCAGGCATTCGCCCAGCGCCCACGTGAGGTTCCTGCCGCCAAACCGCTCGAAGATGTCAACGGCCCAAAGCTCGCGGCCCGTAGCGGCGTCAAAGGCGGCAACGCGGCCGTGCGCGTTGAGATGGAAGAGCCGGCCGCTGTCGTAGGCGGCGCAGGCGCGGGCTCCGGGGTAGGAACCGGTCCAGGCGGACCCGTTGGGTGTGGCCCAGACCCGGTTGCCTTCGAGGTCCATGGCCGCCACGACGAGGGCGTCGCCGACGTCGCCAGTCACGTACAGACGCCCTCGGCCGAACACGGGCGACGAGTAGCCGCGGCCCATGCCCTCGGCCCTCCACAGCCGCGGCGGGCCCTCGGCCGGCCATGGGGCTCGAAGACCCGTCTCCGCGCAGATGCCGTCCCGGCGAGGGCCCCGCCACTGGGGCCAACCGGGTTCGGACGTGGCGATCAACTCGAGGCTGGGCGCCGGCGAGCCGGCTGAATCTGAGGAACACCCCACTGGACTCGAGCCCGACACGGCGAGCAGCAAGGCCGCCAGCGAGAGACCGGGCATCGACGGGTGCCTGCGCGGAATCGGGTGCATCAAGCGATGATCTCCCGTCGGTCCTGGAGTTGGCATGTCTGGGGCCCGCGGAGGGCGTCGAGCCGGTCCTCGAGGGCGGCGCTGACGACCTCGACGAGTCGGGCGGCCTCGGTCAGACGGGGGAGGCTCACGTAGCTGGCGCCGGCGGCGTAAAGGGCGTCGACGCTGGCAAGCGAATCCGACAGGACCACGATTTGGGCCTCGGGATTGAGTTCCCGGACCTGGCGGGTGAGGGTGATGACCGATCCGCCGCGCAGGACGCCGTCGGGCAGCGTGCAGAGGATGAGGCGAGCGTGGGCGATGCCGGCATGCAAGAGCGTATCCCGCGAGGTGATGTCGCCGTAATGAGCCTGGAGACCCATCTCCAGGAGACGCCGGTGTGCCTCCGGGTTGAAGTCGACGACCGCGCACTCGGCAACCAGTTGCGGCCGTGTCCTTCGCAGGTCCTCGAGCAGGGAGCTGGCGACCGTGAAAAAGCCGAGAAAGAAAATCCGCGGGTGCGGCCGCTGCGCCTCCGACGCGTCCGGGGTATCGCGGACCTCGGCGAATCCCAGTCGGCTGAGCCAGGGACTGAGACGCCGGACCAGGTTGTGGCTGCTCAGGATGGTATAGGTGGAGGTGATGGCCAGCAGGACAAAAGCATAGCTGGCCATCGCCATCAGTTCGGGCCCCACATGACCCCGCTTGGCGCCCAGGGCGAGAATAACGAGCGAGAGCTCGCTGATCTGGCTCAGGTTGATCACGGGCACCAGGCTGGCGCGGTGGCCCTGGCCAAGACCATGGAGGGGAATGAACACCGTGATGAACCGCGTCACCCAGACCACGAGGCAGAGAACCAAGGCGCCGCCCAGCGCCGTGCCCGTGGGGGCGGGGATCGTGGCCCCCAGCGCCACGAAGAACAGCGTCACGAAGAAATCGCGGAGACTCGTCACCTTGGCCACGACATCCAGCGTGTAGGGGAACGTCGAGACGCCTACCCCGGCGATCAGCGCTCCCATCTCGAACGAAAGGCCCAGGAGATACGCGAGGCTGGCCAGCAGGAAACACCACGCGAGCGATCCAACGAGCACGAGTTCCGGGAGCTTGGCCACGCTGCGGAAGAGGGCAGGGAGGACAAACCGGCTGGCAACGTAGGCCACGCCCATCAGCTCGACGACTTTAAACAGGGACAGCGCCACCTGGGTCACCGACGGCGACGTGAGATTCGGCTGGACGGCCAGGAACAGGATGGCGAACAGGTCCTGGAGGACCAGCACCCCCACCGTGAGGCGCCCCGACAGCGTATCCAGCTCCCGCTTGTCGTAGAGCGCCTTGACGACGATCACCGTGCTGCTCAGCACCGTGACCACCGCGAGGTACAGGGCGCTCAGGTTCCCCGTGTTGCCCGGCAGCGGCAGAAAGCGGAACAGAACCGCGCCGAGCAGCGCCCCGCCCAGGATCTGCGCCGCCGCAGTCAGGGAGATGACACGGCCCGCCTTGAGCATGCGCTTGAGATCGATCTCGAGGCCGATCATGAACAGCAGCAGCACTAAACCGATCTCGGCCACGGCCTCGACCGAGTGCGAATCCTCGATCCAGGTGGACCCGACCGGGCCCAGCACAACCCCGGCCAGGAGGTAGGCCAGCAACGGCGGTTGCCGCAGCCACCGTGCAATCAGCCCCAGCCCCCATGCGGCGATGATGCAGCTCGCCACATCCGTAAAGAAACCCTCGCTCATCCGGCAGGAGCTTAGTGGTCCAATTCGCAAATACGAGCATGTTCGTCGCGCCCCAACGGACCTCGAGCGCGCCGCGAGGACAGAGGACCGAGGAGGGCACCCCGCTGCACCCGGCGCG